>Ga0209539_1000298_pt1 | contig 29777 bp, 17 predicted proteins | sample BarGraNGADG00312_2_FD_184499 | JGI IMG/M metagenome (GOLD analysis project Ga0209539, IMG submission 184499) | Arctic peat soil microbial communities from Barrow, Alaska - Barrow Graham LP Ref core NGADG0011-312 (SPAdes) (version 2) | ecosystem: Environmental > Terrestrial > Soil > Wetlands >...
CTTTTGATATGATGGGTAAGCGCTCCTACAGATATGAAGTCAACGCCACATTTAGCATAAGATCTTATGGTTGAAAGTCCAATTCCACCAGAAGATTCTGTTTCATATCTGCCGGCTATTTCTTCTACCGCAGAAAGGGTATCTTTAATGCTGAAATTATCGAGCATGATACGATCTATGCCTCCGACTGATAAAATGGTTCTCACATCTTCAAGGCTTCTTGCTTCAATCTCGACCTTTAAATTTATATTGTTTTCCTTCAGATATTTCCGTGTATTATTAATTGCTTTCTCAATACCTCCTGCATAATCTATATGATTGTCTTTTAGCATTATCATATCAAAAAGTCCCATTCTATGATTCAGACCTCCTCCTATCCTGACAGCCTCTTTTTCAAGAAATCTTAAACCGGGTGATGTTTTACGGGTATCAAGAATCCTGGTTTTAAGTCCCTCTAATTTACTTACATATTCGTGAGTGCTGGTAGCTATCCCGCTCATTCTTTGCATAATATTCAGTACGAGACGTTCTGTTTTCAGGATTGATTGCTGGCAGCCCTGAATGTGAAATGCAATATCTCCCGGCACAACCATTGCCCCATCTTCGAGAAAAGAATCAAATTTTAATTCTTTATCAATTGTGCTGAAGAGTACTCCGGCGACCCTCATACCTGCCAGAATTCCTTTCTCTTTTATGAGTAGTTTAGCTTTGCCGGTTGCCTTTATAGGGATACATGCAAGTGACGAATGATCGCCATCTCCCAAATCTTCGCGGAGACTTCTTAAGATAAAATCCCTGAGAATTTTATTTTCCATTGTCAGGTTCAATACGTATTTGATGTATGAGCAGATCTTCGTTTATTTTCTTTAGAAGGAAATAAACCCTGAAGTCTCCTTTCTCGGTTTTAAGATTACCTATCGCGTATTGAGCATCGTTTTTTGCACCCTGATGCCTGATTGTGAAATCCTTAGTAGGGTATGCTGAAAAAAAGTCTTTAAGAATTGTTTCAGCAACATTTTTTTTATAAAAGTCTTCTTTATCGAGCAACAAAAGTTCAATTGTTGAATTCATGTACTTTGATAATTCACCAGCATTGCCAGCCTTAAATGCTATTGAAATTCCACCAGGTATTTTAGTCTGCTCCTGTGCCGTGGCGATTAGACCACCAAATGCTATTAAAACCACAGGAATAATCTTTATGGATTTCATTACAATTCAGTTTTAATATTGCCGACTTTTTAAATCGATGCCACAAATTTAATATTAATTTGATTAAAAAATCTCATAATGAGTTGTTAATATCATTTCATGCCATTCAAATGTGAGTGTGACAATACTGGTTAAAAATACTATTTTTGTAAGGGCCGGCTATTTCAGGGAATTAAACAATTGAGTAATCCTAAATATGAAAATTGCTTTATTGCAAACAGGAAAAACTACGGATAAGAATATATCAGCCGTTGCGGATCTTTATTCAAACCGTATAAGTAAATACTCAGCATTTGAAATAATTACTCTCCCTGATTTGAAAAACACTAAAAACCTGCCTGTTTTTGAACAAAAGATAAGAGAAGGGAAGCGGGTAATTCAGGCAGTCAATCATGAGGACTATGTTATATTGTTGGATGAGAAGGGGAAAGAAGTTAAAACCGTGGAGTTTTCAGTATGGATGGAAAAGGTTTTTATGCTTCCGAAAAAACGAATTGTCTTTGTCATAGGTGGTCCTTGGGGTTTCTCAGATGAGGTTTATGAAAGGGCTGACTTCAAAATGTCACTTTCTAAGATGACTTTCCCCCATCAACTGGTACGATTATTGTTTCTGGAACAACTTTACAGAATGTTTACAATTATTAAAGGAGAACCCTATCACCATGAATAGGTTTCATAGATAATATTATGAGTGGTAACCGATATAGAATAATTCTTGCAACTCTGACAGTTGTTCTGATATTGACCGCACTTGTTGCAGAATCTGTCTATTTCAGCGATTTTGAGTATCGTTTCAGGACAAGAATGTTCAATAAAATACTGGCTGCGAAAGAAAAAATTATGGAGGATTGTCTCGAAGGCATGAAACCAATACTCGCGTTTACCGATCATCATGGATCTTCTTCTGAGAATAATCTATTTTCAATCGCAGAGCAGAATAATATTACGATTCTTGAATACTTAGACAATAAACTCTTTTATTCATCGGATAACGGATTTGATGTCCCTTCATCTCTAAATGATTCAATTTTCAACCGAAAACTGATTTTCCTGCAGAACGGATGGTTTCTTCCAAAGACAATTCAGGCCGGGAATGAAAAGATAGTTGGCTTATTAAGGGTACATACCGACTATGGTTTTGAGAATAATATAATAAAAAGTGGTTTTGCCAATGAATTCAGAATTTCTGAAAACACCGGGTTCAGCACTGATAAAAATGCATCTGAATTTCACGTGTCAGATAAATCGGGCGAATTTCTGTTTTCACTTATTTTCCCACAAAATAAAGAGAATTCGCTTTTTATCTTAATTCCTTTAAGCTTATGGACATGTGTCTTCATTCTTATCATTCTTCTTTCTCTGGAACTTTCTAAAATATTAGTAAATGCAGGCAGAAAAAAGCTGGCGCCTCTTTTTCTGCTATTTCTCTTTTTATTGATATATGCTCTTGTTCTGGTTACAGGAAAGCCTTCAGTTCTCCTCCATACAGAACTTTTTTCATCATATCGTTTTTCCTTGAATTATTTTATTCCTTCACTGGGTCATCTGGTGCTGATTAGCATTTTCGGGATCTGTTTTTCATATTTCTTCTACAGGCATTTTCCAGTTGGAGAATTTAAACGGGGAAAAAGAGCAGCCGACTATTTGTTTTTGACAGTTGTTCTGATTTTCGCATCTTTTTTATTCAGTTGTTGTAACCTGATTTTCAGTGATCTTATTTCAAACTCAAATATTAATTTTGAAACCTATAAAATACTGGAAATTAATGTGTTCAGTGCCGTGGGATTCATTTCCATCATTTTGTTGGCTATTGTTCCGGTTTTATTGATGGTGAAAGTATTGCAGGTAACTAAGCTTTTGCGAACCGAATCTCTGCTTTTTGCTTATATAACATCACTTATAATACCCGCAGCTTTTATTTTGAGTGATCCGAAAATCTTCGTTCCTTTTTTGGTGTTCTACATTATTATATCGGTCTTCCTGGGGCTGGCTGTTACTAAAAGAGTTGGTGCTTTTAATCTCACAGTAATTTTTTCTTTGATATTCGGAACCTATTCGGTTTATCTTATAACTGTTCTTTCTGAAGAAAAAACAGATGAAAATCTTAAGATCCAGGCAATATCTTTTTCCACTGAAAATGACCCTGAGGCAGAACTTTTATTACTCGATTTGTGGCCTATTGTAACCACTGACTCTACTCTGACAGGAATGATGAAAGTTGATTATTTCGACAAGGCCGATTTTGAAAGGATATCAAACTATCTTCAGGAAACGTACTTCACAGGTTATTGGCGGAATTTTAACTTTAACCTGGTACTATGCAGGAAAGATCAGTCGATTCAGATAAACCAGGGTAAAGATGTTCCTCAGAACTGTTTTAGTTTTTTTGAAGAACGTATCCGGCGCGATGGCCGTCAACTTACCGGCACTGATTTTTATTTTATAGATAATCAGGGAGGAAGGTCTTATTACATTGGCAAAATATTTTTTAAAGGAGAGAAAGGAAGTGTAAATGGCTTGTTTATTGAATTATATAGTGATGTTAATGTGTTTCAACCCGGTTATTCCGAACTTCTCCTCGATAAAAAATATCATGGATACGCCCGGCTTAAGGATTATTCTTTTGCAAAATATATAAATGGTGAGATAGTTCTAAGAACAGGAGATTTTCCATATAATAAAAATGATGCTGAATATGTAAATGATAATAATGAGTTTAAATTTTTTAACACAGACAGATATAGGCATATTCTCTATAAGAACGGAAATGCCACTGTTCTGATAAGCAGACCTGAACTTACTGCCGGAGACGCACTTATTTCACTCTCGTATCTTTTTGCGTTTACTCTCCTTTTCTTAAATATGGCACTATTCATTATCCGACGTCCTCATCTTAAGCGAGCGATTAATTTCAATTTCCGGCAAAAACTTCAGATGTCGTTTATAGGGGTTCTGCTGTTTTCATTTATACTTATCGGGTATGTGGTGACCTCTTTTACTATCAGGCAATATCAGACTAAACATAATGAAAACCTAAAGGAAAAATTAAATTCAGTTTACCTGGAACTAGAAGGCAGTATATCGATGGAGAAATATCTCTCAACAGATTGGAGAAACGGTAACTACTCTTCGTTGAACGACCTGCTTATTAAACTATCAAATATTTTTCAGACCGATATTAATATGTACGATTTAAATCAATCGTTAATAGCAACTTCCCGCCCCGAGATTTTTTACCGCGACCTGACAAGCCGCAGGATGAATAATATGGCTTACATCAACTTTGCCATATTTAAGAAAAGTGAGTATTTTCAGAAAGAAAAAATAGGAAGTCTGGAATATTTATCTGCATATGTTCCTTTTTTCAATACCGATGGGAAAGTAATTGCCTATCTGAATCTTCCCTATTTCAGAATGCAAAGTGTTCTGGCTAAGGAAATATCTAATCTTATTGTTGCTGTTATTAATTTCACATTACTCCTTATCGTGCTTACCATGAGTATCGCAGTTTTTATCAGTGGGCGAATAACAGCTCCGCTAACTATGCTGGGAGAAGGACTCGCCTCAGTTGAGGTTGGCAAGAAGAGCAAACAGCTTTCTTATGATGGACATGACGAAATAGGGGAGCTTGTTAAACAGTACAACATAATGGTTGTTGAGATTGAAGAGAGTACAAATAAACTTGCCAACTCCGAAAGGGAGTACGCGTGGAGAGAAATGGCAAAACAGATTGCACACGAGATAAAAAATCCTCTTACACCAATGAAACTGAACGTACAGCAGTTGCTTAAGTCGTGGAAGGATAAGGCTCCGGGGTTTGACAGGAAGCTTGAACAGTTTACTGAAAACCAGATTGAATATATTGATAACCTTTCCTCAATAGCTTCTGCCTTTTCAGCATTTGCCAAAATGCCGGGCAATAACCCGGGCGAGGTTAACCTTATTGACCAGATCAAAATTAATCTTGAACTTTTTAAGAGCACCGATAACATAACATTCCATGTAAAGTGGCCCCAGGAAAGTAAAGTAATTGTTTATGCCGACAAGGAGCACCTGAATGGTATCTTTTCAAATCTTTTCAAAAATGCGATACAATCTATTGCTCCCGGATATGACGGGTTGATTTTATTAACGGTTCAGGTTAAAAGCGATAAAGTAATCGTTTCAATTTCAGATAATGGAACAGGTATTCCTCCTGAGTTGCAAAAGAAATTGTTCACGCCTAATTTTACTACCAAATCATCTGGAATGGGGCTTGGGTTGTCGATTGTAAAAAAATACATTGAAAATGCCAACGGGAAGATCTGGTTTGAATCGGAACCCGATAAAGGTACTGTCTTTTATATTGAACTTCCACTAATGTACACAGTTGAAAAATTAGGTTGATCCATTATTACCCGATATGGTGAAGTTGAATAATTCAATATAATAACTATATTAGCGGTTCATATCAGGTTTAATGATAAGAGAGTCGAAATCCTATATTAACAAATTGATTTTAAGTCTGTTAGTCTTCGCTGGCTTTCATAGTTCATTATATTCTCAAACAAAGATCAGCGGGGTTATTAATCAATACGGACATGTTACCGGTATTGGAATTGATTTTGTAACTGTTGAAGACCCAACCCAGTTCGCTCAGTTTGCCATTGGAGATACAGTTCTTCTCATTCAGATGAAAGGGGTAAGGGTTTATGAACAGGAAAATGCGTCGTTAAACGGTACATTGCAAGATTTTACCGGTGCTCCGGGAAATCATGAGTTCCTGTTAATTTCCGGCAAGGACGGAGGAACAAATAAAATTATTTTTATAAATAAAATTTTAAATACATTTGATGTTGACGGTTCTGTTCAAATCATCAAAGTACCTTCATTTCAAAACTCAGCAGTTGTAGATAATTCTGACCTTACCTGCGCCCCATGGGACAGTACTACCAAAACAGGAGGAATATTGACAATGATTGTAGGAAAAACTCTCTTCCTTAACAAAAATATTGATGTTTCAGGGAAAGGATTTTTAGGAGGTGCAAGTTCAGTAGGAACAGGGTTGTGCATCTTCCCAGATCCCCTAAACCGTGATAAATTTGTGTATGATTCATCGTATGCTAATTCAGGTTTTAAAGGAGAAAGTCCTGCTACGCGTGGAACTTTAGGATCTTCTCCTTATCTTCAGATTTATCCCAATTATTCAAAGGGTAAAGGGCCATCCTTTACGGGCGGAGGTTCGGGAAATGGAAGATTTTCCGGAGGAGGCGGCGGTGGTAACTACGGATACGGAGGTAAAGGGGATATTGAAATGACAACCTGTACTTTATATTCTCCAGGTGCGAATGGAGGATGGAAAATTAAATTTACTGCTGTTGATGGTGGTATTTTTATGGGTGGCGGTGGCGGTTCGTCTACATATTTTAATGATGGAGCTACCCCTTCACCAGGTGGAAAAGGTGGCGGAATAGTTATACTTGTCTGTGGTGAGTTAAATGGTAACGGAAAGAGCATTCTTGCAAATGGAGAATCTGCTGTAAAGGCGTTCAATAATGCTGGTTCCGGAGGTGGTGGAGGAGGAGGTTCTGTTGCCTTATACCTTGAGAATTTTGCCCCATCTTCGCTTACAATTTCTTCAAACGGAGGGAATGGAGGAGATAATTCAGGAACCTTTGGCTCAGGAGGAGGTGGTGGTGCCGGTTTGATAAAAATCAGCAATATTTCAATTCCCGGAACCGTAAACAGAACAGTTTTAAAAGGTTTGAAGGGGGCAAGGACGGGACCCCGTTCGTCTGTAGATGGGGCTGATGGAGAAAGTCTCACCGACTTTGCAGCTGTTCTCAACGGTTTTCTGTTCAATATTATCAGATCATCCGTAACCGGCGATCAGACAGATTCTATTTGCTCAAATATGATGCCCCAGAAGATAACCGGCTCAAAACCTGTTGGCGGTACTGGTCCGTATACTTATCTCTGGCAGAAAAGTTATAATGAAGTTGGTCCATGGACACCTCTTATCAATGATACCGACCCCACCAATTATACTCCAACAGTTCCTGAAACGGCTACTGTTTACTTTAGGAGAACGATAACCGATTCTTCATTACCGGATGCTTTGACCGACGTAAGTAAACCAGTGAAAATTATTGTTCAGCCTTTCATTAAAAATAATATTGTCGTTAACCCGGATACAATATGTTATGCGCAGAATCCCCTGGCTTTCACCTCTAAGCTGGCATTAGCTGACGGTAACGGTATATACTCATTCAGGTGGAAGGTAAGTATGTTCCCGCCGGACAGTCTTATATTTAGTTTGCCCGTAAATACCTACACTACAGAGGGATATACTCCGCCGCCTGCACTTAAGTTTACATCCTGGTATAAGCGTATTGTAACATCCGGAAGATGCGTCGATTCAACAGCTATTGTGAAAATTACTGTTCTCGATACTATAAGGAATAACAGAATACTTACTCCCGCTCAGGATATTTGTTTCGGTTCCTCGTTCATCGATCTTTCAGCTTCAACTACTCTGACATCCCTTGCACTCGGGGGTGGAGATAATTTATATAGGTTCAGATGGATAAGCAATATAAATGGTGCCGGATGGGTTACTGCTCCGGGGGTCAGCAATGCAGCAGGTTACAATCCGCTGGAACTTCCTCAAAATGTGCCGGCAAATGTGTATAATTTCAGACGAATTGTATATTCGGGAAAACATGATGCTTGCGTCGATACTACCAAAACTATTCTCCTGAGAGATTACCCGGTTATAGTAAATAATGTTATTAAAACGGATCAGACAATTGGATACGACAGCATCCCTGTGAAACTTGAGCAGAATTCCGGTGTTATTGCCGGAGGAAGCGGAATTTACACATATTCCTGGGTAAAAGATACTATAAACTATCCTTTAGCGCCGGGTCCGAATTCTGTAACTCTACCCGATTACCTGCCTCCAAATCTGAAACGGGCCATGTCCTTCAAAAGAATTGTATCTTCATCTGCTTGTACCGATATAAGTAATTCAGTTAAAATAATTGTTGATGCCCCGATAACCAACACCATATCGCTTTCTAATATTGCCCTGGACACTATTTATGTAGGTCAGGATCCGGGACAATTTAACGGCTCAATTCCTTCCGGGGGAAGCGGAGTCACCGGTGATTATTCTTATAAATGGTATAAATCTCTTACAGGAGGACCTTTAAAAAGTGAATGGATTGAAATTACCGGGAGTAATCTTATTAATCTCTCTCCGGGGAATCTTGCCCAGCCATTCTGGTTCAGAAGAGACGTAAGCTCACCTGCAATGGCTCCCAGATCTACATACCAGAGCAATAATCTGAAAATTACGGTTCTTCCTAAAATATTAAACTTCGATATTTCACAAAGTCAATCGGTTTGTATAGGAAAAAGACCTTTACAACTTAAGGGAGCAACACTATCCGGTGGCGATGGCAGATACCGGTTTACTTGGCAGGACAGTACATCTCTCCATTTCTGGCAGGACATCCCGGGATTAGTAAAAGGAGATTCGGCAGATTTTAAACCGCCTGTTCTGATGTCAGGTGCTAAATACAGGAGAATAGTTTATTCGGGAAAAAATAATTGTGGTTCAGATACTTCAACAGCTGTAAATATAAAAGTGGACCTCCTGCCGACTCCGGTTTATGCCGGTGGCGATACTACTCTGTATTCATTTGATAATATTTTTCATACAGCAGCAGCTGCTGTTCAGGTGGGGACCGGAGAGTGGTCGGTGGTTGAAGGTTCCGGCACTTTTGATGATTATTTTAATAATATGACAGTTATAAAGGACCTGCTACCGGCTCCGAGCATTAATAAATTTCTCTGGAAAGTTACAAATGGGAAATGCATAGGAGAAGATATTCTTGAGGTTAAAGTTTTAGATATTTTTATTCCTGAAGGCTTTTCTCCGAACAATGATGGTATTAATGATAAGTTTATTATTACGGGTTTGGATTTGCCAAACCAGATTGCAGAATTGAAGATCGTTAACAGTGCAGGCGTTGAAGTATTTTCAACATCCAATATTAATGGACAGGAATGGACGGATTGGGATGGAAAAAACACAAAAGGGGATGACTTGCCAGAGGCTACCTATTATTATATGCTGAAATTGATATCAGCAGGTAATAGTGGTAACGGACAGGTACACAAAGAGAGCGGTTTCACTATTCTTAAAAGGTATTAAAAGAGCGAAGTTTTGAAAAGAAAGTTTTATGATATAAACAGGATAAATAAGCTTAGGCTGATATTTGTCTTTTTATTCCTGTTTAGACTTAATGGGGTTCCGGGTCAGGCAGTACCTGACTCTGGATCAATTAGTCTCGGATATCCGATTTATAGTCAGTATCTTCAGAATGGGTTGATAATTAATCCTGCTTATACCGGCACACGTGGAGCATTGAGCGCTTTATTATCTTACAGAATGCAGTGGATTGGGACTAATGGATCTCCGGTTATACAGTCTGTTTCGCTTCATACCCCAATGAAAAATGATAAAGTGTCTCTTGGTATTCTGGCTCAATTCATGCAATTTGGATTTACAAAATCGACAAGTATATATGCCAGTTATGCTTATAATATAAGAGTTGCAAAAGGTAAACTCTCATTTGGACTTAAAGGAGGAGCCGACTTCTCTAATACAGATTACACAGGTATTCTCCTTACAGCTAAAGATGATGCTCCACCTGATCCGGTTTTTTCCTCAATTAATAAACCTTATATCCTTCCGAATGTAGGTGCCGGACTATATTATTACAGCAATAAGTTATTTGCAGGGGTTTCAGTTCCTTCTTTCCTTAGTTATAAAAAAACAGGAACAGGCGGCGTTCAGGCTTATCATAAGTTTAGTGAATATGACATTATCTTTTCAGCAGGAGGACTTATTACGATTTCGCCGTTTTTAAAATTTAAGCCTTCTATGCTGATGGATTACTCTCTTAAAAATGCAAAAAAGATTAATCAGTTTGACATTAACGGCAATTTCATTCTGGCTGATCTGATATGGATAGGGGGCTCGTGGAGAACAACAGAAAAGGTAGCTGTTGGAATCCTTCAGATACAGCCAACACCTCAGTTAATGATAGGTTTCTCATATGATTATCCGGTTGGGAATATGAAGGCTTATTCAAAAGGATCAACAGAAATTATAATAAGATACGAATTCGGGTATAAAGTAAGTGCCGCTAATCCGAGGTATTTTTAGCTTATGATAAAAAGAATATTATATATCATAACAGTTGTTTTAATTGTTCTTTTTGTTCCGACAAAATTGGGAGCTCAGCAACCCTCAATTTTTAAAGTTAAGAGGATGTCTTTCAATACATCCGGATTCAGTGAAATTGCTCCGGTGATTGCAAAAGACGGTATCATTTTTTGTTCCGACAGGCGCTTCAGTGTACTAAAAGACAGGACGGGTTATGATGGAAGCCGGCTTTATAATATTTACCAGGTAGAAAGAAAGGATACTTCAGATTGGACCAGCCCTGTTGAATTAAAGAGTGAGCGCAGTTCTTTTTTTAATAATGGTCCTATGTGTTTTGCTCCCGATGGTAAAACGGTCTATTTTACGAGCGAAGTTGAGGCAGGAAAAGTCGCTAAAAGGAAAAATTTTAAAAATTACAGCGGTATTTTTATTGCCGATCGTTCCGGTTCAGATCTTGTGTCTTTACGACCATTTAAGTACAATAATCCACTGTATAATGTCGCACAGCCATCAATTAGTCGTGATGGGAAATACCTGTTCTTTGCATCCGATATGCCCGGAGGCCAGGGTGGGTCTGATTTATATTACTGCGAACTAATTAACGGAGAATGGAGCAATCCGGTTAATCTGGGACCAAAAGTGAATTCACCGGCAAGTGAGAATTATCCTTTTATACACCCTTCAGGCAGACTCTATTTTTCTTCAAACCGCACCGGTGGTCTGGGGAAACTTGATGTCTATTATACATCTTTAACTTATGGTGCATGGGATGAGCCGTCACATATGCCAGAACCTATAAATTCAGAATCAGACGATTTCGCATTTGTTGCTTATGATAACCTCCAGACAGGATATTTCTCTTCAAACCGTAATAATAACGATGATATTTATGAGTTTGCATCTACAATCATACGGAAAGTATCGTGCGATACTCTTCAGGAAAATAGTTACTGTTACCGGTTTGTGGAAGAAAATGCAGTTAAGTACGATACGTTACCTTTTCGGTACGATTGGAAGTTTGGCGACGGCAACAGCGCAAGTGGAGTAATTGTGGAACATTGTTATAAGGATCCGGGAAAATATATTGTTCAACTCGATATTTTAAACCTGCTTACTAAGGAGGTTATGCGCAACCAAAAGTCTGACACTCTTTTGATAACTGAAATTGAGCAACCATATATTTCAGCTCCGGATAGAATTAATATTGGTCAGAATATAACACTGAGCGCTGACAGTACAAATCTTCCGGACTGGAAAATTTCCAGGTATTACTGGAACTTTGGTGATGAAACGGTTGCTCTTGGCAAAAATGTTCCCAAGACATATTTAAAGGCCGGAACTTATAATATTCAGCTTATTGTGTCAACTGAACCCGAGCAGGGAAGCCTTGCCAAAGAAGCTTGTGTTTCGAAAAATATTATTGTAATAACTAACCCCTGACACTTTAAATAACTATTTTTGAATATTAATGAAATTAATTAAATATATATTAAGAATACTGATTTTTACTCTTCTTCTTGGATCGACTGTTGCTATCAGATTATCAGGTCAGGCCGTTCCGGGGAAAGATGAAAATATTCCGTTCCTTGTGACATTCGGGAAAGATGGAATAACATCCTGGGGCGATGATAGTTTTTTCCAGATATTTTTCTTTTCAATCCCTAAAGATTATAAACAACCATTTTATATCAGAATTTTTGACCCTGATTGTGGTGGCCAGTGGGATGAAATTGAGGGTGAGTTTAATTCTAAGTTTTTATTCTCCGTATATGGGGGCAAAGGGGTTGATCCTGATAAGAATGAGGAATCAAAAGGTCTTGAAAAAGGTTTGACAAATTATAAAACTGGTAATCTATTGGCTTCTAAGGTTTTTGGAAATGAAGCAAGGTATGATAATAATTGGTATACTTTTGGGCCTTTTAATCCGGCAGAAGGAGATTATAATGAAAAATGGAACAGCAATATTTTTAAAATCGTTTGTGAAGGAATAAGCGGTGATGACGGAAATCTTTTCAGATATTTTCTAAGTCGCGATCCAAACAATAATCTCGCCATCGAAGGTGGTAATGCATTCACTTTTAAATATCATATTCGTTTATGGAACGATTATAAAAGTGTATCACACATATATCCGTACATTGACACTGGAATTGTCTATATTAAACAGAGCAACTTCGACTGGGATAATGATGGTACAATTCTGGTAGTTTCAAAATACAAACAGGGAATTGAAGTCCCGGTATCGAATCAGGACGACTGGGCCACTTCCAAAATACCAATTGAACCCGAAGAAGTTAACTCTTCACTCGATTTCCAGTTTCATAAAAGACAGGAAAATGAGGGAGGTCTGGTCAAAAATAATAATATTGTAATTACTCTCGAAAACCAGCGGGGTGATGCCTTGAAGTTCTATAGTTCTCCAATTGGCGGGGTACCGGTTTATGTTCCAAAACCTAAAATAACAAAATTACCGCCAAAAAAATAAACGGATCCTGAAATGAGATTTAACAACACTCTGAAAATATTCTACAGCGCGATAGGGTGCTTGTTCCTGTTTGCAGCTATATTAAATGGTCAGACATATAGTTTTAAAAATTATGGCGCTGAGAGCAATATCCCCGACGGTTTTGTATACACTCTAAGCCAGTCGGAAGATGGATTCCTTTGGGTTGGCACAGCCAGCGGGATTTCTCGTTTCGATGGTTTTAGTTTCTTTAAAGTTCAATACCCCGATTCTATAACCAACCGTTACCCTACAGCAGTAATAAAAGACAAAACAGGAACTCTCTGGTTTGGTTGCAGCGATGGATCAGTTTTCTATGTCCGAGAAAATAACCTTATCCCCGTCCCAATCTCAAATATAAAAAGTATAAGTGCCCTTATTGAAGGAACCGACGGTTTTATCTACATTATACCGCAGGGGAAAGCCATTTTTAAAGTCAGGCTGTCTGATCCCCTGGAGACACATAGATTTGTATTCTCTCAGGATCCGGTAATGTTTTCAGCCTCTTTTACAAATTCCGGCAATTTACTGATCGGGACCCAGGAAAATGTTCTTGAATGTAAGCTAAGCACAGACACGGTATTGGTTATAAATGTTATCGGGGGGTTCGATTCAGGTATTACCGATATACATGTCACTGAAGATGACACAAGATTCGTAATTGGAACCACTGATAACGGATTGTTTCAATTGAAAATATCCGGGAATGGTAACTCACTTACCCGGTTTCGGGATCGCCCGGAATGGAATTCTCTGGGTATTCAGTCTATATATGAAGATGCAGAGCATGATCTCTGGGTTTCAACATCAGGATCGGGGGTGATTCAAATTAAACTTTCAGACAATAGCGAAACAGTAATATCAGAGCATACCTATAATAATGACTTCGGTTTGACTGCCAATAACGTGAAAACCGTTTTTCAGGATATGGAGGGGAATTATTGGATGGGATTTTATGGTGAAGGCATTTCAATGCTTACTTCGTATGCTTTTGGGTATTACAGGCCCGGAAAGAACTCCCTTGAAAATAATATTATTTACGTGACCAGGTTCAATGACAAATATATTCTGGGAACACCATCCGGCTTCCACATGTTCGACGCTGGTACCGGCAAGGTAGTTTCTTTCACAAATCTTACCGGTCAGGTTGGCAAAGCTGAAATATCCTCCTATTATCTCGATAAAGAGAATAACCTTTGGATAGGTACAGCCGGCAACGGGCTTTTTGTCAGAAACAGCTCGGGATCAGTGAGGCTTATTCACCAATCAGGAGATTCAGGGGCTGATGATATTAAGGATATTAAGATGGATAGTAAGAATATATGGCTTGCGACTACCAACGGTGTTATAGTTCTTGACAGGCAGGGAGCGGGCGTTAAACAGGAAAAAAGGAGATTCGATATTAGTAATGGATTGCCTCATAACAGTATCAATGCAATACTTCTGGCAAGTGATGGGAATGCCTACATAGGAACAGAAAGCGATAAGTTATATAAGATTGACCATAACTTTAATGTTACCGCAGGTAATTCCGTTTTGAGCGGGAGTACAAAAAATAAAATACTCTCATTTTCTCAAAACAGCGATAGCGTAATATGGATTGCTACAAATGGTAATGGAGTTTTTGAATACCGCAACGATTCAGTTAAATCGATCAGTAAGTCTAATGATTTGATGTCGAACTATTGTTACAGTATACTTGCTGATTCTGAAAAGAATATCTGGATAGGACATGAAAAAGGATTCTCAAGGTTTAATGCTGAAAACGGAACAATGAGTGTGTTAGGAACCGATTTTGCAAAAGGAGGACAATGTAATGCAAATGGCATGTACGAATCGGACGATAGAAAAATATTTATCGGTACAACCGAGGGTCTGATTTTTTATGACAAACTTAAGGACAGGAAAAAAGAGATAGCGCCATTAAATAATATTAACTATATAACGATTAACGATATAGAGTATCCATTTCAAAAGTCATACTCTCTTCCTTTTAATAAGAAATATGTAATCAAGGTTTATTATTCGGGTATTAATTTCAGCGCTCCTGATAAAGTTTATTACAGTACCTTCCTCGAAAACTTTGATAATGGCTTTAGTAAGTTGAATTCGTTGCGGGAAGTCTCCTACAATCTTAGCGATGGGAGATATACTTTCAATCTTATATCTGTAAACGAAAATGGATTATCGCAGGAAAATCCTGTTTCATTCGACATCTCAATCAAGAAGCCAATTTACAGAATGTGGTGGTTCATTCTTATTGTGATATCAGCCATAACCGGTATTGTTTTTCTGATTATCCGTGAGAGGGATAAAGCTCAGAAAAAAATTCAGGTATATCTTGAAAAAGAGCTTGATGCCAGAACAAGCGTTGTTATGAAGCAGAAGGAAGAGATTGAATTACAGAACATTGGGATTACAGATAGTATAAACTATGCCAAGCGTATACAGTCGAATATTTTACCTGATATTAACAAACTTAAGGAATCATTTAAGGATGCATTTGTTTTATTCCATCCCCGCGACATCGTAAGTGGTGATTTTTACTGGTTCGACAAGCTCGAAGATGATAAGTTTATTATAGTATGTGCCGATTCGACCGGACATGGTGTCCCCGGGGCATTCATGTCAATGATCGGCTCAACCCTTCTTCAGGATATCGTTACACGAAAGAGGATCTCGAAACCCTCTCAGATTCTGAGCATGCTCGATAAACAGATTTTTTCAACGCTTAACCAAAATGCGGAATTGGGAGTATCAAACGATGGTATGGACATGGTAGTTTGTGAGTTTAATATCAGTAGCCGGCATCTGAGATTCGCCTCTGCAATGCGCCCTGTAATAATAGTCCTCGATGGTGAACCATATTATATTAAAGGAAACAGATCTTCAGTTGGTGGAGAGTCGGTAATAGAGAAATACTTTGATGATCAGGAATACTATCTGAATGCAGGAGATACGGTGTACCTTTTCTCCGACGGACTGCCCGATCAGTTTGGAGGTGCAGAAGGTAAAAAGATGAAAATAGCCAGGTTAAAAAGGCTGATTGAACAGGTCTCAAAATTACCGATGGATGAACAAAAAGATGCAATAGCAAAATTCTATTTTGAATGGAAAGGTTCTTATGATCAGGTTGATGATATCCTTATGATGGGGATAAAAGTCTGATACCTTAATTATGATACACCCCGTTCAGATAAACAGGTATTTCGCACGTTGAAGCAGTATCACTTACATTTTCCGCCCTGTCCTTTATATAAAAATCATATTTTATAGTATCGTCCTGAGAATAGAACATGTATAGAAAGGACACTGAAATTGTTCCTTTTAATATTTTATTCACTCCAAGCCTTTCCATATAGGGTATCCTGTATGATGGATAGGGTAACAGAACATCAAATTTATCTTTTGAAGCTACCATAATGCCCTCTTTCTTTCTAAAGAGAGTAAGGTATAAATCAGTGGAATCAGCTACATTATCCGCAGGTGGATTTAATCCAAGGTCACCATCCCCGTCTTCAAAATAAAACTCGAGTCTTCCGGCTTTGAACTTACCAAGCAGGGTAAGAGTATCAAAAACAGTAAACCGGGTGAACTTAACTAGCGGAACAGGTGGTAATTGCACTACCTTTCGGCACGAGCCGAGGGCAATTATGGTAATTATTATTATGACCAGATACTTAAAAGTCTTCATGAATTTTCATGTAATAATACTCCCTTCAAAAATCACACCAAATATGATCATTTTTTTCTGAAGAATATTCTTATCGGCACACCTGTAAACTCAAACTTCTCCCTCATCCTGTTTTCCAGATACCTCTTATACGGATCCTTTACATATTGTGGGAGATTACAGAAAAACGCAAAAGCCGGTGTATATATTGGCAGTTGGGTTACATATTTAATCTTAACATATTTACCTTTCAAAGCAGGAGGGGGGTTGTTTTTCACAACCTGTAACATAACCTCGTTTAATTCAGATGTACTTATCTTCCTGTTTCTGTTCTGGTTAACCTGCTCTACCAGTTCAAGTACTTTGTGAATCCTTTGCTTGTTAATAGCAGATATAAACAAAATAGGATAATCAGTAAATGGAGCTGTTTTTTCCCTTATATCTTTTTCGAACTGAATCGTTGTATTGTTATCCTTTTCAATAAGATCCCACTTGTTTACCAGTACTATCATCCCTTTGTTATTCTTTTGAATTAACCCCATGATATTTAGATCCTGGGATTCAATTCCTCTTGTTGCATCGATAAGCAGCAGACAGATATCAGAGTTTTCTATTGTTCTTACAGCTCTCATCACCGAGTAAAATTCGATATCTTCACTTACTTTTCCCTTTTTGCGTAAACCTGCAGTATCTACCAGAAGAAAATCGTGCTGGAATTTATTGTACCTTGTATATATGGAATCGCGTGTCGTTCCGGCAACAGCAGTGACAATATTTCTTTCTTCTCCAAGGAGTGAATTAACAAGTGACGATTTACCAACATTTGGCCTGCCGACAATTGCAATCCTGGGTAGTTCAGGCATAAGAGCAGGTTCTTCTGCAGGAAGGTTTTTTACAACTTCGTCGAGCAATTCGCCTGTACCGCTACCATTCATTGAACTTAAGGGGAAGTAATCTCCGAGGCCAAGATTATAAAATTCCGCGGCATCCAGTAGTCTTTCCCCATTATCAACTTTATTTACGACAAGCATTATCTTTTTGTCTACCCTGCGGAGCATAGCAGAGACCGAAGTATCCATATCATGAATACCACAGGTAACATCAACCATAAAAATTATAAGGTCCGCTTCTTCAATGGCCAGGAGTACCTGTTTATTTATCTCTTCTTCAAAAACATCATCGGAGTTCTGAACATATCCTCCGGTGTCGATTACTGAAAAGTCAATTCCATTCCAATGCGACATCCCATAGTTTCGATCGCGGGTAACCCCGCTTACCTCATCAACGATAGCTTCTCTTGAATCGACAAGCCTGTTAAACAGCGTCGATTTTCCAACATTGGGTCTGCCTACTATAGCAACTATTCTACTCATAAGTTAATTTGAAGTTTGTCTTAACGATAACCAAATCGTTTAAGAATCAGTGGTTTGTCTCTCCAGTCTTTTGTCACCTTCACATACATTTCAAGAAATACTTTTTTCCCGAAAAAATCTTCCATATCTTTTCTTGCTTCTGTCCCGACCCTTTTTAGCATGACCCCTTTATGACCAATAATTATCCCTTTCTGACTATCGCGGGTAACATGGATCAGAGCTCTTATTTTAAGCAGGTTCTTTGCATCTTCAAAACTTTCGATCTCAATTTCTACTGAGTATGGGATCTCTTTTTTATAGTGAATAAGTATTTTTTCACGGATAATCTCTGATGCAAAGAATCTTTCGTGTTTGTCGGTCATTTGATCTTTCGGGAAGAAAGGCTGGCCTTCAGGCAATTTGCTCAAAATAGAGTTCAGCAATGAGTCGAGATTAAACTTTTTCAGAGCGGAAACAGGTAACACAGGTGAACCGGGAAATGCATTATGCCACGATTCAACAACCTTTTCAAGATCTTCCTGGTTTGTAAGATCAACCTTGTTTACTGCAATTATTACAGGAATTCCCGATTCTTTTATTCTGTCAATATATTCCCCTTCGTAAGCAGTACGTTCTCCGACATCTGTAACATAAAGTATCAGATCGGCATCAGAGAGTGCTGAGTTAACAAAGTTCATCATAGTCTCCTGAAGCTTATACTGGGGTCGGAGTATCCCTGGTGTGTCGGAATAGACAATCTGAAAATCATCACCGTTAACGATCCCCATAATACGGTGCCGTGTTGTCTGGGCTTTGGCAGTAATAATTGACAGCTTCTCGCCAACAAGGGCATTCATTATAGTCGATTTCCCAACATTGGGATTTCCCAGAATATTTACAAATCCTGATCTGTGGCTCATCTTGTTCTGTTAAAAAATACCCCGTTTCAGCATAATTATCTCCTTATCATTAAGGAATCTCCATTTACCGCGCTGGACGTTCTTTTTAGTGAGACCTGCGAAATATACTCTGTCGAGTTTCTTTACTTTGTAGCCAAGGGTTTCAAACATTCTTCTGATTACCCTGTTTTGACCGGAGTGAAGTTCAATCCCGATCTGACTTTTATCATCGGGATCTGCATAGGAAACTGCATCTGCAATAACAGTTACTCCATCCAGTTCAATTCCTTCGGTAAATTTGAAAAGGTCATTTTTAGTTACAGGGTTGTCGAGAAACACGTGATAAATCTTTTTTCTCTTATACTTAGGGTGAGTTAGCTTTCCTGCCAGATCGCCATCGTTTGTGAGAAGCAGAACTCCTGTGGTTGCTTTATCCAGACGGCCTACCGGATACACCCTTTCAGTACATTCCTTTCCAATAAGTTCGAGCACAGTGTGTTCGGCGTGAGGGTCCTCAACAGTTGTAACGTACCCCTTTGGCTTATTCATTAGTATATATACCTTTTTTTCAGATGAGAGCTTTTTGTTTTTAAACCTTACATCATCATCGTGACTTACTTTTGTTCCGAGATCTGTTACGAGTGCTCCGTTTACAGTTATAAAACCGTTTTTTATATGATCATCAGCGTCCCTTCGCGAACAAACGCCACTGTTGGCAATAAATCTGTTAAGTCTTATCTGAGTGGAGATCTTTTGGTTGCCTTTAAGTATCGGTTTGCCAGATCTGTTAACTTTTCTTACTTCCGGCTTACCTGATCTCACAGGGGTTTTTCCTTCGGTCTTGCTTTTTCTTATAAAGGTTTTCCCTTCCGGTTTTCCTTCAGCTCTCTTACTATTCATATCATTTCCCTGAGGCTTTTCATATCTTACCTTAAGCCTTCCTGCAGGTTTTTTGTTCTCCATATCAATTAATTATCAGGGTGCAAAGGTACAATTTTTTGGTGATATTTCAGATTGACGATTTTTTCGCACCTTTGGGGGACTGAAAAACTAAGCATAATGGCACTAATAAAATCTATATCTGGTATCAGGGGTACCATTGGCGGAAAACCGGGAGAAAGCCTGTCTCCGGTTGATATCGTGAAGTTCGCTGCTGCCTTTGGAACATGGATACGGTTAAGGCAAAACAAATCCGGTTTAAAAATAATCGTAGGACGTGATGCACGTAAGTCTGGAAGCATGGTTAATACTCTTGTAATTACCACTTTGAGAAGCCTCGGAATAAACGTAACTGATCTGGGAATGGCTACTACACCCACAGTTGAGCTTGCCGTTACCGGAACAAATGCACATGGAGGAATAATTATTACTGCAAGTCATAATCCTGCAGAATGGAATGCACTCAAGTTGCTGAATGAAAAAGGCGAATTCCTTTCATCAAAAGACGGGATGGAAGTTTTGGAGCTTGCAGAAAAAGAAGATTTTAATTTTGTTTCAGACGAGGTCGCAGGTTCTCTTGAATCAGATGATTCGTGGGGACAAAAACATATCGATCAGATACTTGAATTAAATCTTGTTGATATTAAAGTGATAAAAGCTGCACGTTTCAGAGTTGCAATTGATTGTATCAACTCTGTCGGGGGCATCATCGTACCTCAGTTGCTTAAGTCGCTCGGAGTCGAGACAATAATTGAAATAAACACAACAGCTGATGGAAATTTTGCACATAACCCGGAACCTTTACCTGAGAACCTTAAAGGGATCTCCGAACTTGTTGTAAAGGAAAAGGCTGATATTGGATTTGTAGTTGACCCGGATGTAGATCGCCTGGCTATTGTCTGCGAAGATGGTACAATGTTCGGTGAAGAGTATACACTTGTTGCAGTATCAGATTATGTTTTAAAACATATTCCGGGGAGTACAGTCTCAAACTTATCCTCTACAAGAGCACTGAGAGACATTACGGCTAAGTATGGTTGTAAACACTATTCATCGGCTGTTGGAGAGGTTAATGTTGTGGAAGAGATGAAAAAAAGAAAAGCAGTAATTGGAGGTGAAGGAAATGGAGGAGTAATTTACCCTGAGCTGCATTATGGGCGTGATGCCTTACTTGGGATAGCCCTTTTTCTAACGCACCTTGCAAAAAGCAATCTTAAATGTTCTTCTCTACGGCAGCTTTATCCTCAATATACTATAGCGAAGAAAAAACTTGTAATCTCTCCGGATACTGAGTTCAGTCAGATTGTTAATTTGGTAAAGAATCATTTTCATAACCATTTGTTTGATGAAAGAGATGGATTATGGATTGAACATGAGACTGGTTGGGTACAAATAAGAAAATCGAACACAGAACCAATTATGCGGATATATGCGGAAGGGAGAACAAGTGAGGAAGCCGATGAGCTTGCAAATTATGTAATTGGAATTGTTAAAAATATCTAAATTAATTTAATTTTCTTCGGCCTTCCGGAATAAATCAACTCGGGTAAGTGTCTGTAAAGCATAAAGGCAAGAAAGTATTGTTGTTAAAAATTGTTAATGAATAAGAGCGGATGACTCTTTTTAATACTTTTGTGGCTCATTTTTTGAATATTAATTACTTAATTTTAAATGAACGGAGCGTGTATTACAAACCGGGTACTGTGATGAAAAATATAATCGTTGTATACCGGCTCTGTCATTCCTTTAAAATCAAACTCTATTTATGATGAAAAGAACAATTATGATTATTTCAGGCATTGTTTTGGTTGTGGCAATCATTCTTGTGGTTGTTATCAGCAGGGCAAACGCAAAGAAAAACATCTCGAATCTTTTTGTTGAATCAATGAAAGGTCAGTTTGATATCATTGTTACAACAACCGGTGAGTTGCAGGCAAAGATTTCGACCGATATCCTGGGCCCAAATATTGGGCAGAACAGGAATTTCAGGGCAACAGACATAAAGATAACTGATCTTGTACCAGAGGGTACTGAAGTTAAACAAGGCGATTATATTGCCACTCTTGACAAAACAACTTTTGATAATAGTCTTAAAGATGAATTGGACAGATTGACAACGATGGAGGCCAATCTTGAAATGAAAATATTAGACACGGCTGTTACACTTAGTGGATTGAGAGATAATATGAAGAATCTGAAATTTTCTGTGGAAGAGGCCCAGATAACACTTCAGCAATCTAAATATGAACCTCCTACAACCATTCGTCAGGCTGAGATTGCATCAGACAAAGCTTCCCGTACACTCGACCAGGCAATTAAAGGTTATGCCTTAAGAGTTGAACAGGCCAAATCAGATATGAGAAACACAAAGAATAATTTATCAGACCAGCGCCAACGGGTAAGCGATATTCAGAACATATTAACACAGTTTGTGATTACTGCTCCTTCAGAGGGTATGATCATTTATAAAAGAGACAGGATGGGAACAAAAAGAAAAGTTGGTTCTTCTATCAGCGGGTTTGATAATGTTGTAGCAACATTACCTGATATGACATCAATGATTTCTAAAACTTATGTAAATGAGATAGATGTAAGTAAAGTAAAAATCGGACAGAAAGTTGAAATGATTGTAGATGCTTTCCCTGAGAAAAAATATACAGGAACAGTTACAAGTGTTGCAAACATTGGTGAGCAGCTGCCAAACGCTGATGCTAAAGTGTTTGAGGTGCTTATTGAAGTTGACGGATCAGATCCGATATTAAAACCTTCTATGACAACAGGTAATAAAATTATAACTCAGACTATATCTGATGTAATCTATATTCCGCTCGAAAGTGTACAGTTAGGAACTGACAGTATTCCTTTTGTTTATACCAAAAAAGGAAACAAGCAAGTTGTTGTTCTGGGAGAATCGAACGAAAACTACGTTGTTATTGAACAAGGATTAGAGCCTGCGGTTCCGATTTATTTAAATACTCCTGCAGACCCCCAAAGTTTTAAATTGATTGGAGATGATCTGGTAAAAATAAATATAGAACGTGCCAAGATAAAAAGGGACGAAGAAAATCTTAAAATGCAGGAAGCTGAAAGAGCAAAAGCACAAGGAGGTGGCGGAATGGGCAACAGAGGCGGAGGAATGGGCAACAGAGGTGGCGGAGGTGGCTTTGGTGGCGGCTCAAACATGACTCCCGAAATGATGCAGCAATTCCAGAATATGCGTGGTCAGGGCGGCCAGGGCAGAGTAAGAGATACAGCTGCTATGCGTATGCGTCAGCAGGGTGGCCAGCAGGGCGGTGTAAGGGATACTTCTGCACGACGCAGGACAAACAGACAGTCAGCTCAGCAGGAAGGTTAACAAACTAAATAAGTAAAGAAAATGTTCAAATTTATATTACGATATTTCCACGATATTGAAATTGCTGTTGAATCCATAGTATCGAATAAACTCAAATCGATGCTTACCGCCCTTGGAATAATTTTCGGCGTGGCTGCTGTTATAGCTATGCTTGCAATTGGAAAAGGGGCTAAGATGGAGATTATGGAACAGATGAAAATGGTTGGGGTAAACAATATTCTGATCAATCCTGTCATCCCCGACAAAGCATCTGCTGCAACTGATGGAGAGAAGCAGCAAAAGAAATTTTCAAGAGGACTAAACCTTCTGGATGTGGATGCCATACGCGAAACATTACCTTCAGTGAAGAGAATAAGTCCGGAGATCTCGTTTAACTCCACTGCAATGTTAAACGGAGTTAAATACACTGCAAAGCTGGTGGGTGTTTCAAATGATTATTTTTTCCTATACAACCTTCCTTTGGTGAGCGGAGCGGTCTTCAACTCGTTTCAGGAAGGGAATGGTATTCAGGTATGCATAATCGGTGCAAACATCAGAGCAAAATTCTTTAGCAAAGTCGATCCGCTTGGACAGTATATCAAATTTAATGGTCAGTGGCTGAAGGTAATAGGTGTACTTCAGAAAACTAATGTCAGTCTTACCGGATTCGAAGAAAAAGGTGTAAACGTTTATAACGATAACATCTATATTCCAATTCAGACAATGTTGTTAAGATACCAGAACAGAGCACTTCTTAACACCAAAACAGTTTCTCAGGCCTCTTCGATGCAATTTTTTGGTGGTGGAGGCGGTGGCGGAATGGCCAGGGTTGTTGTAAGTGCTTCTGACGCTTCAAGTGACGCAGAGACAAACTATAATCAGCTCGACAGAATCGTTGTTCAGGTTACTGAAACAGAACAGCTGGCTTCGAGTACTGAAATTCTTAGCCGAATGCTGACCAGACGCCATAGTGGTGTAAAAGACTTTGAAATTACCGTACCGGAATTGCTGCTTAAGCAACAACAAAGAACAAAAGATATCTTTAATATAGTTCTTGGGGCTATCGCAAGCATTTCTCTTATTGTCGGAGGTATTGGTATCATGAATATCATGTTTGCCTCGGTTATGGAAAGGATTAAGGAGATTGGTACCAGAATGGCTATCGGAGCAAAGAAAATGGATATTGTTGTACAATTTCTGTCTGAGGCAGTTCTTATAAGCGTATCAGGTGGTTTTATTGGAATATTTTTTGGAGTTATAATGGCAAAACTAATAGAGCAGATAGCCGGTATTATGACAGTTGTATCTTTCTTTTCGATATTTATTTCTTTCGGAGTATCGGCAGCTGTTGGAGTAATATTCGGATACTCTCCTGCAAAAAGGGCTTCTGAAAAAGATCCTATTGAATCATTGAGGTATGAATAACCCCCTTCTGCCTCGCAAGTTCGGCATCACGCCACGCGGGGGAAGATGGTATAAATTATTATAATATAAAGATGAAAAAACTACTTTTATTTTCTATGATAGCTGTGCTTTCGCTGGTGAAAATTAATGCACAAAATGTTAAACGACTTACTTTCGAGGAAGTTATAAAACTTGCAGAAGTACAATCTCCTAATGCTCTTATGGCTAAACACAGGTTCCGTGCAAGCTATTGGCAGTACAGAACATTTATAGCGCAGTACAGACCGTCTCTTACCCTTACCGGGACTACACCCGATTACAGTAATGCTCTCGATAGAGTATATGACTCTCAATCCGAAACCTGGATTTATAGGGCTACGAATACCATGAATAACATTGGCTCCCTGTCTCTTGCACAAAACATTGGTCTGACTGGAGGGTCAATATCCCTGAATTCCGACCTTACTTTGTATAATGATATTCAGAACACTTCGCGGAAATATATTACCTCTCCTATCAGTATCGGGTTAAACCAGCCTATTTTCAGATATAATGCCCTGAAATGGCAGAGGAAAACGGAACCTTTGAAATATCAGGCAGCCATGAAAACCTATGTGGCAGGTATTGAGAATGTTCATCAGTCGGCCGTACAGAATTTTTTCTCCTTGGCGCTGGCACAGATAAATAAGCAGATTGCAGCCATGAACTATTTAAATGCAGACACATTATGGCAAATGGCTCAGGGACGTTATAATCTTGGAACAATTGCTGAAGATGAGCTTCTACAAATGCAGCTGTCGTGGCTGAATGCTGAAACTGCCAGAAAAGAGGCCGAAATGAACTTAAGAGACAGAGAGATTCGTCTCAGATCATTTCTGGGTTATACTGATCCTAATCTTCGTCTGGAGTTGGTAATACCTTCAGAAATTCCTTCATTGCAGGTTACTACACAAGAGGTATATGATCTGGCTATGGCTAATAACCCTGACATTCTAAACCAACAACTTACTCTTCTCAATGCTCAGAGTAGTCTTGCCCAGGCTAAGGGTGAAAGAGGATTTAAAGCAACTCTTACTGCTTCATTCGGATTACGCGATCAGGATTGGTCCTTTAGCCAGGCGTATGCTAATCCTAGTCAAACTCAAAGGGTAAGGTTAGGATTTACACTTCCAATTCTCGACTGGGGACTCGGACGCGGAAAAGTAAAGATGGCACAATCGAGTCTCGAACTTGCACAGGTTCAATCAAACCAGGCCGTAACAGACTTTGCCCAGAACCTTTACCTCGATGTGGAAATGTTTAACCTTCAGGCATCTCAGGTTGGTATAGCAGCTAAATCTGACACCGTTGCTCAAAAAATGTTCGAGGTTACAAAACAACGATTTATGATAGGAAAGATTGCTGTTCTTGAACTCAACAACGCCGATACCAAGAAAGACGAGAACCGAAGAGCCTATGTTCAGTCGTTGCAGAACTACTGGAACTATTTCTACAATCTGCGTTACCTTACACTGTTTGATTTCATATTAAAGAAACCGCTTGAAGCAAACTATGATGAACTGCTTAAATAGCAAATAGTTACAATATATATTAAGGCCGGATTGTATTGATCCGGCCTTTTTTTATTCACCTTGTTACTAACCACAATGTTCTATAAATAACTGGTTTATAGCCCAATGAGATCCCTCGTCCGCCGGCTGGCGGACTCGGGATGACAAGTCCCGTATTTCCCAACCTTAAATTTGTCATTCCGAATGCAGCCAACCCTGAGTTTGTCGAAGGGTTAGGCGAAATGAGGGATCTCATGGAGTTAGAAGTAATAACAAGTTCTGAGTCGATGCTGAATTGAAGATTAGTAAAAATTTGTATAAAGAGTAGTCCCCTAAAGGGAGGCTAATACTTTGTATATTTGAGCTTTAACCCCCCTTTAGGGGGGCAGGGGGGCGAGAAAGGATGGAGCAATGACTGAGGGGAGTCCATGTGAACTCTTTTTAACCGCTAATTCATCTGATTAATAATTGATTGTTTTTGCAAAATTTTAATATCTTTGCGCCTCAATAAAGAAGAGTAAGAAAAAAATATTATTATAATCCCAAAAGAACCGACAAATGCAGAATAAAGCAGCAATCATCGTTCTGGCAATTACTTTAGGGCTGGTATCTATTTACCAGCTTTCATTTACAGGTGCAACCTATAAGGTTAAAAAAGAGGCCAGAGCATTTTCAAAAGGAGATCTTGTAAAGGAAACCCAGTACCTCGATTCAATTTCCACATTACCAAAAGATAAGTGGAGCTTCCTCGGGAATACTTTTAAAGAGTGTCAGAAAAAAGAGCTGAACCTGGGTCTTGACCTTAAAGGTGGAATGAACGTAATCCTGGAAGTATCTGTGGAAGATATTCTTAAAGCTTTATCCAACTACAATCCGGATAAAACATTTAATACCGCTCTTGAAAAAGCAAAGGAACTTCAAAAACAGAGTCAGTCGGATTATCTTACTTTATTCGGTAAAGCATTTCAGGATGCAGACCCCAATGCAAAACTTGCATCAATTTTCGGTACTCCTGAACTCAGGGAGAAGATAAATTTCAATTCGTCAAATGCGGAGGTGCTAAAGGTTCTTGATGTTGAAGTATCAAGCGCAATTATAAATGCTTTCAATATCCTTCGTACCAGAATTGACCGTTTTGGTGTTGTGCAGCCAAACATTACTCAACTATCTACCAAAGGGAGAATCCTCATTGAACTTCCGGGTCAGACTAACCCCAAACGTGTCAGGGAACTGCTTTCCGGTACAGCAAACCTTGAATTCTGGGAAACCTATGAAAACAGTGAGATAATTGGTTACCTCTCTGCAGCAAACAATCTGTTAAAAGAGATTCAGGTAAACACAAATATTGCAAAAACCACAGCAGCAGATCAAAAATCTACAGCCGCCGTTGCAGATACAACCAAAAAAGATCAGTCGCTTTTAGATCTGATTGCAAAAGATACAACAAAAGCAGCTGGCACTGAAACGCGAGAAGAGTTTACACTTCAGAACCCTTTGTTTGGTTTGCTCAACCCCCGCGTATCTGCCGAAGGACAGCCATTACCCTCAAGTATGATCGGGTTGGCCAGTTCTAAAGATACGGCCAGAGTAAACGCTATTCTTAATATGAATCAGATTAAGGCATTGTTTCCCCGCGATCTGAAAATGATGTGGAGCCAGAATCCTTATAAGTACGACCCTACAAAAACAATTTTTGAACTGCATGCAGTAAAAGTCACTACCCGCGACGGACGTCCACCACTCGACGGTTCTGTTATTACTTCAGCCAGAACTTCTTCAGGTGTTACAGGGTCTGAAGTAAAAGTTGACATGTCGATGAATGGTGAAGGAGCAAAGACCTGGGCCAGAATGACCCGCGAAAATATTGGCCGCTGCATTGCAGTTGTACTCGATGGTTATGTACGTTCGTATCCGAGGGTTCAGAATGAGATTACAGGTGGTAGTACAGAAATAACCGGCGATTTCACAATTGAAGAGGCAGATGACCTCGCAAATATTCTTAAGTCAGGGAAACTTCCTGCACCGGCAAGAATTATTTCAGATACTATTGTAGGACCTACGCTTGGTGCTGAAGCAATCAATTCGGGTTTTATTTCATTTATAATAGCTTTTGCCTTCGTTCTGGCATTTATGATATTCTATTACAGCAAGAGCGCAGGAACGATTGCCAATATTGCCCTGCTTGCCAATATTTTTCTGCTTTTTGGTGTACTCGCATCGCTTAATGCAGTTCTCACACTTCCGGGTATCGCCGGTATTGTTCTGACTATGGGGATGGCTGTTGATGCAAACGTGCTTATCTATGAACGTATAAGGGAGGAGCTGCGGGCCGGAAAGGGAATAAAGCTTGCCATTGCTGATGGTTACAAACATGCATACTCGGCAATCATCGACTCAAACGTTACAACAATTCTTACAGGTATTGTACTTTATATTTTTGGAACAGGCCCTATTAAAGGGTTTGCGACGACTCTTGTAATAGGAATCCTTACTTCACTGTTTACAGCTATATTCATTACAAGAATAATATATGAAAGTGCTCTTAAGAAGAACAGAAACCTTACCTTTTCTATTAAGATCACAGCCGACGTGTTCAAACACACCAAGATCGATTTTATAGGAATGAGAAAGTATTTCTATGTTGCCTCCGGAGTAATCCTTTTGGCTGGTGTTGTTTCATTATTTGTCAGAGGTCTTAATCCGGGTATCGACTTTACGGGAGGACGTACTTATGTCGTGAGATTTGATAATCCTGTTACTACGGAAGATATTGCTGCCAGACTCACTACTTCATTCGGAGAATTGCCTCAGGTTGTTACTTACGGAAACGATAATCAGGTAAAGATCACTACAAAATACAAAATAAATGAAACCGGAGTAGATGATGAAGTTGAAACAAAATTATATGATGGTTTAAAAGGAGTTGTAGGAGGAGATATCAGTAAAGAAGTTTTCCTGAGCAAATACAGAGTAAGTTCTGAAACAGTCGGTCCTGTTGTTGCAGCGGATATCAAGATAAACGCATTCTATGCTGTCGGGGTTGCACTATTGCTTATTTTCTTGTATATATTTATGAGATTCCGCTACTGGCAGTATGGATTTGGAGCAGTTATGTCGTTGTTCCACGATGTTCTGCTTGTAATAGGTGTTTACTCAATATTCTGGGGTCTTATGCCTTTCTCAATGGAGATCGATCAGGCCTTTATTGCGGCGATACTTACTGTTATCGGATTCTCTGTAAACGATACTGTAATCGTCTTTGACAGACTCAGGGAATATCTTCCGTTATATCGGAAAAGACCTATGAAAGAGGTTCTTAATATGGCTATTAACTCAACCCTTAGCAGAACTATTAATACAACTTTGACTGTTATGCTGACAATTGTGGCCATGTTCATCTTTGGAGGTGCAGTAATACGCGGATTTATGTTCGCACTTATGATTGGTATCGGTACAGGGGTATATTCGTCGGTATTCGTCGCAACCGCATTAATGTACGATACAACACCTCATAAAGGTAATGCTGAAGATGATCCTAAATCAAAGCTAAAAGCATAGGGTCTGACGGAACTTTAATTTCATATAAAATTATAAAGAGGGACATGCAATTTGCGTGTCCCTCTTATATTTCATAGAAATGTTAATCTATAATGAATATCGTTAATCTTTTCTAACTTTGCGCTTCATAAGTGGAGCT
>Ga0209539_1000299_pt1 | contig 29765 bp, 27 predicted proteins | sample BarGraNGADG00312_2_FD_184499 | JGI IMG/M metagenome (GOLD analysis project Ga0209539, IMG submission 184499) | Arctic peat soil microbial communities from Barrow, Alaska - Barrow Graham LP Ref core NGADG0011-312 (SPAdes) (version 2) | ecosystem: Environmental > Terrestrial > Soil > Wetlands >...
GCCTGCACGGCAACAACAAGTCCGACGCGGAGATCGCCCGGGCGCTGGAGGCCGGCGTCGGGCGGATCGTGATCGACTCCCTCGGTGAGGTCGACCGGGTGGCCGACGCCGTCCGGTCCCGCGGCGACGGCCGACGGGCCCCGGTCATGGTGCGCGTCACCACGGGCGTGCACGCCGGGGGCCACGAGTACGTCTCCACCGCGCACGAGGACCAGAAGTTCGGGCTCTCGATCAGCGGCGGCCGCGCCATCGAGGCGCTCCGGGCCGTGCTGGCACGGCCCGAGCTGGACCTGATCGGGGTGCACTCGCACATCGGCTCCCAGATCCTCGACCCGTCGAGCTTCGAGGTCGCGGCCCGTCGGGTGCTCGAGCTGCGTGCCGAGCTGGCCACGCTCACCGGCCACCTGATGCCGGAGGTCGACCTCGGCGGGGGCTTCGGGATCGCGTACACCCCCGGCGAGGTCCCGTTGGACCCGGTGCGGGTCGCCAAGGACGTGGCCGGCGTCGTGGACGCCACCTGTGCCGAGCTGGGCACGCCGGTGCCGCGGATCTCTTTCGAACCGGGACGGGCGATCGTCGGGCCGACCACGCTGACCCTGTACACGGTGGGCACCGTGAAGCCGGTCACCGTCGACGAGCGGCTCACCCGGCTGTACGTGTCGGTGGACGGGGGGATGAGCGACAACCTGCGACCGGCGCTGTACGGCGCGCGGTACACCGCTGCCCTGGTGTCGCGCGCTGCCGGGGCGGACCTGGTCCCGGCCAGGGTCGTCGGCAAGCACTGCGAGAGCGGGGACATCCTCGTGCACGACGTCCAGCTGCCCGCCGACATCGCGCCGGGCGACCTGCTCGCTGTTCCGGCGACAGGTGCCTACGGACGCTCGATGGCGTCGAACTACAACCACGTCCCCCGGCCGCCGGTGGTCGCGGTGCGCGACGGCGTCGCCCGGGTCATCGTCCGCCGCGAGACCGAGCAGGACCTGCTGGCGCTCGACGTCGGCTGAGCGATGTCCGCTGCACGTCTCGCTCGGATCTGCGCGTCCGAGACCCCGATCCGAGCGAGACGTGCTGGCGGGCGGCGGCGGACAGTGCCCCGGCGAACACCCCTTCACCCGTATCCTTGGCACGCCCTCGGCCCCGTCGCGGGGTGCACGGATCGTTCGGACGGCCCTTGGCTCGGCTGACGCAGACGAAGAGGTGGCACGTGGCATCCCACGACGGCCCGGTACGGGTGGCCCTGCTCGGCTGCGGAACCGTCGGTACCGAGGTGGCCCGTTTGCTGATCAGCCACGCCGACGACCTGGCGGCACGCGTCGGTGCGCCGCTGGAGCTGGTCGGGATCGCCGAGCGCACCCTTGACGCCCCCCGCGACCCGGCCATCGACCGTGGGCTGCTGACCACCGACTGGGCCGGACTGGTGGCTCGGGCCGACATCGTGATCGAGCTGATCGGCGGCCTGGAGCCGGCCCGGACCATGCAGCTGCAGGCCATCGCCGGGGGTGCATCGGTCGTCACCGCGAACAAGGAGCTGTTGGGCAAGGACGGGCCAACCCTGTACGCGGCCGCCGAAGCAGCCGGGGTCGACCTGTACTTCGAGGCCGCGGTCGGCGGCGCCATCCCGTTGATCCGCCCGGTCCGCGAGTCCCTCGCCGGGGACCGGATCACCCGGGTGCTCGGGATCGTCAACGGCACCACCAACTACGTGCTGGACCAGATGGCCACGACCGGTGAGGAGCTCGGCCAGGCCGTCAAGCAGGCGCAGGAGCACGGCTACGCCGAGGCCGACCCAACGGCGGACGTCGAGGCCTACGACGCCGCCGCGAAGGTGGCGATCCTGGCCTCCCTCGCCTTCCACACCCGGGTGAGCACGGCAGATGTGTACCGAGAGGGCATCACCGCGATCACCCCTGAGGACGTGGCATGGGCGGCCGAGACCGGCCATGTGATCAAGCTGCTCGCGGTGGCCGAGCGCACTCCCGCGGACGGCGGGGGCAGCTCGGGGATCGTCGTCCGGGTGCACCCGGCGCTGGTGCCGAACGAGCACCCGCTCGCCGGCGTGCGGGGTGCTTTCAACGCCGTGTTCGTCGAGGCCGAGGCTGCCGGTCCGCTGATGTTCTACGGCAAGGGAGCCGGCGGCGTGCCGACGGCCAGTGCGGTCCTCGGCGACGTTGTCACCATCGCGCGGCACCTGGTGCATGGCGGGCGCGGACCGATCGAGTCCCGTTACGCCGACCTCCCCGTGCTGAGCATGGCGGACGCGGTCACCCGCTACCAGGTGCGGCTGCGGGTCGCGGACCGGCCCGGTGTGCTGGCCAAGGTCGCCCAGGCGTTCGCCGCCAACGGGGTGTCGATCGAGGCCGTTCGGCAGTCCGGCAGCCGGGGCGACCACGCCGACCTGCTGGTGGTGACGCACGCCGCGCGGGAGGCGGCGCTGTCCGCCACTGTCGCGATGCTGGATGGTCTTGACGTGGTGAGCGCGGTCCTGTCCGTGCTCAGAGTCGAAGGAGCCTAGGTGGCACAGCTTTGGCGTGGGGTGATCGCCGAGTACGGCGACCACCTCCCCGCGCACGTCAAGGAACGCGTCGTGACCCTGGGGGAGGGCGGCACGCCGCTGGTCCCTGCGCCGCTGCTGTCCGAGCTGACCGGCGCGGACGTGTACCTGAAGGTCGAGGGGATGAACCCGACCGGTTCGTTCAAGGACCGCGGGATGACCACCGCGATCTCCTCGGCGGCCGCCCGCGGGATCCGCACCGTGATCTGTGCATCGACCGGGAACACCTCGGCGTCGGCCGCCGCCTACGCGACCGCCGCCGGGATGGTCTGCGCGGTCCTGGTGCCGGACGGCAAGATCGCGATGGGCAAGCTGAGCCAGGCCGTCGCGCACGGCGCCCGGCTGCTGCAGGTGGACGGCAACTTCGACGACTGCCTGGTCGCCGCCCGCAAGCTTGCCGAGAGCTACCCGGTCGAGCTGGTGAACTCGGTCAACCCCGACCGGATCCAGGGACAGAAGACCGCGGCCTTCGAGATCGTCGACGTCCTCGGTGACGCGCCCGACGTGCACGTCCTGCCGGTCGGCAACGCCGGGAACATCACCGCGTACTGGATGGGTTTCACCGAGTACGCCACTGACGGGTTGGCGACGCACGCGCCGATGATGTGGGGCTTCCAGGCCGCGGGCGCGGCCCCGATCGTGCTCGGCCACCCGGTCGACGAGCCGGAGACCATCGCCACCGCGATCCGGATCGGCAACCCGGCCTCCTGGCAGCAGGCGGTCGCGGCGCGCGAGGAGTCCGGTGGGCTGATCGAGGCGGTCACGGACACCCAGATCCTCGCGGCTCACCGGCTGCTGTCCGCACGGGTCGGCGTCTTCGTCGAGCCGGCGTCCGCGGCCGGGGTGGCCGGCCTGCTGATGCTCGCCGAGGCCGGCCGGGTGCCTGCGGGGGCCAGGATCACCGTGACCGTCACCGGCCACGGCCTCAAGGACCCGCAGTGGGCCTTGCGCGGTGCGGACGGCTCGCCTGTCGAGCTGGTGCGTGTCACACCCGACGTCGTGTCGATCGCCGACGCGCTCGGGCTCGGCTGAGAGGAGACGTCCCGATGCGGCTGGGCAGCGACCACGTGCGAGTGCGGGTGCCCGCGACGAGCGCCAACCTCGGTCCGGGTTTCGACTCGATGGGCCTCGCCCTCGCTCACTACGACACGATCGAGATCCGGGCGCTGGGCAGCCCTGAGGTCACCGTCGAGGTGTTCGGCGAGGGTGCAGGCGAGCTGCCCACCGGTGAGGACCACCTGATCGTGCGCGCGATCCGAGCGGCCCTCGACGACGTCGGAGCACCCCAGGTGGGGCTGCACCTGCGCTGCGTCAACCGGATCCCGCACGGGCGCGGCATGGGCTCTTCGGCTGCGGCGGTGGTCGCGGGGATCCTGGCCGTGCGCATGCTGATCGGGGACCCGCGGGCACTGGGCAACACCGCAGCGTTCAAGATCGCCACGCAGTTCGAGGGTCATCCGGACAACGCCGCACCGGCGATCCTCGGTGGGGCCACCGTGTCGTGGACCGGTGCCGACGGGCCGCACGCGACGGTCCTGCCGGTGCACCCGGAGGTCGTGCCGGTGGTCCTGATCCCGGATCAGCGGTGCGCCACCCTGACCGCACGCGGGGTGCTGCCGGCGACCGTCCCGCACGCGGACGCCGCCTTCACCGCGGGCCGCGCCGCCCTGCTCGTCCAGGCCCTCTGCCATCGCCCCGAGCTGCTCTACGAGGCCACCGCCGAACGTCTGCACCAGGAGTACCGGGCGCGGGTGATGCCGGAGACCATCCAGCTGGTGCACGCGCTGCGCGACGCCGGCCAGGCTGCCGTCGTCTCCGGAGCAGGCCCCTCCGTGCTGGTCCTGGAGCGCGCGTCCGACGGTGACGTCGGTGCCCAGGTGCGCAAGGAGATCCTCGCGGCGGTCGGCTCCGTCTGGACGGTGCTCATGCCGGGCATCGCGACCGACGGGGCGCTCGCTGAGCGGATCTGAACGGCGCAAGGCGCCTGTTCCGCTCGGTCGAGCGGCGAGTTCCGGGTGGCCGGGCGGTGCCGGCCCGCCACCAGGCTGGGGCGCGCACGAGCAGGTCCGAGGGTGGTACCGTTGGGCATCCCCCCGGAACCCTGAGCGGTGACCTCGGCGGCCATGCATCTGGCCACGCGGTACGGCGGGGAACCCGCCACCTCCATCGACCTCCAGTCGATCCTGTGGCAGGACAGCGCTGCCGGACTCGATCCGGGCGTTCAGACCATGCGGCCCTCCACAGCGAGCAGGCCGCCGACGAGGGGGAAGGACCTTCGTGACCGAGACCATCCATGCTGCGACGAGTGACGCATCAGCGGAACCGCGCAGCACCGCCCGGAGCGGCGCGCTCACCAACCTGCGCCTGCCCGAGCTGCAGACCCTGGCGGCCGACCTGGGAGTGGCCGGCACGTCCGGGATGCGCAAGGTCGATCTGATCGACGCGATCAAGGAGCGTCGCGGTGGGGGGCGCTCGGTGTCCCGCAACGACGCACCGCGGGTCGAGCAGGTCGTGCGGAACGAGCCGGAGGCTCGCCGCGACGGGATGGCGCGCGCGAGCGTTGCCACCACCCGCACCGACCGCCGGGACCGCGCCGAGGAGGCCCTCGAGAACGAGACACCCGACGAGCGGGCGGCCCGCGCCGCAGCGGCTGCTCGCGCCGTCACCGAAGACCGACCCCGGCGGGCGGGCCGGCCGGCCGGGCCTCCTGGTGAGCAGACGGACGGCGCCCAGCGCGACGTTCGGCGCGACAACCAGCGGGACGGCAACCGTCAGGACGGCAACCGTCAGGACGGCAACCGTCAGGACGGCAACCGTCAGGACGGCAACCGTCAGGACAACCAGCGCGACGGCAACCAGCGTGACAACCAGCGCGACGGCAACCGCCAGGACGGCAACCGTCAGGACGGCAACCGTCAGGACAACCAGCGCGACGGCAACCGTCAGGACGGCAACCGTCAGGGCATCCAGCGCTTGGACGACGACGACACCAGTGGCGGCCGTCGCCGTCGGGGCCGCTACCGCGACCGCGACCGCAACAAGCGGCGCCCCGGGCGACCGGGCCAGGGCGACCTCGCCGGATACGACGACATCGAGGTCACCGACGACGACGTCCTGCTGCCCGTTGCCGGGATCCTCGACATCAAGGACAACTACGCGTTCGTGCGCACCTCCGGCTACCTGCCCGGTGACAGCGACGTGTACGTCTCGATGAACCAGGTCAAGAAGAACGGTCTGCGCAAGGGCGACGCCGTCATCGGCGCGGTCCGTCAGCCGCGCGAAGGCGACCAGCCGCCGCAGGGGCGCAACTCCAAGGTGAACGCGCTCGTGCGGCTGGACTCGATCAACGGGATGTCTCCCGATGAGGCGCACAACCGGCCGGAGTTCGGCAAGCTCACGCCGCTGTACCCGCAGGAGCGCCTGCGCCTGGAGACGCTGCCGAACATCATGACCACCCGGGTGATCGACCTGGTGGCGCCGATCGGCAAGGGCCAGCGTGGCCTGATCGTCTCCCCGCCCAAAGCGGGCAAGACGCTCGTGCTGCAGGCCATCGCCAACGCGATCACCACCAACAACCCAGAGGTCCACCTCATGGTCGTGCTCGTCGACGAGCGGCCTGAGGAGGTCACGGACATGCAGCGCACGGTGAAGGGCGAGGTCATCGCCTCGACCTTCGACCGGCCGGCGGACGATCACACGACCGTCGCCGAGCTGGCCATCGAACGGGCGAAGCGTCTGGTCGAGCTGGGCCAGGACGTCGTGGTGCTGCTGGACTCGATCACCCGACTGGGCCGGGCATACAACATCTCCGCCCCGGCGTCCGGCCGGATCCTGTCCGGTGGTGTGGACTCCAGTGCGCTGTACCCGCCCAAGCGGTTCTTCGGCGCCGCTCGGAACATCGAGTTCGGCGGCTCCCTGACCATCCTGGCCACGGCCCTGGTGGAGACCGGGTCCAAGGCGGACGAGGTCATCTTCGAGGAGTTCAAGGGCACCGGGAACATGGAGCTCAAGCTCTCCCGCCAGCTCGCGGACAAGCGGATCTTCCCGGCGGTGGACGTTGACGCCTCCGGCACCCGCCGCGAGGAGATCCTGATCCCGGCAGACGAGCTGAAGATCAACTGGAAGCTCCGGCGGGTGATGAGCGCACTGGACTCCCAGCAGGCGATCGAGCTGCTGCTGTCCAAGCTGCGCGACACGCAGTCCAACGTGGAGTTCCTGCTGCAGGTGCAGAAGACGACACCGACCGCGCCCGGCCAGCGCGACGACTGAGGCACCGCGCCGGGACTTTTTCCGGTCCCGGTGTGGTTCTGGCAGACTGTCCCCTTGCTCGACGGTTCACGTGGGCTCCCGCCCACGACCCGTCGGCGATCGATGAGGAGAGATCCGTGAAGAAGGACATCCACCCGAAGTACGTGGAGACCACCGTGACGTGCACGTGTGGCAACACGTTCGTCACCCGCAGCACCGCGACGTCGGGTCAGATCCACGCCGACGTGTGCAGCAACTGCCACCCGTTCTACACGGGCAAGCAGAAGATCCTCGACACCGGTGGCCGCATCGCCCGGTTCGAGGCGCGGTACGGCAAGCGCGCCGCCGCCGCCAAGTAGCTCTCCGTCACGCCGGCGGGACCTCCCGGTCCCGCCGGCGCTGTCATGCTGACCGGCGAGCGAGGGAGAGCGATGGGGCACCAGTTCGGGGCCGTCGAGGCGCTGCTGACCGAGCACGCGAGCATCGAGTCCGCCCTTGCCGACCCGGCGGTGCACGCCGACCCGCAACGTGCTCGCGCCCTCGGCCGCCGGTACGCCGAGCTGGGCCGGGTCGTCGCTGCCTACCGGGCATGGCAACGGGCCGACGGCGACGCCGCGGCCGCTGCCGAGATGGCAGAGGACCCGGCGATCGCCGCGGAGCTTCCTGCGCTGTCCGAGGCGTCCGGGCATGCGGCGGAGACGCTCCGCAGGCTCCTGGTGCCGCGGGACCCCGACGACGCCCGCGACGTCATCCTGGAGGTCAAGGCGGGGGAGGGCGGCGAGGAGTCCGCGCTGTTCGCCGGCGACCTGCTGCGGATGTACACCCGGTACGCCGAGCGCCGTGGCTGGGTCGCGGAGGTGCTCGACTCCACGGGCTCCGACCTGGGCGGGATCAAGGACGCGACGGTCTCGATCCGCTCCCGGGGCGCAACGGCGCCGGCGGACGGCGTCTGGGCGCACCTGAAGTACGAGGGCGGCGTGCACAGGGTGCAGCGCGTCCCGGTGACCGAGTCGCAGGGCCGCATCCACACGTCCGCTGCGGGCGTGGTGGTGCTCCCCGAGGTCGAGGACGAGGCCGAGGTGCAGATCGACCCCGCTGACCTGCGCATCGACGTCTACCGGTCGTCCGGGCCGGGCGGGCAGTCGGTGAACACCACGGACTCCGCGGTCCGGATCACCCACCTGCCGACCGGCACTGTCGTGTCGTGCCAGAACGAGAAGTCCCAGCTGCAGAACAAGGAGCAGGCGATGCGCATCCTGCGGGCCCGGCTGCTGGCCGCGCAGCAGGAGCAGGCCGCGGCCACCGCCTCGGAGCTCCGCCGCTCGCAGGTCCGCACGGTGGACCGTTCGGAACGGATCAGGACCTACAACTTCCCGGAGAACCGGATCGCCGACCACCGCACGGGGTTCAAGGCCTACAACCTCGACCAGGTGCTCGACGGCGACCTCGACCCCGTGGTCCGTTCGGCGATCGATGCCGACGAGGCGGCCCGGCTGGCCGCTGCCACAGGGTGAGCACCCGGTGAGCGAGCAGACCCCGAGCGGCGGTGGGCGCCCGAGCCTGCGCGATGCGGTCCGTGCCGCGACGGCTCTGCTCGCCGAGGCAGGGGTCCCGTCCGCCGACCACGACGCGCGGACACTCGCCGCCCATGTGCTGGGCCTCGAGCGCGTCGAGCTCGCGCTCGCACCCGTCCTGCCAGATTCCTTCGCCGACGCGTACGCAGAGCTGGTCCAGCGCCGACGCCTCCGGGAGCCCCTGCAGCACATCGTCGGCTGGGCGCCGTTCCGGCACCTGACCCTGACCGTGCGGCCTGGGGTGTTCGTGCCCCGTCCGGAGACCGAGTCGGTGGCGCAGGTCGCTGTCGACGAGGTGCGCAGCCGGCCGACGACAGCCGAGCGGCCGTTGGTCGTCGACCTGTGCTGCGGTGCCGGCGGCATCGCGATCGCCGTCGCGACGGAGACCGACGCCCGGGTGGTCGCGGTCGACGTCGCCCCGGAGGCCGTGGCTCTGACCAGGCAGAACGCAACGTCCTGCGGTGCCGACGTGCAGGTGGTCCAGGCCGACGTCGCCGACCAAGGCATGCTCGCCGAGCTGGCGGCCGTTGTGGACGTCGTGGTCGCCAACCCGCCGTACATCCCGCCGGGCGCGGTGCCGATCGACCCGGAGGTGCGCGACCACGATCCGGACATCGCCCTGTACGGCGGCGGGCCGGACGGGCTGGCGGTGCCAGGTGCCGTTGTGGCGGCTGCGGTCCGCCTGCTGCGGCCGGGCGGCCTGCTGGTGATGGAGCACGCGGACGTCCAGGGTCCCGCCGCCCGCGAGCTGGTCGCGGTCACCGGGGCTTTCCACGACGTGCGAACCCTCCCGGACCTGGCCGGCCGGGACCGGATGGTGGTGGCGCGCCGGACCGACGCGTCCCGCCCATCGCGCCCGGCGTGAAAGACTCGGCCTCCGTGACGGTCATGGACTGCACCGAACCGGCCTCCTGGGGCCCGGCCATCGACGAGGCCGTCAATGTCCTGGCGCGCGGCGCTCTGGTGGTGCTGCCGACGGACACCGTCTACGGGATCGGTGCGGACGCGTTCGCCCCCGCCGCCGTCGCCGCGTTGCTGGCCGCGAAGGGGCGCGGACGCCAGATGCCGCCGCCCGTCCTGGTGCCCGCGGTGGCGACCGTCGACGGTCTGTGCGCCCAGGTGCCCGAGGCGGCCCGACGCCTGATGGAGGCCTTCTGGCCGGGCGCCCTGACGATCATCTGCCGCGCACAGCCCTCGCTCGCCTGGGATCTGGGGGACACCAGCGGCACGGTCGCCGTGCGGATGCCGAACCACCCTGCGGCCCTTGCGCTGCTCCGCCGCACCGGGCCGCTGGCGGTGTCCAGCGCCAACCGCACCGGTGGGCCGGCTGCCATGACGGCCGAGGAGGCCCGCGACCAGCTCGGCGATGCGGTCGCGCTCTATCTGGACGGCGGTCGGGCACCGGGCGGGGTGGCGTCCACCATCGTCGACGCCACCGGGGAACGACTCAGGGTGGTCCGGGCGGGAGCTCTCGACCTGACGACCCTGCGCTCGGTCGTCGAGGGCGTCGAGGGCGTCGAGGCGGGCGAGGCCGGGTGAGGGTCTACCTGCTGGTGATGCTGGTCGCCGCGGCGGTCACCTACCTGACCACGCCCCTGGCCCGGTGGCTGGCGCTGCGCTCCGGCGCGATCACCGCCGTGCGTGACCGGGACGTGCACGAGGTGCCGATCCCCCGCATGGGTGGGGTGGCGATGCTCCTCGGCATGGCGGCGGCCCTGGTGTTCGCCTCGCAGATGCCCTTCCTCGAGGGCGAGTTCACCGGGGTGTTGACGGCGTGGGCGATCCTGGGTGGCGCGGCCCTCGTCTGCCTGCTCGGGGCTGCCGACGACATCTGGGAGCTCGACTGGGTGACCAAGCTGGTCGGGCAGGTGCTTGCGGCCGGCCTGATGGCCGGGGTCGGCCACGTGCAGCTGTTGGCGCTGCCCCTCGGGGAGGGGGGCGGGCTGATCGGGTCCGGTTGGCTCTCGCTGGCCGCGACGGTGCTCGTGATCGTCGTCGCGATCAACGCGGTGAACTTCGTCGATGGCCTGGACGGGCTCGCCGCCGGCCTGATCGCCATCGGCGGCTCGGCGTTCTTCATGTACACCTACGTGCTGACCACACAGACCAGCCCGCTGGACCACTCCAACCTCGCCAGCCTCGTGCTCGCCGTGCTCGTCGGAGCCTGCCTTGGCTTCCTGCCGCACAACTTCTACCCCGCCCGGATCTTCATGGGCGACTCCGGGGCGATGCTGATCGGCCTGAGCATGGCGGCGGCGGCGATCCTCGTCACGGGCCAGCTGAACTCTCTGGTCGCCGGCCAGGCCGGGCCGGTCGAGGTCACCGCTCGCCAGCAGTTCCCGGCGTTCCTGCCGCTGCTGCTGCCGGTCGCGGTCCTGCTGCTGCCCCTGCTCGACATGGGTCTTGCGGTGGTGCGCCGCGTGGGCACCGGCAAGTCGCCGTTCCACCCCGACCGGCGGCACCTGCACCACCAGCTGCTCCAGCTCGGCCACACGCACCGCCGGGCCGTCCTGATCATGTACCTGTGGACGGCGCTGTTCGCGTTCGGTGGTGCGGCCCTGGTGTGGTGGACCACCGAACGAGTGCTGTGGACCGTCGGGCTGGGCGCCGTCGTGGCGCTCGCCCTCACCCTCGGCCCGCTGCGTGGCCGGGCGCGGGTTCGCAACGGGTCAGCGGCGTCGTGATGGCCGAGCCGACGACGTCGGATGCCATGCGCGCCGTCTTCCGGACGGCACTGCGCGACGTCCTGCTGCTCACGGTCGCTGTGACGGTCATCGGGACCGTCCTCGGAGTCGTCCTGGTGGGGCAGCGCGGGCTGTGGGGCGGCATCCTTGGCGGCGTCGTCGTCCTCCTCGTCGGAGGCACAACACCGATCACGATGCTGCTCACGGCACGCGCATCGCTGACCGCAGCTCTGGGCGCGGTGGCTGGTGGATGGCTGGTCAAGACGGTGATCGTGCTGGTCGCCGTCGTGGCCCTGCGAGGTGCCGACCTGGTGGACCCGCGGGTGTTGACGCTCGTGGTGGTGGCGGGCCTGCTGGGCTCCGTCGTGGTGGACGCCCGCGCCGTGCTGTCCGGTCGCGTGCCGTACGTCGACACGGGCGCAGCCACCGAGCCCGGTGACTTCGGCGAGCCGTCCGGCGAGGCCGACAGCGAGTAGGAATCCGGTCCCTGGCCGGCCCGTCCCGCGGGATGGGGAGAGCGGCCGTCCCGGATGGTGGTGGCCCACCATACGTTAGGATTTGGCCGATCCAGATACGTCCGCTGTGGGCGCGTGCCCGCCTCCGGGTAACCCCACCGACCAGCCCAGGAGACCGTCCTGTCCACCGTCGCGACGATCGTGCTTCTCGCCGCCTCAGGGGACGACGGCGGGATGCACATCCCGTCGATCGCCGAGTTCTTCCCGCCGGTGATCGCGTTCGAAGGGACGATCTTCGAGATCAACCGGATCACGCTGGTGCGTCTCGTCTCCGCGCTCGCGGTCAGCCTGCTCTTCTGGGCGGCCGCCAGACGGGCTCAGCTGGTTCCCGGGCGGGCACAGAACGTGGCCGAGATGGCGCTCGACTTCGTCCGGGTGAACATCGCCGAAGAGGTCCTGGGTGAGCGGCGCGCACGACCGCACGTCCCGCTGCTCACGGTGATGTTCTTCGCGATCGTTGCGATGAACATCACCGGTGTCGTCCCGTTGCTCAACATGGCTTCGACTTCCGTGGTGACGGTCCCGCTGCTGCTGGCCGTCGTCGCCTGGATCGCGTTCGTTGTCGCCGGTATCAAGGCGCACGGTGCCATCGGGTTCGTGCGCGCGAGCCTGTTCCCGTCGGGTGTGCCGTGGCCGATCTACATCATCCTGGCGCCGATCGAGCTGATCTCGACCTTCATCCTGCGCCCGGCGACGCTGACGGTCCGGTTGATGGCCAACATGCTCGCCGGGCACCTGCTGCTCGTCATGTTCTTCTCGATGACCAGCTACCTGTTCGTCGAGACGAGTGGGCTGATGAAGGGGCTCGGGGTCCTGACCTTCGGCGCGGCCTTCGCGTTCACCCTTTTCGAGATCTTCGTCGCGGTGCTCCAGGCGTACATCTTCACGCTGCTGACCGCGGTGTACATCAGCCTTGCCCAGGAGGCGCACTGAGCATGTCCGATACCGGCGGCCTCTGCCGTGGTCACCGCTAGCACAAGGATCCAGCACTGCACGGTCCGGACACCCCGTCCGGCCGATGACGGAAGGAAGCCCACTCGTGAACATCGTCGGCAACATCGCCACCATCGGCTACGGACTGGCGACGCTCGGCCCGGGGATCGGCATCGGCCTCCTCGTGGCCAAGACCCAGGAGAGCGTGGCCCGCCAGCCCGAGGTGGCCGGCCAGCTGCGGATCAACATGTTCATCGGCATGGCCCTGGTCGAGGCGCTCGGCCTGATCGGGCTGGTTGCGGGTCTGCTGTTCTGATGGTCCGACTGCTGCCGCTGCTCGCCGCCGCCGGGGGTGGGGACGTCCCCAAGGGCATCGCGATCTTCTTCCCGCCGCTGTACGACATCTTCTGGTCCTCGGTAGCGCTCGGGATCATCGCCGTGGTGTTCTGGAAGAAGGTGCTGCCCGTCTTCACCCGCATCCTCGACGAGCGGACCGCTCGGATCGAGGGAGGCCTGGCCAAGGCCGAGGCCGCCCAGGAGGAGGCCGCGGCAGCGCTGGCGCAGTACCACCACCAGCTCGCGGAGGCCCGTGCCGAGGCGGCCCGCATCCGTGAGGATGCCCGTGCCGAAGGAGGCACGATCGTGGCGGAGCTGCGGTCAAAGGCCGGCGACGACGCCGCGCGCATCCTGGAGAACGCCCAGCGTCAGATCGAGGCCGAGCGCCAGCAGGCGGTGATCGCCCTGCGGTCCGAGGTCGGCTCGCTGGCGACCGAGCTGGCGTCCCGGATCGTCGGCGAGGCGCTCGCCGACTCCGCCCGTCAGTCCCGCGTGATCGACCGGTTCCTCGACGAGCTGGCGGCGTCGGTGGATGCCGACAACCAGGTGCCCGGCGCCGGGACGGTCCGGGGTCGCTGATGCGCGGAGCCAGCCAGGCGTCGTACCTCGCGGTCGAGGACGGGTTCGAACCCGTCCTCGTCGCCGCGGGTACCGAGGCGGCCGCTCTCGGCGAGCAGATGTTCGCCGTCGTGGACCTGCTGGACCACTCGGCTGCGCTGCGCCGCGCCCTGAGCAACCCGGCCCGGACGGCCGTTGACAAGGCGGCGCTCGCCAAGGACCTGCTCGGCGGGAAGGTCGACGAGCGCGTCGTCGAGGTGCTGGCCGGGCTGGCCCGACACCGGTGGTCGGTCGAGGTCGACCTCGTCGAGGCTCTCGAACGGATGGCCGCCGAGACGGTGCTCGCATCGGCTCAGGCCGGCGGGGACCTCGTACGGGTGGAGGAGGAGCTCTTCCGGTTCGACAGGTTCCTGGCCCACGCGCGTCGCGTGCGGGACGCCCTGACCGATCGCCTGGCCGATCCGGCGGCGCGTGCGCGCCTGGTGCGCGACCTCCTCGGCGGCAAGGTGCACCCGGTCACTCTCCAGCTCGTCGAGCGCGGCGCCCGCACGCCCCGCGGGCGCACGATGACCCGCTCCCTGAGCGACCTGGGCCGACTCGCCGCGCACCGTCGCCAGCTGTTGCTGGCGACCGTGACCGCGGCCGTGCCGCCCAGCCGAGCCCAGACCGAACGACTCACCGAGCTGTTGAGCCGGGCATACGGCCGGCCCGTCCAGCTCAACGTCGCGGTCGACGCGACGGTGATCGGTGGGATGCGGGTGCTGATCGGCGATGAGGCGGTCGACGCCACGGTGCTCGGCCGACTGGAAGACGTACGACGTAGGCTGGCCGGCTGACCAGCTGGCATCATCCGGGGCCGGCTGGCCCCGGCACGACGCATGGGACGGTGCCAGCGGCGCCGTCATGACAGGAGAGAACACCGATGGCTGAGCTGACGATCAGGCCCGAGGAGATCAGGGCCGCGCTGGACAGCTTCGTCGAGTCCTACACGCCCTCCGGCGCGGCTCGCGAAGAAGTCGGCCGGGTCACCCTCGCGGGCGACGGGATCGCACAGGTGGAGGGCCTGCCCGGTGCGATGGCCAACGAGCTGTTGGAGTTCGAGGACGGCACGCTGGGCCTCGCGCTCAACCTCGACGTCCGGGAGATCGGCGTCGTCGTGCTCGGCGAGTTCACCGGGATCGAGGAGGGCCAGGTGGTCCGCCGGACCGGTGAGGTGCTCTCGGTCGCCGTCGGGGACGGCTACCTGGGTCGCGTCGTCGACCCGCTGGGCAACCCGATCGACGGCCTGGGCGAGGTCGCGACCGAGGCGCGCCGAGCGCTCGAGCTGCAGGCCCCGGGCGTGATGGCCCGCAAGAGCGTGCACGAGCCCCTGCAGACCGGCCTCAAGGCGATCGACGCGATGATCCCGATCGGCCGCGGCCAGCGCCAGCTGATCATCGGCGACCGGCAGACCGGCAAGACTGCGATCGCCGTCGACACGATCATCAACCAGAAGGCCAACTGGGAGACCGGGGACCCGAAGCAGCAGGTGCGCTGCATCTACGTCGCGATCGGCCAGAAGGGCTCGACGATCATGGCGGTCCGCGGGGCCCTCGAAGAGGCCGGCGCGCTGGAGTACACCACGATCGTTGCTTCACCGGCGTCGGACCCGGCCGGCTTCAAGTACCTCGCGCCGTACACCGGCTCGGCCATCGGCCAGCACTGGATGTACGCCGGCAAGCACGTGCTGATCGTCTTCGACGACCTGTCCAAGCAGGCCGAGGCGTACCGGGCGGTGTCGCTGCTGCTGCGCCGTCCGCCAGGGCGCGAGGCGTACCCCGGTGACGTCTTCTACCTGCACTCCCGGCTGCTCGAGCGCTGTGCGAAGCTCAGCGACGCGCTGGGTGCCGGCTCGATGACGGGCCTGCCGATGATCGAGACCAAGGCCAACGACGTGTCGGCCTACATCCCGACCAACGTCATCTCGATCACCGACGGACAGATCTTCCTGCAGTCCGACCTGTTCAACGCCGACCAGCGACCCGCCGTCGACGTCGGCATCTCGGTCTCCCGCGTCGGTGGCGCGGCGCAGGTCAAGGCGATGAAGAAGGTCGCCGGCACGCTCAAGATCGACCTGGCCCAGTACCGGTCCCTCGAGGCCTTCGCGATGTTCGCCTCCGACCTGGACGCGGCGTCGCGGCAGCAGCTGACCCGGGGTGCCCGCCTGATGGAGCTGCTCAAGCAGCCGCAGTACTCCCCGTACCCCGTCGCCGAGCAGGTCGCCGCGATCTGGGCAGGCACCCGGGGCAAGCTCGACAAGGTGGCGCTGAAGGACGTCCGGCGCTTCGAGTCCGAGATGCTCGAGCACCTGCGGCGGAACACCTCGGTGCTCACCGCGATCACGGAGTCCGGGGATCTCACGGCAGAGGTCGAGGCGGAGATGGAAGCGGCGATCGATGCGTTTACGACAGGGTTCATGACCGGCGAGGAGGTCGAACCCACTCTCCCCCAGGAGAGCGAGGCCCCCGCCGAGGAGGAGCAGGAGAAGATCATCAAGCAGCGGACCCGAGGCTGACACGTGGCAGGCAAGCAGCGGTTCTACCGTGACCGGATCCGGTCGACCCAGGCGCTGAAGAAGATCTTCCGCGCCATGGAGCTGATGGCCGCGTCCAGGATCAGCAAGGCGCGGGCGAGCGTGTCCGCGGCCGGGCCGTACGCGCGTGCGATCACCCAGGCGGTCTCCGCCGTCGTCGGCCATGCGGAGATCGACCACCCGCTGACCCGCGAGCGCCCGGAGAGCACCCGGACGGCCGTGCTGCTGATCACCGCCGACCGCGGCATGGCGGGCGCGTACTCCGCCTCGGTGCTGCGTGAGGGTGAGCGGCTGATCACCCAGCTGCTCGACGGCGGCGCGGAGGTCGACCTGTATGTCACCGGCCGACGGGCGGTCTCGTACTACACGTTCCGGAACCGGCCGCTTACGGGCAAGTGGACCGGGTCCTCCGACTCGCCGACGACGGAGATCTCCCGGGAGATCGCGGCCACCCTGCTGCGGTCGTTCCTTGCCGAGCCCGACGAGGGCGGCGTCGGCCAGCTGTACGTGGTGTACACGCACTTCGTGAACATGGTGACGCAGACCCCGCGCGTGATCCGGATGCTCCCGCTCGAGGTGGTCGAGGCAGCTTCGCCCGACGGCGCGACGCAGGAGCCGATCCCGCTGTACGAGTTCGAGCCATCAGCCGAGGTGGTGCTGGACGCGCTCCTGCCGCAGTACGTGCGCAGCCGCATCCACAACTTCCTGCTCCAGGCGGCGGCGTCCGAGCTGGCCGCCCGCCAGCGGGCGATGCACACCGCAACCGAGAACGCCGAGGACCTCGTGCGCACCTACACCCGGCAGGCCAACCAGGCCCGTCAGTCCGAGATCACCCAGGAGATCAGCGAGATCGTCTCCGGCGCAGACGCACTGGCGTCCTCATGACGCCAACGGATCGAACGAAGCGAGGCAAGACCATGACTGCCAGCACCACCGACACCGCCGCCCCACCGGCCGAGAAGGGCGCGACGGGCCGGATCGCACGGGTCATCGGGCCGGTCGTCGACATCGAGTTCCCGGCCGATGCGCTCCCGGAGATGTACAACGCCCTCCTGGTGGACGTCGACCTGTCCGCGCAGGGTGAGGGGGAGGTGAGCTTCACGATGACGCTCGAGGTCGCCCAGCACCTGGGTGACTCGATGGTCCGGGCGATCGCGCTCAAGCCGACCGACGGCCTGGTCCGCGGCGCGATCGTGACCGACACCGGCGCACCGATCAGCGTGCCGGTCGGCGACGTGACCAAGGGCCACGTCTTCAACGTGACCGGCGACGTGCTCAACCTCAAGGAGGGCGAGACCCTCGACGTGACCGAGCGCTGGGCGATCCACCGCAAGCCGCCGGCCTTCGACCAGCTCGAGTCCAAGACCCAGATGTTCGAGACCGGGATCAAGGTCATCGACCTGCTGACCCCGTACGTCCTTGGCGGCAAGATCGGCCTGTTCGGCGGTGCGGGCGTCGGCAAGACCGTGCTGATCCAGGAGATGATCCAGCGCGTCGCACTGAACCACGGCGGCGTGTCGGTGTTCGCCGGTGTGGGGGAGCGGACCCGCGAGGGCAACGACCTGATCGCCGAGATGACCGAGACCGGCGTCATCAAGCAGACCGCGCTGGTGTTCGGACAGATGGACGAGCCGCCGGGCACGCGCCTGCGCGTCGCCCTCTCCGCACTGACCATGGCGGAGTACTTCCGCGACGTGCAGAAGCAGGACGTGCTGCTGTTCATCGACAACATCTTCCGGTTCACCCAGGCGGGGTCGGAGGTCTCCACCCTGCTCGGCCGGATGCCGTCGGCCGTCGGCTACCAGCCCAACCTTGCGGACGAGATGGGCCAGCTGCAGGAGCGGATCACCTCGACCCGCGGGCACTCGATCACCTCGTTGCAGGCCATCTACGTGCCGGCTGACGACTACACCGACCCGGCTCCCGCGACGACGTTCGCGCACCTGGATGCCACAACCGAGCTCTCCCGGGAGATCGCCTCCCGGGGGCTCTACCCGGCCGTCGACCCGTTGGCGTCGACGTCGCGCGTCCTCGACCCCCGGTACGTCGGCCAGGACCACTACGAGACCGCGACCCGGGTCAAGTCCATCCTTCAGCGCAACAAGGAGCTGCAGGACATCATCGCGATCATGGGCGTCGACGAGCTGTCCGAGGAGGACAAGATCGTGGTGTCCCGGGCCCGGCGGATCCAGCAGTTCCTGTCCCAGAACACCTACATGGCGGAGAAGTTCACCGGCGTCGCGGGCTCGACGGTCCCCGTCGCGGAGACCGTCGAGGCGTTCGCCAGGATCTGCGACGGCGAGTTCGACCACATCCCGGAGCAGGCCTTCTTCAACATCGGTGGCCTGGAGGACCTGGAACGGGCACATGCCCGGATCACCAAGGAGCTCGGCTGAGCACCCCAACCACCATCGGCGAGGAGGACATCTGTGGCACACCTTGAGGTGGACGTCGTCGCGGCCGACCGCAGGGTCTGGCGGGGCGAGGCCCGCATGGTCAGTGCTCCGGCCGCCGAAGGCGACATGGGCATCCTGCCCGGCCACACGCCGGTCCTGGCGGTGCTCCGCCCCGGGAAGGTGCGGATCACCACCGTCGACGGAGCCGTCCGGCTGGTGCAGGTCGACGAGGGGTTCCTGTCCGTCGACTCGGACCGGGTGACAGTCGTGGTGCACTCCGCGAGCGAGATCGGCACCGGCAGCAGTCAGGCCGGGGGCAGCTGAGGGCGCAACCGTGGAGGTCGTGGCGACGCTGCTGGGGCTCGGTGCGGTGCTGCTCGTCCTGGTGGGTCTTGTCGGGCTCTACGTCTCCCGCCAGCGCACCCTCAGCCGGCGGGTCGCGTCCTTCTCCTGCATGCTCAACCCCGGACCGGCCGTCGAGGGACTGTGGCTGCCGGGCATCGCGCAGTTCGCCCGGGACCGCCTGCTGTGGTGGCGGACGGTCTCATTGGCGCCACGACCGGCGCGGATGTGGTTGCGGGCCGAGCTGACCCTTGTCGACCGGGTGCCGCTCGGCCAGCAGGACGAGGAGGGCCGCCCCCTGCTCGTGGTGTCCTGCCGCTATGGCGAGGAGACGTTCCAGCTGATGATCTCGGCCGCGGCCTGCGCCGGGCTGGTGTCGTGGCTGGAGTCCGGGCCTCGCCGGGGCGGACGGGTGGTCTGAATGCGGCTCGTCGTCGCACGGTGCTCGGCCCGGTACACCGGGCGGCTGTCAGCCTCCCTGCCCGAGGCGGTCCGTCTGCTGGTCGTCAAGGCCGACGGCAGCGTCCTGATCCACGCGGACGGTGGCTCCTACAAGCCCCTGAACTGGATGAGCCCGCCCTGCATCCTGACCGTCGGCACGCCGGACGAGGAGGCCGCAGCCCGCGGCGTCAGCCAGGTGTGGGCGGTCCAGCACACGAAGTCGGACGACCGGTTGGAGATCGAGCTGCACGAGGTGCTCCAGGACTCCGCGCACGACCTGGGCGTCGACCCGGGCCTGGTCAGGGATGGTGTGGAGGCCCACCTGCAGGCGCTGCTGGCCGAGCAGATCCAGCTGCTGGGCAGCGGGCACACCCTGGTGCGCCGGGAGTTCCCGACGGCGATCGGCCCGGTCGACATCCTGGCCCGGGATGCCGGCGGCGGCACCGTCGCGGTGGAGATCAAGCGGCGTGGGGACATCGACGGCGTTGAACAGCTGACCCGGTACCTGGAGCTGCTCAACCGCGACCCGCACCTGGCGCCGGTGCACGGCGTGTTCGCCGCCCAGGAGATCAAGCCGCAGGCGCGGGTGCTCGCCCATGACCGGGGGATCCGCTGCGTGGTCCTGGACTACGAAGCGATGCGCGGCGTCGACGACGTCGACGCCCGGCTGTTCTGACCCCGACCGCGCTGCGCCGCAGCTACCCGCGGGTCGTGCTCACCGCGGCCGCCTCGCAGCCGACCCGTTCGCGCAGTTCCAGCGAGGGTTCGACGACGCTGTCGAGGGCCCTGACCGAGCCCAACGCGATGGTGTTGGCCACCGCGACGCCGGACGGGACGCCAATCGGCCCGGACAGCGCTGCTCAAGGGGGTGGACGAGCTCGGCCTCGTCCTGTTCACCAACCACGGCTCGCGCAAGGGCCGGCAGATGCTCGCCAAGCCGCGCGCTCGACGACCAGGCCGTCGTCGATCAGGCGCCGTACGATTGGAGCTCGTGGCACCGGTGAGGCCGGTGGCCCCGATGAGGTCGACGCGGCTGATGGAGCCGGCCGCCGTGATCACGTCGAGCACAGCCGATCTGGTGCTCGGCCGTTTGACTTACTTTGTTTCTCTGACGAACAATGTCGAAGGGACAAAGCGCTGTCCCCCCGACCTTTGGGTCGACCCTTCGGTACGCAGGTGTGCCGGCACGCAGAGAGGATCAACGATGTTCCTTCACTCAAGCCGGCGGCGCGGAAGTGCGGCCGCAGCCGGGATGGTCGCACTCGCCCTGGTGGCGGCCGGTTGCGCTGGCTCGACCGGTGGCAACGGGACAGGCAGCGATGCGGGCGGTGGGGTCGATGCGGGCACGCTGATCGCCTACACCGGTCAGGCGGGCGACTACCAGATCAACTTCAACCCGTTCGCGCCGTCGCTGATCGGTGGCCCGGGGACGATCTTCGAATCGCTGTTCTTCTTCAACCAGGTGCAGGACGTCGACCCGGTGCCCCTGCTGGGCACCGAGTACGCCTGGAACGAGGATGGGACGGTGCTGACGATCACGACCCGCGAAAACGTGACCTGGTCGGACGGGGAGCCCTTCTCCGCCCGGGACGTCGCTTTCACCCTCGACTTGCTTGCCGACAACCCCTCCATCAACACCGTCGGCTACGTCGGTGCCGCCGAGGCGACGGACGACACCCACGTGGTCGTCACGTTCCCCGAGGCGGCCTACATGGACGGGCCGCAGCTGCTGGGCAAGACCTTCATCGTCCCCGAGCACATCTGGTCGAGCATCGCCGACCCGGCGACCGACACCATGACGGAACCGATCGGCACCGGGCCCTATACCCTCACCGACTTCAAGCCGCAGGCCTACACGCTGACCGCCAACCCCGACTACTGGGACGGCGAACCGGCGGTGAAGAACGTGCGCTACCTGGCGTTGTCCGGAAACCAGTCCGGAGCGGACGCCCTCGCAGCCGGCCAGGTCGACTGGCAGACCGGCCCGGTGCCGGACATCGCCAACGTCGAGACGAACTACCCCGGGTACAAGGCCATCACGGTGCCGCTGAACCAGATGGCGCTGTTCACCTGCTCGAACGCGGACCTCGGGTGCACGGGTCCGCAGACCGACCCAGCGGTGCGCAAGGCGATCTTCTACGCGATGGACCGGACTCAGCTCAACGCACTCGCATTCCAGGGCACGGCGAGTGACATGTCACCCGGACTCGCGCTCTTGCCGCGTGACGAGGCGTATGTCTCGAACGAGCTGGCGGAGAAGCTCGCGCCGTCCAGCCCGGAGGCGGACTCGGCTGAGTCCCTGCTCGAGGGCGCCGGGTGGGCCAAGGGCTCCGACGGGATCTATGCCAAGGACGGCCAGCGCCTAGCCATGACGGTCAAGGTCGTCACCGGGTGGACGGACTACATCACGGCGGTCGACACCATGAGCCAGCAGCTCAAGGCGGTCGGCATCGAGATCACCGCCGAGCAGGTCTCCTGGAACGAATGGGCCGACGCCCGCGGGCAGGGGCAGTTCGAGCTGCTGATCGACTCGCTGAACGGCGGTCCGGCCGCAGACCCCTACTACCTCTACGCGTACTTCCTCTCGAGCGAGAACACGGCGCCGGTCGGCGAGATCGCCAACCCGAACTTCGCACGGTTCTCCGACCCCGAGGTCGACGCGGCGCTCGCTGCGCTCAAGTCGATCGACCCCAGCGACGCAGCGGTCCGCCAGGAGTTCTTCGATGTCATCCAGAGCCGGGTCGCGGAGAACATGCCGTACATCCCGATCATGACCGGCGGGACGACGAGCGAGTTCAACACCGCCAAGTTCGAGGGTTGGCCGAGCGAGGACGACCTGTATGCGTTCCCGGCGGTCTGGTCCCGTCCGGACGACGCGCGGATCTTCGTGAGCCTCAAGCCCGTCGGCGAGTGAGGACCTGAGGTGCTCGAGGAGGAGCTCAGGGTGAACCGCGGTGGCCGATGAGCTACTACGGCCGCAAGTTCGCGTTCTACCTGGTCGCCCTGTGGGCGGCGGTGACGCTGAACTTCTTCATCCCGAGGCTGTTGCCCGGTAACCCGGTCGACATCCTGATGGCGAAGCTGCAGCAGCGCGGCGGCTCGGTGGACCCCTCGGTCCGCCGGACCTATGAGCTCCTCCTCGGCTCGGACAGCGACGAGTCGCTGTGGAGCCAGTACCTCTCCTACTGGAACAACATGGCGCACGGCGACCTGGGGATCTCGGTCAGCGCGTTCCCGGCGAAGGTCTCCGACGTCATCGCCCAGTCACTGCCGTGGACGATCGTGCTGGTCGGCATCGCGACGCTCATCTCGTTCGCTCTGGGCGTCGCGCTCGGGATCGTCGTCGGATGGCGGCGCGGCTCGTGGCTCGACTCGTTGGTGCCGGCCACGACAGTGCTCGCCGCGGTGCCCTACTTCTGGCTCGCCCTCATCCTGGTGGCGCTGTTCTCCTCGGCGTTGCACTGGTTCCCGCTCTTGGGCGGGTACGACGTCCGGCTCTCACCGGGATGGAGCTGGGAGTTCATCTCCTCGGCCGCGTACTACGGCGTGCTGCCGGCCCTGACGATCGTCATCTCCTCGATCGGTGGCTGGCTGCTGGGGATGCGCAACATGATGGTGTCCACCGCCTCGGAGGACTACATCCTCACCGCGCAGGCCAAGGGGCTGCGACCCGGGCGCATCATGATGCGATACGCGGCGCGCAACGCGGTGCTGCCGTCGGTCGCCGGCTTCGCGATCTCGCTCGGCTTCGTTGTCTCGGGGGCGATCGTCACCGAGCAGGTGTTCTCCTACCCCGGCATCGGCTCAAAGCTCCTGCAGGCCGTGCAGAACAACGACTACGCCCTGATGCAGGGGATCTTCCTCGTCATCACCGTGGCCGTCCTCGGGGCCAACCTCATCGTCGATCTCCTGTACGGCGTGATCGACCCGCGCACCCGAGCCCGTCGCTGACCCGGAGGACGCTGCCGTGACCAACATCAGCCCGTTGACCGAGCCGGTCAGCGAACCACGCGAAGGTCCCGTGCCCGCGGCCCCGGAGGCTGCGCGACGCCGTCCGGTGAGCGGTTGGCGAGCGATCCTGCCGCGCTGGTCGCCCAAGCTCGGGGTCGGCCTCGGCCTCGTGACGGCCATCGCGCTGTTCGGGATCCTCGGCCCGATGGTCGTCGGGGATCCGGCCGCGATCAACAACATCGGCCTGACACCTCCGGGCGGGGGCCACCTGCTCGGCACGACGCAGACCGGGCAGGACGTGTTCGGGCAGCTGGCGTACGCCACGCGCGGCTCGCTGCAGGTCGGGCTCCTGGTCGGCGTGATGGCGACCGCTCTGTCGGCCCTGTTCGGCATCATCGGCGGCTACGTCGGCGGAGCGGTCGACGAGGTCTTCTCGTTGTTCTCGAACGTCATGCTCGTGATCCCGGGCCTGCCGCTCGTGATCGTCATCTCGGCCTTCGTGCCCGCCGCACAGCGCGGTGCCTGGATGATCGCCATCGTCCTGGCGATCACCGGCTGGGCCGCGTCGTCCCGGGTGTTGCGGGCGCAGACACTGTCGTTGCGCAACCGCGACTACGTCGCGGCCTCGCGGGTGGCGGGGGAGAAGCCCTGGCGGGTGGTCTCGGTCGAGATCCTGCCGAATCTGCTCCCGGTGCTCGCGTCGCAGTTCGTCTTTGCCGTGATCTTCGCGATCCTCAGCGAGGCCGGCCTGTCGTTCCTCGGGCTCGGGGCCTCCAACTCCTCGACGCTCGGCACGATGCTCTACTACGCCCAGAACGGGTTCGCGCTCCAGCTCGAGGCATGGTGGTGGTTCGTCCCACCGGGCGCGGTGATCGCCCTCTTCGGCTGCGGGCTGTCCCTGATCAACTTCAGCATCGACGAGATCATCAACCCCAAGCTGCGCACGGAGCCCAGGAAGCGCGCGGCCAGCAGGAGCGCAGCCGCATGACAACAAACACGACCGCGGCCGATGCCCGTCGCGCGCGGCCCGGCCCCGTCCTGACGGTCGAGCACCTCGATGTGATCTACCAGGTCGCCGCCCCCGTCCACGCGGTCAGGGACGTCTCGCTCACCCTCGGCCGCGGTGAGATCCTCGGCCTCGCGGGCGAGTCGGGCTGCGGCAAGACCACACTCGCCTACGCGATCAATCGGCTGCACCGACCACCCGCGGAGGTCACGGCGGGCTCGGTGACGTTCCACGACCGGGACGGGCACGACCTGGACCTTCTCGCGCTCAAGAACGAGGACCTGCGCCGCTTCCGGTGGGTCAAGCTCTCGATGGTCTTCCAGGGGGCGATGAACGCCCTGAACCCGGTGACCTCGGTGCGCGCCCAGCTCGATGACGTGCTGACGACGCACGTGCCATCGATGTCGAGGCGCGCCCGCCGGGCCCGGTGTGCCGAGCTGTTCGATCTCGTGGGGGTTGACCCCGGCCGGCTCGACTCCTATCCGCACGAGCTCTCCGGCGGGATGCGCCAACGCGTGATGATCGCCATGGCGCTCCTGCTCGACCCGCAGGTCATGATCATGGACGAGCCGACGACAGCGCTCGACGTCGTGGTGCAGCGCGGCATCCTGCGGGAGATCCTGCGGCTGCGCGAGGAGCTCGGCTTCGCGGTCATCTTCATCACGCACGACCTGCCGTTGCTGCTCGAGCTGAGCGACCGTATCGCGATCATGCTCGAGGGCGAGATCGTCGAGCTCGCCAGCGCGGACGAGATCTACCAGCGTCCGCAGCACCCGTACACGCGCAAGCTGCTCGACGCCTTTCCGAGCCTGACCGGCGACCGGGGGGCGTTCATTCGCTCGGGCGCCTCGAGCTCGCGTGAACCCCTGCCCGGCAGCCAACCCGAGACGGTGGACCCGCGATGACGACCCTCGAGGTCAAGAACCTGGTCAAGGACTTCTCGATCCGATCGGGGTGGCGCCGTACGTCCCTGCGGGCGGTGGACGACGTGTCGTTCACGCTCGTTCCCGGTCGCACGGTGGCCCTGGTGGGGGAGTCCGGCTCGGGCAAGTCGACCGTCGCCCGCATGATCGCTCGGCTCGAGAAGCCGACGTCCGGCCAGGTCGTTGCAACGGCCCCGGACGGCCGCCAGGTCGAGAACCGGCACTACCGGGACCACGTTCAGATGGTGTTCCAGGACCCGTTCGCGTCCCTGAACCCCTTCCACACGATCGAGCATCACCTGGCGCGTCCGCTGCGCCTGCACGGTCGCGCGAAGAGTCGCGACGAGGTCGACGCACTGGTGGTGCAGCTGCTCGAGCGGGTCAACCTGGCGCCGGCCGCCAGTGTCGCCTACCGCCGCCCGCACGAGCTCTCGGGGGGGCAGCGCCAGCGTGTCGCGATCGCCCGGGCCCTGGCGCCGGGTGCGCAGGTGGTCATCGCGGACGAGCCGGTCTCGATGCTCGATGTCTCGATCCGGCTCGACGTGCTCAACCTCCTCGCGCGGCTGCAGCGTGAGGACAACCTCGCCGTGCTCTACATCACGCACGACCTTGCGACCGCACGCCACTTCTCGGACGACATCCTCGTGATGTACCGCGGGCGGGTGGTTGAGCGCGGGCCGGCGGACGACGTGATCCTTAACCCCAAGCACCCGTACACCCAGCTCCTGGCGTCGGCGGCGCCGGACCCCGAGGTGCGGGGCCGGTCGCGGCTCGCCGTCTCGGGCAGCATCGAGCCGACCGGCGCGGGCGTGCCGCGGGCCGACTCGGGGTGCAACTTCCGGGACCGGTGCGCGTTCGCGATGGACGCCTGCGCGGAGGTTCCGCCGGACTTCGCGATCGGCTACGACCACTTCGCCAAGTGCTGGTTGTACCCCGAGGGTGCGACCTCGCCCGAGCGCACGGCGGTCCAGGGCCGCCCCGCCTGACTCAGCCACCGAAAGGCACCGGAGATGAACCGCCAGACCCTGGGGGGTGGCTGGACGCTGCGGCACGTGGCCGGTCCGCTGCCGGACGGCCTTGCTGATGACCTGTGCGGCGCCCGCGGCATCTCGGCGACCGTGCCGGGTTGCGTGCACACCGACCTGCTCACGGCCGGGCTGATCCCGGACCCGTACGTTGACGACAACGAGTCGGCGCTCGCGTGGATCGGCAGGGGCACCTGGGAGTACCGCACCACGTTCGTCGACGGTCCGGACGAGGCCGAGCGTCGGTATGGCGAGCGGGTCGAGCTCGTGCTCGCCGGGCTCGACACGCTCGCCGACGTGGCCGTCAACGGGGTCCACCTCGCGCGCACCGCGAACCAGTTCCGCACCTACCGCCTCGACGTTTCCGGCGTGCTGCGTCCGGGCGAGAACGAGCTGGTCGTGACCTGCGCCTCGGCGCTCGACCACGTCGAGCGCGTGGCCGAGGCCGAGGGAGAGCTTCCGCACGTCAACGCGCACCCGTTCAATGAGCTGCGCAAGATGGCGTGCAACTTCGGCTGGGACTGGGCGCCCGACCTGGTGACCGCCGGCATCGGGCAGCCCGTGCAGATCGAACGCTGGGCGGCGGCCCGGATCGCCTCCGTGCGTCCGCTGGTGGGCGTCGCACCTGCCGGCGCTGGGCCGGCGGACGCGGGCCGGATCGGCACGGTGAGCTTCCACGTCGACCTCGACGTCTCCGGCGATCCCGGTCCGGTGACGATCACGGCGACCGTCGCCGGGCACGCGGCCACCGTCGTCGTGCCAGATGCCGCGTCCCCGGCCGCGCCCGGCGCCCGGCGGACGGCGGTGGTCGACGTGGTCGTGCCCGACGTCGCGCTGTGGTGGCCGCGTGGCTACGGCGACCATCCCCTGTACGAGGCCGAGGTCGTGGTCGACGACACCGGCGGAGCGATGCTCGACTGCTGGACGGGCCGCCTGGGCTTCCGCACAGTGACCCTCGACACGACCCCCGACGCGGACGGCATCCGTTTCCGCCTGCTGGTCAACGACACGCTGGTGCTGGTGCGCGGCGTGAACTGGGTCCCGGACGACGCGTTCGTGACCCGGGTGGACCGCGCGCGGTGCGAACGACGCATCGACCAGGCGGTCGCCGCTGACGTCAACCTGCTGCGCGTGTGGGGTGGCGGGGTCTACGAGAGCGAGGACTTCTACGCGCTCGCGGACGCCAAGGGTGTGCTCGTCTGGCAGGACTTCCTGTTCACCTGCGCCGCTTACCGCGAGTCCGAGCCGCTGTGGAGCGAGGTCGACGCGGAGGCGCGCGAGGCCGTGGCCCGGCTCTGCGCGCACCCGAGCCTCGTGCTGTGGTGCGGCGGCAACGAGGACATCGTGGCGTTCGCCGAGTGGCCGGGCTGGCGCGCTCAGCTCGCGGGACGCACCTGGGGTGAGGGCTACTACTGCAACCTGCTGCCCGCCGTCGTCGCCGAGCTCGACCCCACCCGGCCCTACATCGCCAACAGCCCGTACTCGTTCGGCCCGTTCGCCAGCCCCAACGAGCCGGCTCTCGGGGACGTGCACATCTGGGACGTGTGGAACCGGAAGGACTACACCGCCTACCGCGACTGGCGCCCGCGGTTCGCTTCGGAGTTCGGCTTCCAGGGGCCGCCCGGGTGGTCAACCCTGACGCGCGCCGTCCACGACGAGCCGCTGCGCCCCGACGGCCCGCAGATGCTCGTCCACCAGAAGGCCGAGGACGGCAACGGCAAGTTCGCGCGCGGGCTCGCCCCCCACCTGCCCGTGCCCGAAGGCGTCGTCGACTGGCACTGGGCGACCCAGCTCAACCAGGCACGGGCGATCCGGCTCGGGGTCGAGCACTTCCGGTCCCTCGCCCCGGTGTGCACCGGCACCGTGCTGTGGCAGCTCAACGACTGCTGGCCGGTGATCTCCTGGTCGGTGATCGACGGGGACGGCGTGCTCAAGCCGGCCTGGTACGCGTTGCGCGCCGCGCACGCCGACCGGCTGCTCACCTTCCGGCCCGACGACGCCGCGGTGATCGCCGCGGTCAACGACACGGGTGACCCGTGGCGAGCCGAGATCACTGTCCGACGGCGCACCCGCACGGGTGTGCTGGTCGGCGAGCGCGTCCTGACCGTCGACGTCGCCCCGCGCGAGGCGGCAGTCGCGCCGGTGCCGACCGAGCTGCTCGCGGGAGCCGACCGTGACGACGTGCTGACCGCCGAGGCGGCCGGAAGCGCGCGCGCCTGGTGGTACTTCCGCGAGGACGTCGACGGCGGCCTGCCGATGCCCGACCTTGCGGTCGACGCCTCGCCCGTCGAGGGCGGATACCGCATCCATGTCCGCGCGCGCTCGTTCATCAAGGACCTCGCGGTGCTCGCCGAGCGGCTCGCCTCGTCGGCGGTGCCCGACGCCATGCTGCTGACGCTGTTCCCGGGGGAGGAGGCGAGCATCGTCGTGGCGACGGACGGCGAGCTCGACCGGGACGCCCTCACGCGATACCCGGTGCTGCGCACGGCCAACGACCTGTTTCACCCCCGCGAGGAGACGCGATGACGGACGGCTCGCTCACGTGGTCGGGCACGGGAGTTGGGCTCGTCCTTGGGCTCGGCGCGGACAGCCCCGTAAGCCTGGTCTCGGTGCGCCAACGGCGAACCACGGCACGTGAGTGCCCCACCAGCTTGCATGGGCGTTGACGGCGTGCCGCGGCTGGCCGCCGGCGATGCGATCGCCGGCGGTACGGCCCACCTCCTGAAGGTCGTGCGGTGGACCGTCGGCTGCGGTTGTGCCGCTTGTGGATGCGGCCCGGGCTGCCGCGACGACACCCGCCGCGGTGATCGCTCGGGTCGACGGGCCGACGTCGTCGTCGTGGACGAGGACCTGCGCCCGGTGCGAGTGCCGCGCGCGGGGGAGCGGGTCGCCCCGCCGGTCCGCTGGCGGGACCTTCCGGGCTGGTTCGGTCGTGAGCGGTGGATGTGCGGGTCAGCGCCGGGTTGGGGGTGTGGGAGAGTCCGGCACGCCAACCGGGCCCATCGATACCACTTCGTGATGTGAGCACCTTGACCGTATCGATTTGTCTGTTGGATACTCGCAATGCATCGAAGCGCTTCGACGACGCGCTTCGACGAAGAAGACGCCGCACCGATCGCTCGCACGACCGCCCGCACGCACGCCAGTCGACGGAGGCTGAGATGACAACGATGCACGACATCGCGAGGCTCGCGAGCGTCTCGCTGAGCACCGTCTCCTACGCCCTGAGCGGGACGCGGCCGGTGTAGCAGGCGACAAAGGACCGCATCGGCGAGGCGATGGCCGAGCGCGGCTACCGTTCGAATGCCATGGCACGAGGGCTCGCGAGCCGCCGCAGCCGGATCCCGGGCCGTGGGCGGTCCAGGTGAACGGCCACGACGGCGCCGGTGAACCCGGTGGCGCCGTCGTCCGCGCAACCGTCAGGCAGCGCGAGGTCGTGCTGGACCTCGACCGGTGCTGCGCGCCGGGGCGTCGTCGCCGGGGGTGAATTCGTGGACACCGGGCAGGACATCGAATCGCTTCGATCTAGGATGCCGACATGACGACAACACCGAGCAGCCGGAGGTTCCCCGCCGACTTCCTTTGGGGCGCCGCCACGGCGTCGTACCAGATCGAGGGTGCGGTGCGCGAGGACGGCCGCGGTCCGTCCATCTGGGACACCTTCGCGGCCACCCCGGGCAAGATCCAGGACGGGAACACCGGCGACGTCG
>Ga0209539_1000300_pt1 | contig 29696 bp, 28 predicted proteins | sample BarGraNGADG00312_2_FD_184499 | JGI IMG/M metagenome (GOLD analysis project Ga0209539, IMG submission 184499) | Arctic peat soil microbial communities from Barrow, Alaska - Barrow Graham LP Ref core NGADG0011-312 (SPAdes) (version 2) | ecosystem: Environmental > Terrestrial > Soil > Wetlands >...
CTAGCATGTTCGTTCTGGCTGTCTTGGGTGTTGCACTGGTTTCCAGTCTACTTACCGGCGGACGTCTGCGCTACATAGAGAACTTCCACTTGAAGGCTCTACCTCTTGGGGTAGGGGCGTTCATAGTTCAGCTGCTCATTTTTACCTCCCGCGGGGAATCGCTGCTTGGCGCGCTGCTTCCAGGAGTCTATGTCCTGACCCTCCTTATGCTCCTGGCGTTTTTGCTGCTGAACCGCAGGGTTTTCGGCGTTCCGATTCTCCTGGTCGGGCTGATGCTCAATGTCCTTGTCATCGGCGCAAATCACGGGCGTATGCCGGCTGATCCGCAGGCACTTGTCGCCACTGGACAGGGCTCTCACGCGGAGGAGCTGGTCAGGGATGGCACCGCAGCCAACGTTGTTCTCATGAGTGACCAGACGCACCTCAATTTTCTGGGAGACTATATCGTCCTGCCGTTTCTTGGCGACGTGGGTTCGGCCTACAGCGTGGGAGATCTCGTGGCTCTTGTGGGAGAAGCCGTTCTGGTGTACGGGATGGTACGAGCAGGCAAAACGGCGCACGCTGGTTCAACTGAGGACCCGCTTTCTGCTAAAGGAAGCTAGTCCCGGGTCTTCTTCCCTGGTGGGCTGCCTGTCGGTTCGGTCGTTCGTGGCGTATACTCTTGTCGAACGCAATGTGCTGACACAGGAGGTACGCAATGCGCATCCGGGAATTCTACGATCTCATCGATACTGTGGCCCCGTTTCGGCTGCAGGAGGAGTATGACAACGCAGGACTGATCGTCGGTTCAATGGACGACGAGGTATGGGGGGTCCTCCTTTGTCTGGATGTCACGCACGAGACGGTCGAGGAAGCGGACCGGGTTGGTGCCAATCTCATTCTGTCCCATCATCCCCCCATCTTCAAAGCGATCAAGAAGCTGGACCCGATCCAGCACTCGGCGCTGTTGGCCGCCATTCGTATGGGCATGGCTCTGTTGGCAGTACACACGAACTTCGATGCTGCGCCGGACGGTCTCAACACATTTGTGGCGCGTCGGATGGGCCTCACTGACCTGCGTATCCTTGAGCTTCACGAGTCGGAACGGTTATACAAAGTTATCACCTTCGTTCCTCCTGAGTTCAGGGAACAAGTCCTGGAGGCGATGTTTGCCGCCGGGGCAGGGCATAGCGGCTCCTATTCGCGCACGTCCTTCCGGGCCGCTGGGACGGGCGGGTTCGTTCCTGACCCTGGGGCGCATCCCTTCGTGGGTGAGGAGAATGCCGCGACCAGCGTGGCGGAGGACCGCGTCGAGACCATTGTGTCCGGCCGGGACCTGGCATCTGTCCTGAAGGCCCTGCGCGGGGTTCACCCATACGAGGAGCCGGCAGTCGACGTTTTCGAGGAGCATCTTCCTGGGAGCCCAGTTGCCGGGTTCGGACACGTGGGGACGCTGCCTCATGTTATGAACCCGAAAGAGTTCGTCACGTTCATCAAGTCGTTCTTCACACTTTCGGTGCTGCCAGTGGCGGGGACTCTGCCGGAGGCCATCGAACGGGTGGCCTTCTGTTCCGGAACGGGATCATCGCTTCTCCCAGCTGCAAGCGAAGCGGGAGCCCAGGTACTGATCACGGGAGATGTCACATATCACGGGGCGCTTGACGTGTCTCAGAGTGGGGGCTGTGTAGCCATTGTCGACCACTACAGCTCTGAGCGTTTCTTCGCGGCTGCGATGGAGGAGGCGTTGCGGAGCGTGGCAGGAGACAGGGAGTTGCCGCCACTACACCGGTCGACCGCGAATTATCAGCCCGTCAGATTCTGGTAGAATGGGCAGCAAAGAAAACAGCCCGAAGCGCGATTGCGGTCCGGGCCATTTTCGAAGGAGGGCATGTAACCGATAACGAAGTTATCGATTACACCGCTACTATACGAAATACCTGATTCTTGTCAATGGCAACGTTTGCATACTTGGCGGTGGCCGTGGACAGCATGCCTGCAGACTGCGTAGCAGTGAGCATTCGCGTGTTGAATGCCCTCTAAATCGTGCTATTGTTTTGTCATGAAGAGAGAGGACAACATTTCGGTCGAGCAGTTCGGGCGTTCCACGTGGCTAGAGATCGATCTGGCCTGCGTACGGGGCAATTATCATGTCATCCGTGAAATGGTGCCGGCGAAGACCCATGTGCTGTGTGTTGTCAAGAACGATGCCTATGGGCATGGCGCGGTGCATGTGGCGCGGGTCCTCCAGGAAGAAGGCGCCGACTGGTTCGCGCTTGCTACGCTGGAAGAAGCTCTTGAGCTTCGACGGGCCGGTATCAAAGGTCGCATGCTCGTGTTTGGCTATGTCCCCGCTTCAGGAGTCCAGGAGGCAATCGCTCAAGGTATTGCGCTCAGCATCCCCAACAACGACGTCGCACGCGAATTCGTCGCAGCAGCTGCTGGAAAGCAGCTGACGGTCCATCTCATGGTAGACACGGGCATGGGAAGAGGCGGCGTTCTTGCGGAAGGGGCACTGGACGTGCTGCACAAGCTGAATGGGGTGAAAGGTCTTCAGGTAGAGGGGATCTATTCGCACTTTTCCTGTGCGGACTCGGATGAATCCTACTCCTCCATGCAACTGCGCCGGTTCGAGAAAGTCCTTCATCAGTCGACCGTGGAGGGAATACGTCCTCCTCTAGCCCATTTCTGCAACTCGGCCGGCATCCTGACCATGAAGGCTGCGGCCTTCGAGGGAGTTCGTCCGGGGTTGCTGCTCTATGGTTGTTCGCCCATTGAGGGCGTGCCGATTGCGGGATTGCGGCCGGCAATGTCGATGAAGTCTCGGCTGATTGCGTTCAAACAGGTTCCTGCCGGCTACGGCATCAGCTATGGGAGCAGCTATTTGACCTACAAGCCGACGACGGTGGGAATCCTTCCAGTCGGCTACGCGGATGGATATTCCCGCATGTTGTCCAACAAGGCCTCGGTGCTCATCCGTGGCAAGCGGGCGCCGGTCATAGGGCGGATAACCATGGATCAGATCATGATCGACCTGTCGGATGTCCAGGGTGTGACTGTGGGCGACGAAGCTGTGCTCATGGGTGAGGCCGGAAACCAGCGCATCACCGCTGGTGATCTGGGATCACTCGCCCAGACGATCAGCTACGAGGTCCTCTCTACTGTCGGCAAGCTGGTTCATCGCGTGTACCGCGACCGCCCGAAGCCTGAGACGGAATGAAGCAGGATACCCGGTACCTTCCCGTTCAGAAAGCGCTTCAAGGGATTCTTGCGACGGTCGCATTTCCATGCGCCGTGCACGCTGAGCTCTTGAATGCACAAGATCGCTGTCTCATCTTCTCTCAGAACAGTAATCTCCCGTTCGGAGCCGCGTCGATCATCAAGCTCCCGCTCCTGGTTTGCGTTGCGCAACTGGTGGAACTGGGTGAACTGGCGTGGGACCGGTCTATTCGTCTGACCGTCCCTGCCCCCCATGGGACCGGCCTTCTCGAACATCTGGACAGGTCTCGCCAGTGGTCGGTCCAGGATCTGTGCATCATGATGATGGGCGTGTCCGACAACATGGCCTGCAACCAGCTTATCGAGGAGATCGGCATAGAGCGTCTGAGCGATGTCCTGCGCGGCCTTGGTTATAAGGCGATCAGTATCCGACGTCGGATGATGGACTATGAGACATTCGCTCGTGGAATCGACAATAGCGTGACTGCTGCTGAGGTCGCCGACATGCTGGCGCAACTATATGCGCATCGTCTGATCTCGAACGCGGCGAGCGAACGCATACTTGGCTATCTGCGCACGAACCAGTTGAGAGACTTGGTTGCCTGGCCGCTTCCCGGCAGTGCGGTCCTGGCGGGAAAGACGGGTGGCATGAGTGGTTCCCTTCTCGACGCAGAGCTCGTCACCGTGTCGGGAGGGCCCACCTATTTGCTCTGCGTTTTTGCGTCAGGTTTTGAACGGGCCGCTCAGGCGAAACGCGTCATGGCCGAGGTATCCGAGATGATCTACAGCACCGTCTCAGGCAGCAGGTGCGGCGAACAGGCTGACTCAGCCTAGATGCCACCTCGTGTGCTGATATGGAGGAGAGGGTAGTGCAGGCGCATGCAGTCCGCAATAGTCTCGAGGTCGCCGGGCTCAAATCCTCTGGCGTGGACGAGGTTCGGGTCGAGGGTCTTGGTAGGGACGAAGTTCTGGATGACATAGCGTGATTCAGGGGGCAGCATGCGGGCGATATTGTCGATGTCGACTTCGCTGAATAGCAGAGGCAAGATGGTCGTCCGATATTCATGGACAGTGTCACGCTTGGCCAGAAGTCGTATCGAGGCCTCCGCGAGGGCGAGAGCATACGGGTTACCCGTCATCTCACCGTATCGTGAGGGAGGGGCTTTCACATCCATGGCAACGTAGTCCAGAGAGCTTGTTTCCAGGAGGTGCCCAAGCATTTCGGGGTTGGATCCGTTGGTGTCCAGCTTGACAGCATAGCCTAGAGCGCGGATGCGCTCGACGAATTCGGCAAGGTCGGCGTGAAGCGTCGGTTCTCCCCCGGTGATGCAGACGCCGTTGAGTTTGCCCCTGCGGCGTTCGAGAAAGACGAAGAATGCCTCTTCGGTCAGTTGCGGCGTATCTCCCGTCGCGGTGACGAGCTCAGGGTTGTGGCAGTATGGACATGCGAAGTTGCAGCCGACCGTGAACACGGTTGTGGACAGTCTTCCCGGGAAGTCACTGAGCGATAGTGGTTCGTAGTGCGCCAGTCTCATGTCTCTGTTTTCTCACCAATAGGTACTTCCCGCCTGACAATATGAAAACGCCGCTGACAGTCCTGTAGGAGGACCATGTCCAGCGGCGTTTCATTCATCACGTTCATTGTGCCGTGCTGTGTTGGGTCTTGGCCTCAAAGGATATTCTGTCGGCCCATTCCGCCTTCTTCCCCTTGTTCCACTGGGAAACAGGCCTCAGATAGCCAACCACACGGCTGTAAACCTCAGTCCTTGTACGCCTGCACGCTGGTACTGTCATTCCGTTGTCCAGCAACAGGTCCCCATTCTCTAGTTCTTTCACTCGCCACCTCCTCTCACTGAGCACAGTATACTCAGGACTTCAATTGGATACAGTGACACTTCCTGTTGCTACGAATGCCGTCGTTCCAGACGGCAGCAGGATCCGGATTGCCCGTTTGTCCGCAGTCATTCCCAGTGCAACGACGTTGTCGCCCTTTGCAAGTACTGTCGCGGCGGTTCCGCCGAGACTCTCGTCGAGATAGACCTTGACGGTCTTGGAGGCCGTCACCCTGGCAAACGGCACATACGTTGCCTTTCCACGCGTTATCCTGGCGTACCCGCCATAGACCCAGCCGGTCTTTCCCTTCGCCTGACCGAGCCCCTTCGCCTGAATCCAGCCCTGGCCCAGCGCAAGTGCAGTTCGGGTCTCCGTGGGCGCGGCCACTTCGAGAACGGTGCTGCCGATCGTAATGGGTTGGTCCCGGAACATGAGTCCCGTTTCGGTCGTGAGCGTCGCGCCGGGCTGCTTGCCGGCGGCAACGGGTGCGCTGCCGCCTGTGAACTGATACGCAAACAACGACGGAGAGTTGCTCTTGACGACGAGCTTGGGTTTGCGGGAGCCCTCGACGTACTGCCATGTCTCATAGGTCAGTGGGGCGGTCTTGCCGTCGGCGCCCGTGCCGGAACCATAGATGCCAAGTTCGTAGACAAGGGTCTTGCCATCGGTTGTCCGTGACGCGCCGCGAACGAACGGCTGGAGGATGCCGGTTGAGGTGGGCGGCGGAGTCACGCTCGTGACCTTGCCAGCCTTGGTCTTGATGCCGAGGAACGTCCCCTTCGTATCCTGCATGGGGCCAAAGAATGTGCCGTCGGCAAGCGTGACCCCTGTCGGACCGAGGAAGGTGTGAGCCGTATCGAAGCCGAGGGTTGAGGCAGTGATAGTCCAGATGCCGCCGGGAGAGACGATGAGAGGTGTCGATCCGCCCAGAATCAGTCGGGTCGTCCGATCAAACTGTTCTTTTGTCAGTGGAACCTGTGTCCAGAATGAGCCATTGGTCGTGCCATCGTAGCCCGCAGAGGTAATGGTCAGCTGCAGCAGCCGCGGAATCGTCGTCGGCGAAGCCTCGACCAGCAGGACGCCGTTCGAGGAGCACAGCACCTTGGGCGACATCTCAGTTTTGCCCTGGTAGATTACCAGTTCCTGCTTGGACGCGAGTTTGCGGTCAACAGCCTTGTATGAACCGTCGGTTTCGCTGGTCACGTAGACGAGCTCGCCTCCGGCGGGGTGCCAGTCGAAGGTGACGATTGTGCCCAGCTTGGTCAGCTGTGTCTTGCGCCCATTCACCCATTGCCAGAGGTCGCCCTTGTCCAGATACAAACCGATGTCATTCTTCGAGGGTTTTGCCGCGGTCCCCGGTGTCGTTGACGGAGTGCCCGGCGTGCCGTTCGAATTCAGGTAGCGTGCAACGATGAAGATGGAGACAGCAAGAACCAGAACGGCGACGGCAAGGAAAATGGCTTTCTTCTTGGGACGACGGAGTCCTCTCATGGGGCAAACACCTCCTAGCTTTCAGGACGGGTTGCAAACGGAACGTCTCCAGAGGCAGGACCCATAGCCACCTTCTGCGCCTCGACGACCAGCTCTTCGTCGCACTTGGGACAGAATGGATGGTTGCCGGCGATGTATCCGTGTTTGGGGCATATGGAGAATGTGGGCGTAAGCGTAAAGTAGGGCAGTCGGTAGCTGTTCGTGACTGCGCGCACCAGCTGCTTGGCCTGGTCTGCGCTTTCCAGCCGTTCGCCGAGGAACAGGTGGACAACAGTGCCTCCTGTATACTTGACCTGAAGAGGGTCCTGGAGGTCAAGTGCCTCGAACGGGTCGGTCGTGTATGTCACAGGCAACTGTGTAGAGTTCGTGTAGTAGGGATCGCCACCGTTCTTGACGGCCTCTTCGTTTGCCACGAGGATGTCTGGATACAGAGCCTTGTCCTGCTTGGCCAGCACATAGGTTGCTGATTCGGCTGGAGTTGCTTCAAGGTTATAGAGCTGTCCGCTTTCATGCTGGAACTCCTCGAGCTTGCCCAGCATGAAGTCCATGATCTCGAGCGCCAGACGTCGTCCATCGGGTTCGGCAATCGTGATGCTGGCGAAGTTGAGCAGGAGTTCGTTCATGCCGTTGATGCCGATCGTGTTGAAATGGTTGGCCCAGTAGAACCCGTTGCACTGCTTGACTGCATCAAGGTAGTGACGCGAATAGGGGTAGAGTCCTGCCGCCGTCAGGTTCTCGATGATCTTGCGCTTGATCTCGAGCGACGTTCGAGCGACGTCCATGACCCGGGACAGGCGCTCGAACAGCTCGTCCTTGCTGTGAGAGAGATAGCCGATACGCGGGAGGTCGATGGTGACCACCCCAATGGAGCCGGTGAGAGGGTTGGACGCAAACAATCCGCCGCCCCTCTTCCGCAGTTCACGCGTGTCTAGCCTCAGGCGACAGCACATTGAGCGGGCATCGTCCGGATCCATGTCGCTGTTTACGAAGTTGCTCCAGTACGGGATGCCGAACTTGGCGGTCATCTCGAAGATGGGGTCGTAGACAGGGTTCTGCCAGTCGAAGTCCTTGGTAATATTGTACGTGGGGATGGGGAATGAGAAGACACGGCCCCTGGCGTCGCCGACAAGCATGACTTCGGCGAAAGCACGATTGAACATGTCCATCTCTGGCTGGAAGTCCGCGTAGGTCTCAGGCACAGGCTTTCCGCCAATGATGGCTGCCTCGCCAGCTGTGGCGCCGTGCGGGTGCAGATCCAGGGTGATGTTGCTGAAGGGGGACTGGAAGCCTGACCGTGTGGGGACATTCATGTTGAACACGAATTCCTGCACGGCCTGCTTGACCTCGTCATAGCGCAGGTGATCGTAGCGGATGAAGGGCGCGAGATAGGTGTCGACCGAGCTGAACGCCTGTGCGCCGGCTGCCTCGCCCTGCATGGTGAAGATGAAGTTGACCATCTGCCCCAGCGCCGAGCGGAAATGCTTGGCAGGCCTGCTTTCGACCTTGCCGTACACGCCTCCGAGTCCTCTCAGGAGAAGGTCCTTGAGGTCCCAGCCGACACAGTAGGCAGCAAGGTACCCCAGATCGTGGATGTACATGTCGCCGCTCACGTGCGCGTCCCGCACCTCCGGCGGATAGACCTCGTTCAACCAGTACCGGCTCACGACGCTGGTCGCAAGGTGCATGTTGAGCCCCTGAAGAGAGTAGCTGGTATTGGAGTTCTCGTTGACGCGCCAGTCCAGTTTCTCCAAGTATTTCTGGATCGTCTCGCGCGGGTCGAGCAGCGTCTTGAGGTCGCGCAACTTGCGGTGTTGTTCGCGGTACAGGATATAGGCTTTGGCCGTCTTGTGATGGCGTGATTCCATGAGCGTCTGCTCGACGAGGTCCTGGATCTGTTCGACCGTGGCAATGTCGTCGGGGATCTGGGCGACGATAATGCGCGTCAGGCGTTCCGGCTCAGTCTCGTCGAATTCCTTCGTAGCCTTGCCGGCTTTCGTGATGGCGATGCAGATCTTGGCTTGGTCGAAGAGTACTTTCTCACCCGTGCGCTTGATTACGTATCGCATACGTATCGCCCCCTGCTACTGTTGATGGCCTTGACTCATTGTGCGCCGGATACTTCAGACTGTTGTACCCTCAGCAGACACGTGACCATTTTACGGTGACAAGGGAGTGCGTCAAGCATTGTGAAGATGCGGCTCAGGGGCTTGACAGAACCAAAATACCTGTCATGGGAAGGGCGTCCTGTACCAGATTGTTTACTTGATTGTGACGATGCGTGAATGGGAGGCCCGCTTGCCCTCAATCTCGGTCTTGACGGCGGGGACAAGACTCCTGTACTCATCCCGAGACGAGTGTGTCACTTATGTTTCTTGACCAGATACGGCGGCAGGCACAGCGAGACGTCACTGCCCAGGATGAGCCACAGCACAGCCAGTCCGGCCCCAAGAGTCAGGCCACGCGAGGCGGTGCAGAAGTACCCCTCGCATTGAACCAACATGCTCAGGGGGAGGTCCCGCTTCATTGCTTGCTGTAGTCGGCCAGCTTGGGAATGGAGACGTTCTTGAGAGTATTGGTCACGACCTCGTTGGTTGTGACGCCCCGGAGACGGGCTTCAGCCTGCAGGATGAGCCGGTGTCCCGAGATGAACGGGAAAACCAGCTTGATGTCATCCGGGATGACGAAGTCGCGACTCTGGAGATACGCATACGCCTTGCTGAGACGCATGAGGTCGATGCTGCCACGGGGAGACAGTCCCAGGTATACCGTATCATCGTGCCGCGTGGCGTCGACCAGGGAGACGACGTAGCTGATGAGTTCCGGGGCGATGAAAATGTCCTCGACCTCTTTCTGCATCGTCGTCAGGTCGTCACGGGAAATGATACGGACGTTGTCGCTGATGACCTTGAGCCGGGCATAGAAGCCGGTTACGATCTCCTCTTCCTTCTCCTTGCTCGGGTATCCAATCGTGAGCCGGGTCATGAAGCGGTCCAGCTGGGCCTCGGGCAACGGGAACGTACCCTCGTACTCGATGGGGTTCATGGTCGCCATGACCACGAACGGGCGGTCTAGCTTGACGATGATCCCGTCGATAGTGACCTGGTATTCAGCCATGGCCTCGAGAAGCGCTGACTGCGTCTTGGGGGTACCGCGGTTGATCTCGTCTGCCAGCAGAAGGTTGGTGAAGATTGGCCCCCGTTTCAGCCGGAATTCCTGCGTTTTCTGGTCATAGACTGAGACGCCGGAGATATCCGATGGCAAGAGGTCCGGAGTAAACTGGATGCGCTTGAACTCCAGCCCCAGCGAGCGGGAGATGAGATTGGCGAGTGTCGTCTTGCCCACACCGGGGACGTCCTCGAGGAAGATGTGCCCGCCGGCGAGCAGCGTCGCAAAGGCGACGTCGACAACCGTGTTCTTGCCAATGAAGTACTGTTCGACGTAGGATATGGCTTTGTTCAGGTTTTCGTTCATCGTCGCCTCCTTCTGTAGTCTGCTATCTTCTCCATTGTAGACCGTTCAGCTCGAAATCAACGACCCTGCACCGGTCGCCGATACGTTACAGACCGGTCGGGTTATCAGGGGACGGGCAATGCCCCCTCGGTTCTGATTCGTGGGTGCCGGGCCTCGACCTTCAGCATCTCCAGCAGTTTCTGGTAGGTGGCCTTGGCCAGCCTCACCTGATCGGGAGTCACGTCGACCGTTGAGTAGCGTGCGATGTAGAACAGGCGTCCCAGAACGTCCACCTGCTTGGCCAGGTCAGGATACCACCGGGCAACGCGAGCTGTCAGTTCTGTCGGCGTTTCTCCACGTACCATCGCAAGGTCGAGTGGATACAAGGCGTTGGCGGCCATGTAGAAGATCGCGATGACTGTTCCGCGTGGGTCGTGCAGCAGCTCTTCGTCGTCCAGGCTGCGGATCCTCCTGATGGTTGGTTCGATGACGATGCGGTCACGCCTGCGCCCAATGCTTTCGAGGCGGTCCCACTGCGTTGCGAAAGCCTGCCGGACACAGGTGACGCCACAATAGAGCACTGTCAGGATCGACAGGTTGCGCAGGACGAGCCGCAACGCTATGACGGCAGAAGATGGAAAGAAATTGACCTTCAACCTGAGCGCAAGGAACATCTGCCAGGTATGCGGCACCAGAAGTTTCCCGTTGATGATCCAGGGCGAAGAAGGGCCAAACATCAGCGTGTTCAGAGTCTTGCTGTGTATGCTTATGAGAACGAGGAAGATGCAGTCCATGCCGAGCAACAGGAGGAGGGCAGGCACAAGTCTCCGCAGAGACTTGCCCGGTCCCTGCTGGAGGACGCCTCCCAGGAATATCCACGTAAGCAGGATCATGAGTGGGGTCATCAGCATGGAGAGGGCGAGAACCTGGAGTTCTTCTGTGAGTGAAATCCGCATCAGCCAGGAGCCGAGGAGATTCGTCGCAGCGGCCGGCCAAGGTTTCCACCAGTTGGTGGTATGACGTGTTGTGATGAAGTCCACGGCTGTGGGACGGCCAAAAAGGAAGTTCTGCAGACTGTGGGCAGTCGATGCGCTGAAGGGACCTGTCTCGACCGGCAGGGACGTCGCGAGCAGGGTGACCACGATCAGAATGACGGCGACCGGCACTAGCCGCCGAAGAAACCTCGGCCGATCCTCGTCTGTTCCCGCAAGCATCAGTGCCAGCAGGACGAGCAGCGACAGTACAGCAATCGAGACGGCGGCTCCTGCAACGTCCAGGGTGACGAGAAGTGCCAGCCACACGATGTTGCCGAGGTAGACCGGTTCGCCGGGAGTCTTCAGCCTGGTGCGAACGATGCCGGCGTAGAAGAACATTGGCACGACGAGGAAGAAGAATTCCCGGTAGCGTGCCGCGTAGTCCATGGCCAGGCGCTGACTGTTTGTGGCCAGGACGCTCACCAGAGCAATGGCGATGATGGCTTCCCATGTCAGCCTGTGCCGCCTCAGCCATGGTCCTGCCACCAGAACAGCCAGTGCGGGCAGCACGACCCACAATGGGATGGTAGCGCGTGCCGTCCAGAAGACCAAGAGTGTCGCTACTATCATGAAGGAGACATGTAGCCATGATTTCTCGTGGTTCATGGTCAGGTCTCCCCCAGGGCAGCGAGCGTATCGTTGAGGCCGATGATGGACAGGTCTACACTGGCATCTCTCAGGATCTTCTGTGTCTTCTTGAGGCGTGCAATCTGTTCAACATCGGGCATGAAGTACGGGACCGCTCGCTCACCGTACAGCAGGAAGCTTCCATATGGGAACAGGCAGATCGAAATGCGTGAGAACTGTGCCTCCATGCGAAGCAACGCTCCAATCTCTTCTTCCTTCAGTTCGTGCTGGATGAGAAACAGCTGTGAGCGGGCGGGGATGTGGAGCCGTTCCCGTCTGAGATAGTCGAGGAACACCGTACTGGATGGTTCCCTGTCCATGCGGGCTCGTGCGTGTGCAAGGAGGCGATAACAGGCAAACAGATGGGTCGCGTCCTTCGAGAAGCCATTGGAGGAGAGTGTCTCCTCTCCCAGAACGGTAAGTCCGAAAGGCAGCTTATGGTCATAGGCATACTGGAGAACACTGGCGCCCACCATGGTCATGTAGTCTTCGAAAGTTTCCAAGGTAAAACTGGGCTCGCGCCGAAGCGTCAGGTTGAGCAGGACGACAACGGTTTTTGAAGCGGACGGGGCAAACTCCTTCACCATGAGCTCACCCCTGTGAGCACTCATCTTCCAGTGAATGCGGTTCATGGGGTCACTTTCGTAGGGTCGCACTCCCGCAAGCTGAGAGACATCATAGTTGGGTGCGAACTTGACACGCTGACCATCGAGGGGAGAGGTCAATGAGATGCGCAGTTTCTCGAGGGGGAGGACCGTGGGGAACACCGTGAGCTTCTCATCTGCTATCAGGCGTCTGCTGATGCGGAACAGGCGCAGAGGATCAGTCACGGTCAGGATACCCTCTCCCAGGTCATACGCTCCTCGACGGTTGACGTGGAACTGCAGGACGTACGTCCGGTCGTGCCACGAGGAGCTTTCGCGGATGATGTATTCAGGGACCAGCGGCTCGAGTTGGATAGAGAGAGGCGAACGTCGCGGGATGCCCTCAAGAGAAATCGTCAGTGTGTCCTGTGACTTCATCTGCACGACCGCCTGTCGCAGATGCTTGACGACCCTGATGCGGTCGCTATTTCGTAATACCAGCGGTACCATGATTGCCGTGTAAGTTGTGATGAGGGTCGCAAGATAGAACAGGGGCCGGGTGCCGAGAATAAGCCATGACACCGCCGCGAGTGAGGATATAAGGATTGCGCGCCCTGCGACGCGGAAAATTCGCCTCATGCCGCCCTCACGATTCCATGTCCTGTCTTGCGCGGTCTCCCGAGCGCCTCATACCAAGACCACCTCTTTGCCAGTCAGCCATGTACTGCAGGCTACAAATATTGTACGGTGGCAGGGCTGATTTGCAATGCTGGAGCGGTACAAGAGGATGCCACAGTGGTACCGGGGCGAGATCTTAACCTTGGCTGGTTGTTGCGAACCGTTTTTTCTGGTAGACTACACAAGCGAATACGCGGAGGTGAACGACTCATGGTACAAGTTGTCATGGACACGACAACAGGCATGACCAGACAGGAGTTCGACCAGTCCGGCATAACGATGATCCCTCTCTACGTCCGGGACGGCGACAAGGTCTACCGAGAACAGGTGGATATCTTTCCCGACGAGTTCTACCGGCGGGAAAGGGAGGGTCTCATCTATGAGACCGCTCAGACGAATCCTGCAGACCTGGTTTCCGTGTTCAAGCCCATCGTGGAAGCTGGCGACGAAGTCGTATGTGTGCTCATCTCAAGCGCTATCTCGGGTTCCGTGAACGCAGCACATGTCGCTGCCCAGATGCTCGGGGCCGAAGACAGGATCACGATCGTCGATTCTCTGGAATCCGGCTACGGTGAGGCATACCTTGGTCACACGGCAAAGAAAATGGCCGATGCCGGCGAGAATCGCGTGGAAATTGTCCGGGCTCTTGCCGACATTCGCAGCCGGACGCGCACGTACTTCATCATGGAATCACTCAAGTGGCTGTTCCATGGGGGCCGTCTGACGGGAGCGCAGTACTTCGTTGGATCCGTGATCAAGCTGAACCCGATTGTCTGGTTCGACGAAGCGGGACGCATGACGTCCTACGACAAGACACGAACCATCAAGGTCGCCCAGGGCCATATGCGCCAGCTTGTCGCAGACTGCGGCAAGAACGGGGTCGAGGCTGCGACCCTGCATTGGCCGGACAATCTGGATGAGGCTCAGGGGTTCCACGCCGAGATGGAGGAAATCCTCCAGGCTCCCGTGTCATATACCAGGCTGTCGTGTGTACTGGGCGTGCACACGGGCCCCGACCTTCTTGGCCCCTGTATTGTCATGAAGGCGTAACCAGAGCATCTGGTCGAATGGGCCAGCGATGCCTATCTTCGTGCTGTCGTGGAGCACGATGGGCGGGTCCATGAGTGACACCGGAAAACGGTGGCAGGCGGTCCATAGAGGGGCCCGGAAAGGAGTCGAATGATCAGAGTCGTCATGGACTCGACGTGTGGCATGACTATCGAGGACTTCGAGAAGGCAGGCATTGTCATGGCGCCTCTCTACATTCGTGAAGGAGAGACTCTCTATCGCGACGGCGTCGACATCAAGCCGGCCGAGTTCTACAAGAAGGAGCGTGAGGGAGTCATCTTCGAGAGCGCGCAGACCAATCCCGACGACCTGGTGCGCATATTTGGGCCGATCCTGGAGGCTGGAGACGAAATCGTCTGCGTCATGATATCAGGGGCTATTTCGGGGTCTGTCAATGCGGCGCGCGTTGCCGTCCAGACTCTGGAGGCCGAGGATCGAATTTCCATCGTGGACTCTCGCCAAAGCGGCTATTGCCAGCTTACGATGGGCAGGCTGGCCAAGAGCATGGCAGATGAGGGCAAGAACCGTGATCAAATCGTCGAAGCGCTCGCCGAGCTGCGGGATCGCACGTGGGTCTACTTCATTATGGAATCGCTCCACTGGCTGTATAAGGGCGGCCGCCTCACAGGGGCGCAGGCCCTGATCGGGACGATCATCCAGCTCAAGCCTATTGTCTGGTTTGACGATCTTGGCCGCATGGTGACGCACGACAAGATCCGCACACTCAAAGCGGGCAAGGAACGGCTCAAGGAGCTGGTCCTGGAAATGGCCTCATATGGCGTGGTGTCTGCAGGGTTACACTGGGCCGACAACTGGGACGAAGCCAAGGAGTTCGGAGACTGGATGGAATCGGTGCTCCACGTACCGGTTGAGTACAACAGGGTCTCCTGCGTCGTCGGCTGTCACGTGGGTCCGACGGTTCTGGGACCCGTCGTCGTCATGAAGGAGAAGCCGAAGGCGAAGAATCACGCAGACTGAGCAGGACGCCCAGAAGGACGACAGCTCCGCCGGCCAGCTGCATCAGTGTCACTGTTTCATGTAGCACGACCCAGGCGGTCAGCACACCGAAAACCGGGATAAGGTTGAGGATGCTGACCGCCTGGGTCGACGCCATTCTGGCGACCCCATAGTTGTACAGGGAGTACCCTCCGACCGAACAGAAGACCGCTAGGTAGATGACCGCCCAGATAGCTGCGGCGGGGATTGGGAAGACCGGTCGCTCGAAGACGCCTGCCAGAGGAAGCAGGACGATACTGCCGAACAGCATCTGGAACATTGCAGTCCTGCTGGCCGAGCTGTTTTTGGACAGGTTCTTGACCAGGATGCTGTAGAATGCCCAGCAGATGCCTGAGAGGATGACGAGTCCATCGCCAAGCAGGCGCTTTCCTCCCAGAGCCCCTCCCAGCGAACGTGGGTCGACGATGAGGATGACGCCGACGACGGACAGCGCAATGCCCGCGACGGTGGTACGGGAGAACCTCCTGTGGTACGCCAGACCCTCCACCAGGAGTGACAGCACGGGGAAGATGCCCATCATGAGCGAGATCTCGGAGGCTGTCGACAGGACAAGTCCCACGTTCTCGAAGATGTGGTTCAGCGCATAGCCCAGGATTCCTCCCAGCATCATGGCGCCGAATGCCTGGCGGTCCAGGCGGAGGTCTTCGTGGCGAAAGAGCAGCCAGACGAGCAGGATGGCGCTTGCAAGTACGAAGCGTATCCATGCGAGCCAAAGTGGGGAAATAGAGCGCAGAGCCAGTTTGGAGACGGCGAAGGACGTTCCCCAGACGAACGCCGATGCAACGACGGATGCTATGCTGCTGGTTCTGCTTGTTCGCATGATTGCATGATGGTACCTCTCTCGACAGCTCTTGTCAAAGAGGGAGACGTTTGGCTTCGTGGGCCGGGCGCTTGCACTGCCGTGAACGAAAGAAGCCCCGGCGGTTCATGTCCGGGGCCTCGCAGAGTCAGGAAATCAGGTGGAGGATGTTGTCGCTACTAGTCCTGGTCCCGCTCCTGCAGCTTGTAGTCCCGGATCTTGTTGAACAGCGATTTGCGGGAGATGCCGAGAATCTGGGCGGCCTTGGTCTTGTTGCCGCCGGATTCTCGCAACGCCTTGCGAATCATGTCGATCTCCATTTGCTGGATGGCGTCTGACAGACGAAGCCCACCGTTCCCGTCTGCGGCCACGGGCTGCGGCTGCGCGGGTTGTGCCACTAGCGGCTGACCCTCAGGAGCTGAAGACTCCTCGCGCCGGTGCAGAATGGGCTGAGAGCCAAGGTCCACTGTTTCGGGAAGGAGCACGTGTGCCTGGGAGATGATGACTGCCCGAGCGATGACGTTTTCCAGCTCCCTGACATTTCCCGGCCATTCGTATGCATTGAGGCGCTCCAGGGTTTCGTCTGCGATCTCGGTGACGTCGCGTCCGTACTTGGCGGCATACTTCCTGAGGAAGTGGCGAGCCAGCAGCACAGTATCACCGCGTCGGTCGCACAGCGGGGGAAGCCGCAGCATAATGACGTTGAGACGGTAGAACAGGTCCTCGCGAAACTTGCGTTCAGAGACCAGTCTGGTCAAGTCTTGGTTCGTGGCCGCGATGACGCGTGCCGATGACGTCAGGTGCTCTCGGCCGCCGACGCGTTCGAAGCCTCCGTCCTGCAGGATTCGCAGCAGTTTGGCCTGGAGTGGCAGCGACATGTCGCCGATCTCGTCGAGAAAGATGGTACCACTGGATGCTTGCTCGAACTTGCCGATGTGCGTCTCGAAGGCATCAGTGAAGGCTCCCTTTTCGTGACCGAACAGCTCGCTCTCGAGAAGGTTCTCCGGGATGGCCGCACAGTTGACGACGACGAACGCACAGTCCTTCCGATGGCTGTTATTGTGAACGGCCTTGGCGACCAGCTCCTTGCCTGTGCCTGATTCGCCGAGAACAAGAACGGTCGCGTCCGAGCTGGCAACCTTGCCGATCTGTTTGTAGACTTCCTGCATGAGTGGACTCTGGCCGACCAGCTCGTCGCTGTTGATGACGGGAAGGTCCTCGGGGCGAGTCCGTCCTGAGAGGTATGACAACTCGCGAAGCTCGAGAGCCCTCTTCACCTTGATTCTGACCTCATCGATGTCAAATGGTTTGGTCAGATAGTCATAGGCGCCGGATTTCATGGCGGAAATGGCGAGATCCGACGAGCCGAACGCTGTCAGGAAAATGACGGGGAGATCGGGCTGGGACTCTTTGATCTTGAGAAAAGCATCCATGCCGCTCATGACGGGCATCTTGACATCCATCAGGACAGTGTCCGGGCTCATGGCTCTGACCTTCTCGACCGCTTCCTGGCCGTTCTTGGCGACGTTGACGCGATAGCCGTCGTCCTCAAGTGATTCACGGAGCAGTTCGCGTATATTTTCCTCGTCGTCCACGACCAGAATGAGCTTGCTTTGGGTTTTCATAGGTAATTGCATAGTCTACCGGTTTCGAAGTCCGAGTCAAACATCAGAATTGATGATTCGCTGCATGTTGACAGTAAACGTGGTACCTGCTCCCTCCGTACTCTCATAGGTGATGATCCCGTTGTGAAAGGACGCGATTTTCTGGGAAATGGGAAGGCCAAGGCCTGTGCCGTGTTCCTTAGTCGTGAAGAACGGGGTGAACATCTTGGGCCTGTCCTCATTCCTGATACCGGTACCGACATCGCGAACCTCGAGGATGACACGATCCGCTTCGGTCCTTGCAGTGACAGTAACGGTTCCGCCGCTCTTGTCCTGCATCGACTGTATGGCGTTCTGCAGCAGGTTCATGAACATCTGCTCGGTCTGGCGCGCATCCCAGGTGACCATGACCTGTGGCACCTGGAGGTCGAGCGTCGCGTGGCCGTCCTCGAGCTGCTGCGCCATAAGCTCTCCCATCGATTCGAAGAACCCGCGCAGGTCAAACTCGACCGGCTGAGGCGGTGCAGGGCGCCCGAACGTGAGGAGGTCCTTGACCAGCGATTCGAGACGGTCGGCTTCGCTGCGAATAGGGATGATGTACTTGGCTTCGGGACGCCCCTGCAGCTTCTTCTCCAGAAGACTTGCGTATCCCTTGATGCTTGTAAGCGGGTTGCGTACCTCGTGGGCGATGCCAGTTGTAAAGATGCCGAGCGTCTTGAGTGCCTCGGTCTGTTTCGCTTCTTCGATACTCCGCTTGAGTGAGTGTGCCAGGTCGGCGACAGCGCGCGAGATCTCTCCCAGCTCCCCTCCACCGCGTGGCACGCGCGTGTCCAGGTTGGTCTTGAGTCGGACGACACTGCGGCGCAAGGACAGCAGCCGTATCAGGAAGAAGGTCAGCAGAACGATTGTCGCTGCGCCGCTCAGCACGATGGAGACAGTTGAAGTCTTGAAGGCCTCGAAACGGACGCGCTGCAACGGAGCGAGGACCTGAGGCATGTCCCTGTCGACGACTAGATAGCCGACAGTTCGTGTGCCTGCCTTCAAGGGAAGAGCGACGGTCAGCTTGGGTAGTGGGTTGCGCGACCCGTCGGTCAGGTAGACGAGATTTGGCGTGAAGAGATTGATCTGGTACCCTATGCTGACACGGGGGAAGTTGCTCTTGAACACGTTGACGTAGTCATAATAGGACTTGGAGAGGAAGACGCTCATCAACTCGTTCTGCTTGTTCTGGCTCAGCTTGTTGAACTTGTAGCTGTTGAACAGTTCGCGGTACATGCGGTTCCAGCGCTCGACAGCCTGCGATCCTATGGCCTGAAGGGTCTCGCTTTCCTTTTTGACGAGCTCGTCCTGAAACTCAACAATGAGGCGGTTGCTCAGAATCGCCATCGATACGCCCACGATGAGCAGGGCAGTCACGATAATCTGGAAGGTCAGCGACTTGAAGACTCGACCCAATTGGTCCTCCTGGGGTGAAGCAAGACTAGATGGATACTCGCTTCAGCAGTTCCACAAGCTCTGGCTTGAGAAGGTTGCGCCGGGTGACTGCTTCAAGCGTCTCCTGAAGGACAATATGTCCGTTGCGTGTTCCTGCGACGACATCTGAGTGGCCTTCACTGAGAGCAACAACTGCCGCTTCGCCCGATGTGCTGGCCAGGATGCGGTCGAAGCGCGTGGGGCTCCCCCCTCGCTGGACGTAGCCAAGGACGGTCGCTCTGCACTCCACCGGCAAGTTGGCATTGATGTAGTGCGATAGTTCCTCTGCATGTCCTGCGCCTTCTGCCATGACGATGATGTGGTGTTTCTTGTGCGCCATGACGTCGTCGTGCAGGCGTGTGATGAGTTCGGGGATGCTGAAGGGCAATTCGGGGGTCAGAACGATGTCGGCGCCAGTCGTCAGAGCGGCTTCGAGTGCAATGGAGCCATTGTCTCTGCCCATGACCTCGACGACAAAAACGCGGTCGTGAGACTCCGCCACGTCGCGAATACGGTCGATGGCGTCAATGGCGATGTTGACGGCAGTATCAAACCCGATGGTGTAGTCAAACCCATACAGGTCGTTGTCGATGGTCGACGCGACCCCGACGACGGGAACGCCAAACTGGCCCAGCAGGTAACCACCAGTCTGTGAGCCGTTGCCCCCGATGATGACCATGCCGTCCAGCCGGTTCTGCTGGACGACAAGTGCTGCCTGCTTGCGGCCTTCCTCAGTGCGGAACAGTTCACTGCGGGCACTCTTGAGCATTGTACCTCCGAGTTCCAGGATGCCGGAGACGCTGCGTCTGTTGAGTTCGATCCAGGTGTTGGATACCAGTCCATCATAGCCACGCTCGAACCCGACGACCTCGACTCCCATAGACGCAGCCGTGCGAGCAACTGCGCGGATGGCAGCGTTCATGCCGCTGGCATCGCCACCGCTTGTCAGAACTCCGATGCGTTTCATGGCTACTTGGAGAAGACGTTCAGGAGGTCGACCCACTCCTGAGGGACCGTCTTGAGCTTACCAACAGCTTCGGTGAGCGGAATTGCGATTATTTCGGTGCCGCGGAGAGCAGCCATCTTGCCGAATTCGCCGTCATGGATCATCTCGACGGCTTTCACACCGACGCGGGATCCCAGGATGCGGTCGAACAGGGTGGGGCTGCCTCCCCGCTGGATGTGCCCTATCGTGGCCGAACGAGTCGAGATTCCCGTCTTCTCCTCGACGATCTTGGCCACTTCCGGCCCCACACCCCTGTCCTGTAGCAGCATGTGGCCGAAGTCGTCCAGTTTCTCGCCGGTGGCCTGCGTGACTTCTACGCCCTCGCTCACGACAATGAAGGCGTACTTCTTGCGCTTGTAGGCGGTCATGACCTGGCGCACCATGGTGTCCCAGTCGACGGGGACCTCGGGGATTAGTGTGTAATCGGCTCCTGAGCCGATGCCGGTGTAGAGTGCAACCCATCCGGCGTGCCTGCCCATGACTTCCAGGACGATGATGCGCCGATGGGACAGTGCAGTGTCCTTCAGCCTTCGCGAAGCGTCGAGGGCAACACTCACTGCCGTGTCGAATCCGAATGTGAAGTCCGTTCCTGACAGGTCATTGTCCATCGTCTTTGGAACGCCGACGATCTTGACGCCCAGCGCTGCAAGCTTGGTGGCTACACCCAGCGTATCGTCTCCACCGATGGCGATGACGGCATCCAGACCCAGGGCCGCGATGTTGGCAATGGTCTGTTGGACGAGCGCCGGGTCCTTGAACGGGTTGGTCCTGGAGGTGCCCAGAATGGTGCCACCCCGGTCGATGATCTCGTCGACGCGGACCAAGTCAAGGGCCTCCGTCTCACGGGACAGCAGTCCTTGCCAGCCTTCAACAATACCGACACACTCGTCTCCGTAGTCGAGCGCTCTGAACACCGCACCGCGTATCGCCGAGTTGAGCCCGGAGCAATCCCCGCCGCCTGTCAGGATTCCGATTTTCATCTGTAAGTCGACCCCCATTCGTACATACAAATAGTAGATGTAGCGCGCCTTCATTGTAGGGTAGCGTCAAGATGAGTCAAGGCGACGTTGTGGTGTACGAATCTCGTGGTCAAGCATCGGTCGAAGGGGCGTGCATGTCAGATGAAGAGGTTACCACGAACTGTAGATGGGTCGTTGTGGTACTGCTCATCATCACCGCTGCAGACCCCGGACCACGTGGGCATAGTTAATGTCTGCAGTGGACGCACAGCATACTCCAATGCAATTGCCGAGCTTGCTTCACCAGCCTATACCGGTCGTCGCACTGGAACTCCCTTACAGTTCAAGGCGATTGGTCTGCAAGAGCCTCCTGGGTACAAGGGCTATCTTGCCACCTATGACGTACCCCTGTATGTGGTGACCTCATTCACGGGCATCAAGGCAAGCTTGGTTTATGCCGAGACAGACATTAAGTATTTGGTGCCATCGGCGCAACGTAGTGGCTTCTGACCGCGTGAGCGGTCACAGGTAGGTTGGCCACTTCACCATTTTTTTCTTGAGGTTGATGGTTCTGCCGTCGACCACGAAGGTGCCGTCCCCGTTATGATGGATCATCCGGCGTTCCTTGCGCTCCGGATCAGTCCAGGCCTTGACTACTTCCAGGATGAAGAGGTTGTACTTGTGGACCAGGCTGTTGTCTGACAGGCGGCATTCGAGATTGGCGAGACACTCGGCCACGAGTGGCGACTTCACCTTTTCGGCCGACACCGGCGTCAGACCAAAGGCATCGAACTTGTCGACGTCATCACCCGAACAGTTTCCGATCTCGACCACTTTGGATGCGAGATCGACCGTGGGAACGGCGATCGCACATTCTCCGGTCGCGCATAGTGCCGTGAAACTGTGATCCCAAGGCCCGATGCTGCAGCCGATCAAAGGCACGCTGCCGTCCTCGCTCGCGTCCTGTATGATCATGTAATAACTCATCGTCATGATGTTAGTGCTCCCTTTATACGCAGTCGTCACCAGTACGACCGGACCTGGTTCAAGGAAGCGGTATACCTTAGATAAAGAAAGTTCGTTCATGACGACCATCTCTCTTTCGGGCCCAGCCATGAAACAATCGTAACAGCGTAAGAGAAAAATTACAATTATTGTTCAGAAAATACGTGTTTAACTTGTGATAATGTCACTATGTGGACTATCGTGAGAAAATGTCACTGTGAACAACGAAGCGCATTATTTCATGTCACAAACACAACTGAATGTACAGTCAGCGATAAAAACCCACGTTAAGCTGTGAAGACGGTAATCACGACATTCTCGACATGCTAGAAAGCATTTTCCTTAAACAATATACTTGATCACCATGCCATTGTTGAAGATCCATGGTGACATATAGTAAGACAGAGGTGTCTGCATGAAACCTGTCATTGACCATATTCATGTTACTGCTGCTGATCTTGAACGCGCAGAGAAATTCTATGATAAGCTCCTGCCGTTGCTGGGATTTGATCTGGCGAACAAGGAACGCAACGCTGTTCCTGAACATGAATATAGAATCGTGGAATATCACAGTAGCAATTTTTCATTTGGTATTGTCAGTCCACGGCCTGCATATAAAGATGAACGGATAAACAGGAGGAAACCGGGTGCACTTCATCATCTTGCATTTCGCGCAGACTCACGCGTCGAGGTGGACGAACTTTATCTGCAAGTAAAAGCTCTTGGTGCAGAGATTGTCCATGAACCGCGACTGTATCCGGAGTATTGCAAAGATTACTACGCTTTCTTTTTCAAGGACTCCGAGGGGGTCGAGTATGAAATTGTGCATTTTGACCGGGTAAGCTATTTTCCCCTTTAACATTAATGGGGTACACCTGGTTCTTGTAACACCAACCAGCGCAGTGGCGGCGATTCCAGCGCATTGTTGAGCTGACCAGTACCCGGTAACAGAGACAGCGCCTAATACGCCAGGCAGGTTATCGTGATCGTCCTGGCTGCCCGGTCGTAGCCAACAGTTGCTCGCAGCGACTCTGCAACGAAGCGCAGTGGAAGGGGCATGCGTCCTGCGACGATGATTGGGACGGCTTTTACATCCATATCAAGAGGGGTGTCCAGACCGTTGACGACCGCGGTTGCTTTGCCAGGGCTCAGCTTGATGGTGCTCATGCCCCCCGTTGGTCTCGGCGATCGCCCGGCCCGCAATGGTACCAGCGTCCTGTTGCCTGCCCCGAGGACCGGAGCGGCGTCCAGTGTCACTGCCGTCGTGCTGCCCTTCTGCGGTGTTATGGTCATTTGCTTGTCGTTCCGGTGAGCCCCAGGATAGCGGCAATGGAGGGGGTCATCGTGGTGGCCCGGCGACATGGACCCGCCAGGAAACGCCGCCATCCTGCACCGTCTCTCTCGGCGCAGCTCCTTCCCTCCGGGACTTGGCGAAGAGTTCTGGAAGTCTTCGTTTGCAGGAGTCATCGTGGCTTCCACGCCAAGGATGTGTATAGTAATATATATAGTGTCAGGTGAACGTGATGAGCATGTACCATGTCGGGGCCCGGGGCTCCGGCGAGGAGATGAATGCTGATGGAGACTCTTCTGACAAGCCTTGGGCTGGCGCTACTGTTCCTGGTACTCGGGATCCCACTGATGCTGGGCAAGGTGAAGCGCAACAGCCTGTACGGCGCCCGGTTCCCTGCCACCATGGCAGATGACCGTGTCTGGGATGCCGTGAATCGGAAGACTGGATTCGTGTTTGTCGCGGGGGGAGCAGCGGCAGGAATTGTTGACCTGCTTGCCGTCGCCGGGGTCGTCATGCGGGATGTGGGGCAGTATGTTGTGGGAGTGCTTATGGCGTATATCCTCATCGCGAGTGTCTGGCTGTGGCGCTACTCCGAACGGGTCGCGCGGGACACGGGCGTTACTGCCCGTGACATGGAGGTTGGCAGGATCACACCTCTCCTGGTCGCCATCGGCTGTTTTGCCGTAGCCATCGCCGGGGTCCTGTCGGCGTTCTCCACGCCCAACCCCTGGCTTGGGTTTCGCGTGCCTGCGACGTTCGCCGATCCGGCTGTCTGGCATCAGGTCAACCTCAAGGCGGGGCTGACCCTTGCCGTGTTGTCCGGCGTTTTCGGGTTCATGTTCCTCGGCCTGCGCAGCATGACTGAAGGAGAGCGGAAGAGGCTGTTCTTGGGACTCTTCATTGGCTGGCTCGCCGCCATCATCCTGGTGGCAGTGGCTGGAACGCTATTTGCGTATAGCATCGTGCGCTGACGGGGAGATTGCCATGCGTTTTGGACTGTCAATTACCAGCGGTGCCGCTCTTGTGGCGGCGTTTTCCATAGGTTTACCGCTCCTCATTTGTGTCATGACACTGTTCAGCCTGAGGAGTATCCCGCGGTTTCAGCGCATCGCCGTGTCTGCACTTGTCGCCTGTGTCACCCTGTCCGTCGGTGCTCTCGGTGTGTTCTTCCTGGTTGGGGAACTTCGTACGGGAGTCATCGTCGGCGACCAGATGGTCGTCGAGACTCCGCCGTTTGTCTCGGTCAGTGTTGGGCGAGATGAGATCCTTCGGGCCTACAGAGTGGCCGATCGAGCACAGGAATCGGGCCTGGCTATTGCCGTCAGAACGAACGGCACCGGCGTCGGTTCGTACCTCTTGGGCAACTTCAGACTCGAGGACGGGCGCTCCGCGGTCCTGATGCTGTCTGGACCGGCATGCGTCGTTATCGAGCTCAAAGACACTGTTCTGATGCTGTCTCCCGATGACCTCGATGGGTTTGTCCGGGCATTGCAGGCGTGGGGAGTCCCGGTCGCGTGACCGGGGAGGAGACAGGCATGATCGAACTGACAGAAGAGGGGCGGGTCTTTCGTCCACGCGTGAGTGCATGGACCCGCGTTTCCACCTGGTTGCTTGCGGCCGTGCTGACAATTCCGTTCATCAGTGTCATGACTGCGACGCATGACGCCTGGAGTGAATTGTGGTGGACGGTGCTCCTGATGGGTGTCATGGCTGTCGGCGGTATCGCGGTGTCGACGAATACCGTCCGGGTCGTCCGCACGATGCGCTACATCCTGACCGCAGATGCAGTCGAGATACGCGCCGGGGGCAGCTCACGCTGCATATTGTTTAAGGACATCGTCCGTGTCGAGGTGGTCAACCTCGCGCTCAATCTCCTTTCCAGCTACCGCCTTCCTGGTCTGGCTCTCTATGATGTCCTGTACAGCGACGAGGGTATCGTGACTATGTTCTCCACACACGCCCTCAAGGATGTTGTCCTCATTGAGACCGCCGACCATCACAAATACGGCATCTCACCCGAAGACGAAGTCGAATTCGTCAGCGATCTGCGCTCCCATCTTCAATTGTGAATACCCTTGGTGTCAGGCACCTTCGGTATTCACAATTGCGCTATGACGTTGCCGACGTATCCTGAACGCAGGACGGCCATGGGTGGTCTGCCCGTGGAGGAACGCTGATGTGCAGGATGTTCGGAATGGTCGCCACGACACCACAATCCATAGCTCCCTGGATGATGGACATTGAACCTTCGCTGCGTTCACTGGCGGTTGCCGACAGATCCGGAGAGCCCAATTCCGATGGCTGGGGTATTGGATGGTATGACGGTGAGCAGGACTGTCCCCATGTTGTCAAGGAGCCGGCGCCTGCAAACGAATCGCCGCTCTTTGAGCTGACCGCTCGCAAAGTCAGTGCCCGCATTGCTCTTGCTCACATCCGCCGCAGCAGTGGTACGTCTCGCCGGCTGGCCAACACGCACCCGTTCGTCGCAGGACGCTGGGCATTCTGCCACAACGGGCACTGCTTGCGCGAACGTGTGATGGAGCATCTCCTGCCCAGGTTCAGGAACGGCCTCGAGGGCGACAACGACAGTGAAGTTTACTTCGCCTTGCTGCTGCAGCACCTCGAGTCGGCGGCTGACCCCCTAGACTCTCTGAGCGATGCGGTCCACGAGGTGGCGTCCGTCGGGGACTTCACCGGCCTCAACTTCCTCCTGTGCGACGGAGGATGCATGTATGCCTTTCACTACAGCACTAATCCGGAGCGACACAGCATGTTCCTGCAGCACCAGAGTGGCAAGGAACTCGTCGCCAGCGAACCCCTGGGCACCGGTGTCTGGGAGGAGTTGCCCAACGGCTCGCTGGCCGTCCTGACGCCCGCAGGACACACGCTCGCCTCTCTGATCTGAAGCCAGACCACAGGGACCGCCCCGCAGAAGGATTCGGCGGTTTTCTGGAGGCGGTGCCTTTGCTTTTTGGAAGCGTTTGTCTACCATATTGCATATGTTTGAGGTCATACTTGGAGGTACCACGGATGGTACTGTGGAAAAGCATTGTGCTCGGAATTGTACAGGGGTTGACCGAGTTCCTGCCTGTCAGCAGCTCGGGGCATCTGGTCGTGTTCTCGGGACTCCTCAAAGCCGATTCGACGCTGGCCTTTGATGTAGCCTTGCACTTCGGCAGCCTCATCGCGCTGGTGATCTTCTTCTGGGGTGACATTGTGGGCTTGTTCGGGGGATTCCTTGCGACCTTCCGTGGGAGTCTGTCTCATGAGGAAGCGCGTAAGCGCAACATGTTCTGGCTCATCGTCGCGGCCATTATCCCGTCTGGAGTCATCGGTGTCCTTTTCAGTGCGACCATCGAGAAGGCCTTTGCCAGCTACTATGTCGTGGCGGCCATGTTCCTGGTCACAGCAGTCCTGCTGTTTCTGCAGCATTTTGCGTCGACGACCAGGACTATCCGCGAGGTTGGCTGGAAGGATGCTCTTGCCATCGGCATCGGCCAGGTGTTTGCGCTTCTGCCGGGTCTTTCCCGCAGTGGAACGACAATGTCCGTCGGCGTTTACAGGGGTCTCAAGCAGGAGGATGCCGCCCATTTCAGTTTCCTCATGGCGATCCCGACCATTGCGGGCGCCGCGATCTTCAAGCTCAAGGACTTCCTGAAAGCGGGGATGTCCTCAAGCGTCCTCACCGAAATCGGCATCGGTGTCGTCGTCAGCGTGCTGACCAGCTTCGTCGCGATCGGGTTGCTGCTCAAGGTTGCGCGGAAAGGCAAGATGCAATGGTTTGCGCTGTATTGTGTTGCTGCGGCGGTTTTCACGTTTGCAGCCCACTATTTCGGACTTATCTGAGCGTTGCCCGCTGCACAGGAATCGGATTGAGGGTACAATAATAAAACGTACGACGTGAAAGGGGAGTGTGACCTATGTTCGAAAAGGCAACTGACAAGAAAGACATTGGCGGTCTTGCGCTGTCGCTGGGTATCCGTGACGAGGAAGTCGATTTCTTTGGCAGATATATGGCCAAGATCGATTACCATATCCTCAACCGCTTGCAGGATAAACCGGATGGCAAGTACATCGATGTGACAGCTATTACGCCGACACCGTTTGGCGAAGGCAAGACCGTCACAACCATTGGGCTGGGCATGGCGCTGAACAAACTGGGATTCAAGACGGTCAATACACTGCGCGAACCGTCCATGGGTCCGGTCTTTGGTATCAAGGGAGGTGGAACAGGTGGTGGCAAGTCTTCTCTCTTCCCGATGGAGCAGATCAACCTGCACTTCACGGGTGACATCCATGCAGTAGAGACAGCAACCAACCTGCTGGCCGCCGTGGTGGACAACCACATCTTTCAGGGAAACGAACTGGACATCGATCCTCAGAGCATTAGCTGGCGCCGGACTATGGACGTAGAGGACCGGTCGATGCGCAAGCTCACGATTCAGTTGACAGAGAAGAAAGATGGTGTCAAAACGGAGACGTCGTACGAGACCGGTTTCGACATTGCCGCCGCTTCGCCGATCATGGCCATCATGGGCCTGACAACGGGATTCGAAGATCTGCACAAGCGTTTGTCAGAGATTGTCGTTGCGCGCAGCCGCAGCGGAGCAGCCGTGACGGTCGCGGACCTGCGTGCAACCGGGGGTCTGGCAGCTGTCCTCAAGGATGCCATTTATCCCAACTTGATTCAGACCGAGGAAGGCACGCCGTCCTTTGTTCACATCGGACCATTCGCCAACATCGCCTTTGGCAACAATTCGGTGCTGTCCGACCGTATTGCTCTGAAACTTGGTGACTATGTCGTGACAGAGAGTGGGTTTGGTGCCGACATGGGTTTCGAGAAACTCATGGACATCAAAATTCGACAGGCCGGTATGAAGGCACCAGACTGTGTGGTCATCGTTGCTACGATCCGCGCGCTCAAGATGCACGGCGGTGCGTATAGCATCAAACCAGGCAAGAAGCTTGATCCCGCTCTTGTTTCAGCTGTTAATATGCCGGCACTCGAGCTGGGCTGTGAGAACCTCCGGGTGCATATCGAGAATGTTCGTTCCTATGGCCTGCCAGTTGTTGTCGCTGTCAACAGATTCCCGGACGACACCGCGGAAGAGGTAGCGATGGTTCAGGTCAAAGCCCTGCAGTTTGGTGCCTTGGCCGCCGTTCCGCACACGTTCTTTGTGGATGGCAGCGAGGGTGGTCTGGAGCTGGCACGCGCCGTCCAGGAAGTGGCATCGACATCCAAGGTGGGCGCTGTCCACTATCCGTATGAATTGACCGATAGCATCGAGGACAAGATGCGCAAACTGGTCCGCGCAATCTATCGTGCCAGTGACATCGATCTGACGCCTGCGGCGGCCGAGCGCATCAAGGAGTTCACCGCGGCCGGCTATGACAAGTGGCCCATCTGCATGGCAAAGACGCATCTGTCCATCAGCCATGATCCCGATGTCAAGGGCGCACCCTCTGGGTATCTGTTCCCAATTCGCGACATTCGTGCCGCGACCGGTGCGCGTTTCCTGTATCCATTGGGTGGAACGATGCAGACCATGCCGGCACTCTCCAAGGTCCCTGCCCTGGTAAATATTGACGTGACCGGAGACGGTGTTATCACCGGCCTTCGCTAATCTGTCAAACCCGACCGGTACTGTGAATATTTGCCTTTGTGGCGTCCGTGGTCATTGGATACAATGGAATATAGGAACACAACTCGTGCATGGAGGTGAGCGTTGAAACAGACATTTCTCAATCTAGGTGCTGCTTTTGTAGGTGAATCCATGGCCCGCAACCGGTACACAATGTACAACAAGGTGGCCCGGACCGAAGGGTTTGAGCAGATAGCAGGGATCTTCGCCGAGACCGCCGATCAGGAACGGGAGCATGCCAGTATCCTGTTTCATTTTCTCCAGGACATCAAGAAAAAGAACGGTGGCGAACTGAAGCTCGCAAACGCAGAAGTCCCGCTGGTACTGGGGACAACGGCCGAGAACCTGCAGGCGGCCATCAACGGTGAACACTATGAGGCGACCATGATGTACCCGGGCTTTGCCGACATCGCCGATCAGGAAGGCTACAAGGCAATCGCGGAGCGCCTGCGTGCGATTGCGGTAGCTGAAGCCCACCATGAGGAACGGTACAGCAAGCTCCTCAAAGAAGTCAAGGCACACTCCGTCTTCAAGAAGGACCACAAGGTGGTCTGGGTCTGCCGCGAGTGTGGATATGTCTATGAGGGGACTGAGGCGCCGACCAAGTGTCCCGCCTGCCAGCATGCACAGAGCTTCTATCAGGTCAAGTCAGAGGGCTACTAGAGTCAGAGAGACAGTCATGGGGCCTGCTCTGGCAGGCCTCTTTGTGTCAGACGGCGCATGAACACGCACATCGACAACTGCTTCGTCTGTTCGCCGTACAACCCGGCCGGTCTCCATCTCCGTTTCGACGTGAGGGATGGTACCAGCACGGCTGAGTTCTTGCTGGATTCGGCGTTCGATGGGTATCATGGCGTGACGCACGGTGGCATCCAGGCGGCAATCCTGGATGACGCAATGGCCAACATCTTCTACAAGATGGGGCTTCCGGCGTTCACCG
>Ga0209539_1000301_pt1 | contig 29664 bp, 63 predicted proteins | sample BarGraNGADG00312_2_FD_184499 | JGI IMG/M metagenome (GOLD analysis project Ga0209539, IMG submission 184499) | Arctic peat soil microbial communities from Barrow, Alaska - Barrow Graham LP Ref core NGADG0011-312 (SPAdes) (version 2) | ecosystem: Environmental > Terrestrial > Soil > Wetlands >...
TCTCCAAGGGATGCGGAAGGCCCCGACACCTTGGATGTCAGGGCCTTCCTAGCCCGTGAGGATCAGTCACGGGGTGTTTACGGGTCGCGCGCGATGGGGTAGGGGGGGTCTATCTATACGGAACATTACCGGCGCTCTATTCCGCCCAACGGAACGCTAGTGATCTCGACGCCCCCACCCCCGTTGGGTCAGGCGATGCGTCGGGCGATGTCCTGCCACTCGGCAAGGTGCTTCTCGTCCTCTTCGAGGATGTCGTGGGCCCGCGCGAGTTGCATCGCGGCTTCCTCGATCTCATCGCGGTCGTACCCGGCGATGCACTTCTCGTAGGTGTCGATTGTGTTGGTGATCGACTGGCGGGCGGTTGGGATGGGGCCGAAGGGATCTCTCATCGTGCTCTCCTTGCGTTGGACTTGCGTGGTCTTGCTTGGTCTACCTCTGCGGTCACCATTCCCTCGACCTCAGTCCGAGTCCGGGTTTCTCGTCCCGGTTGCCCGCGTGCTTATTGCATGTCTCGTGCTCTGGTTCGTAGTTGCTTGGGTCTTCCCTCAGCTCAGGGTGTGTCGACCACGGCAGGATGTGCCCCGCGTTGAATGCGTTGGGTTCGCCAGGCAGGGCGTCGTAGTCGATGGTGGCTTGCCCGCATCGTCGACACAGTGGGTCACGCCTCGCTCGCATGGTGGCGATGATGCTGCGGATACGGCGGGTGCGGCGTCCTTGAATGGCGCCCATCACTCGTCTCCTGCCGTGTGTCCTCGCCCGTGCATGTGCTTAGCCCGGGTCTCTAGTGGTGGGCCCGGTGTCTCGTGCGCCGGGCGAGGAGTCGAGTGTGGCCGGGGAGCGCGTGCTCAACCCGGCCTGATCCTAGAGACAGTTCGTCTAGTGCGCCCGATGATACATGCAGGTCAGCGCGTTGTAAACACACGGTCTCGCCACGCCTTCTCGGCGTGTCGCACATCGGTCATGCAGACGTAGCGGTGCGCCCCTGAGACGAGCGAGCGGATGGTCCTACGGTTCGCCCATACCCGGATCGTGCCGGGTCGGACGTAGACGATCCGGGCGGCGTCGTCCACCCGCTCCCACTGCTCGCCGGTCGCGTCGATCATGGGCCAGTCCGCTTCGCCCACTCGTCCACACGTTCGGCGATCGCGTCCCATGACCAGTAGTCGCGGAACGCATCCCAGAACTCGCGGGAGACGATGATCCGACACCCTTCACGCAGGTCTGCCAGGTAGCGCTTCACGGCTTCCACGCCTCGTCGTAGGCCGGGTGATCGGCGTAGACCTCGGCCATGTAGCGGGCCATGACGTCGAGGCATCCTTCGCCCCATACGAGAGCCTCGTCGAGCAGGTGCCGCTTCGCCTCGCACTCGGCCAGGACGCGGGCACTCACTATTCCGGGGTGGACCGTGACGATGCGCGTCCGGATGCCGAGGTCTTGGGTGTAGGTCCACTCGGAAGACCTCACCTCGTCCTCCGCGATTCGGGCCAGCAGAAACTCGGTCAGGGTCATCCCGCCCTCTTCTCGCGCGTCATGGCTTCCATCATGTGGGCGAGGGACACGCCCATCTGTCGGCCGGATTCCTTGATGCACTCGCCGCACGGCCAACCTTGGAGCGGGAACGGTGGCTCGTGTAGCCGACGATGCTCCGGCGTCAGCAAGTTGAGCCACGTCCGGCTGCCGCGCCCGACGGTTGCCGCCTGAATGCGTTCCATCTGGTGCCGCATCTTGTCGATGTTCATCATCCCGCCCTCTTCTCAGCGATCTCGAGCAGCCCGACGAGCCGCTCCCACTCATCTTCGGAGAACACGCGCCCGCACTCCGGGTTGCCGCACGCGACGACGAACGGAGCCTTGAACCGGGACGGCGGCGTGTACATCAGGCCCAGGTGATCGCACCTCGGGCACGGTGTCCCCAAGATGGCCCGTGTCTTCGTGTCCTCCATCGGCCAGCGCGCCTTCGTGGTCGCGATGAGTTCGCTCAGCTCACGTCGCATCTCACCCGCCCATTCCTGCTCGGAGCACCAGGGCAGCAGCGGCAGCAGCCACTTGACGAGGCGCGCCGTCGCTTCGGCGTCGCCCTTGATCCCGGCGACGGTGGACGGCTTGGGTACGGATGCGCCGTCGACGACATGCCAGCAGTCTTGGGAACGCCACACGCCGCGCTCGTCGGGCCCGGCCATGTGCTCGCCGTTCGGGTGCTCTTCCAGGACCAGGTGCGCATAGGACGCAAGCAACGAGTGGATCTCGTCAGCTGAGCCGATCGCTGCGCTCAGGATCGAGCCCCAGGCGGGATCGCCCATGCTGCGCCCGTCGCCGGCGGGCTTGCGTCCGGCGTCCGGCTCGGCCATCTCGCGCAGGTGCCGGACGAGTGGCGCGGCGTCGATCACGTCGGAGTTGAGCCGTTGCCAGCAGAACGGGCACAGGTTCCCGAACTCGGCGGCGCGTGGCAGGCAGCCTTGGCAGGCATCGATCTTGGCGTCCTTCGTCTCGCACGTCGTCAGGTGCTGCCCACGCTGAGTGCAGCCGCTCAGGCACGCCTTGGTCGTCGTCACGGCGTCTCCTCCGGGCGGTACAGGAGCGTGGCCGGGAGCATGCGGTGATCCATCGGGAAGTTGCTCGCCTCTCCGACATGCCACCACAGGGCAGGCCCGGTCGGGTCTAGGGCGACGTAAGCGCGAATGTTCCCCCGCGAGTCCAGCACGACGCTCCCTACGGGCAGCGCATCGAGTTCCTCGGCGGTCGTGACCTGCACCGGGTGAGCGGCGAAGTAGTCGATGGCGACACCGGCGAGGTAGATGCAGTCCTCCCAGTAGACGCGATGGCCGCCGACATCTCGTGCCGCCCAGAAGACGTCGGAGAGCGCCATCTTGCGCGCCTCGATCCCAGCGCGCAGGTCATCAGCCACGGGACTCGGCCTCCTTCGGGTCAGTGGGGGTGGGGCAGGTGGTGCGCGCGTTCTCGACCATCAGCGACGGGGTGTGTTGCTCGATCGCGATGCAGATGCGGTGATGGCCGTCCCATACCCGGCCATCGCTGCCGAGCAGCACCGGTGCTATGTGGTCGATGAAGCCGATGCCCTCGGCGCTGACCCGCTTACGGATTGCCCCGGTGGTGGCCTGGCCGATCAGGTGCGCGTACTCGTCCGCCCAGGTCCAGTCGTGGGTGCCGGGGCGCCAGAACGTGATGATGTGGGCGAGCGGTGTCGACACGAGCACGGGCGCGGTCATCGTCCCTCACCCGCCAGGCGGTAGGGGTTGACTCCCGGTTCGACGTTCGGCTCGTCGCTCATCTTCCGCATGGCCCGACTGTGGCCGGACGTGTAACCCCTATCCCATGCCTCGGCGATCGCTTCCACGTCCACGGCAGGACGGGCAGCGAGGACAGCACGGGCAGCGTCCAGATCGTCAGCCGCTAGGAGCGCCATCGCGGACAGCGCCCCTGTCCGGGCCGTGTCCTGCGGATCTGACAGCGCGATGGCTCGCAGGGCGGTCGTGTTGATCGTCGCCTCCGCCAGCGCCTCCCGCTCGTCCGTGCTCGGCTCACTCATCGCGCTTCCCTTCGTCGATTGCTTCCCATGCGTCCTTGACCGTGCCCAGCAAGTTCTTCCACGGCCGGAACTGCCACGACCCGTGCTCGCAGGTGACCACTCCCGGACAGTCCTCGTCCTCCGGCGGCCACGGACACCCGCAGTCGAACCGGCCCCGGAACTGGCGGGCCTCCCACGCATCCGCCACGACCACAACCAAGACGGCCAGGACGGGATACGCCGCCGACAGGGCCAGGACGGCGGTCATGTGGCACCGCCGGCGCCGGCGGTGGTCTGGATGGCGCGCATGAGGGCCACGCGCACAACTGACGGCATCGGCTCAGGCGAGAGTCTTGGGGCTTGAAGGACGACCCGAAGACCGCCGTTCATCCTGACGATTAGGCCCCACCCGGCGGGCATCTCTGCCGGCTTGGCGACGTCGGGAGTACAGACGAGCCACCACCGATCGCAATACTGGCGCCAGGAGTCCGCTTTCGTGGGATCGCGGAGTTCCCGCAGCCAGTCGGAGCGGGAGACTTTGACCTCATGCCCGTGCAACACGAGTCGCCGCTCGGCGTCACCGTAGGGGCCGCAACCGGAATCGCGGTTGTAGTGGTAGGTACCCGGTCGCCCGTCTGGCCCCAACCATGTGGCGAATGCGTCCTGGGCGATGAAGTCGGCCGTCCGGCACCCACCCCTCGGACCCGTGCCTCTCAGCCCAACCCCTTCCGCGACATGCTCGGCGACGACGTACCTGCGGGCACCCATTGACGTGGCGCCGTAGCGGCGGTGCAGCATGTCGAGAATGACGCGCTCCGTGACGCGCTCCGGGGTGGTCATGGCAGTCATCGGGAATCACCCGACGCGAGCTCGGCGGCATCCGGTGTCCGACGCGGTTCATCCATCGCGGCGTCGAGGATCTGCCGGACCCGTTCCGCAGACACACTCGGCACACGCTCCGTCTGCTGCACGGACGGCTCGAGCGAATCCACCCGGCACGCGCCGCAATTGTGAGCCGGGTACGACGTGTGACCCGGCTTCGGGCAACGCTCGAACCGGATCGGATCGACCCTGCCGGTCGCCGCCTGCGCTGCAATCCACCATGCGCCGTGACGGTTGAGCAGGTTCGGCGTCTGCGTTTCGGTGTCGAGCGCGACGACGACGCCGGCGACGGCAAGGTCCTGGTATGCCCTGTTCGCATGGTGGGTGGTGAGGAAGCTGACGAGGCTCGAGATGCGCCAGGCTGGGCGTATCGCGTTCATGGCCGCTGCGATGCGTTGGATCTCGGCTGGGGTTGGCATCAGTGCTTCGCCTCCCAAGCGTCAAGCGTCTGGGACGTCGCATCACCTAGGTGACGGTTGACACTTGAGTCTCCACAGGAGTACTTCTCCCTTCCTCTTCCCTTCCCTTCCATTCCCTTCCATTCCCCCAGTGAACAGGGCACGCCCCAACACAGTGAGTCATTCACTGAACGGTTCACTGAATCTCTCCCTGCTCGAAGAGTGCATCGGATGGTGGGGCTGGCAGTGAAGATGGTTGTGGTCGGTTGATGCGTTGGTGCTTCCGGTACTTCGGGAAGTACCCGTAGGGCACGCCGTCGACCGAGTACATCTCGACGAGTGGGCGGTCGTGGCTGGGCCGCTTGTCTGTGACCTCACCGAGCCAGCGGGTCAGCTTTCTCGGCGTCACGTCAGTGTCGAGCGGGAAGACGTAGCCGAGGATCGCCTGCTGTGTGGCGACGAACCTCCCGGCGTCGTCGGCCATTGAGATCAGGCCCACAGCGAGCAACCGGGCGTCACGGGACATGTGCCCGCAGGCCGCCCAGAACGACGGTTTGATCGTGCGTATGCGGGCCATCAGCTCGCCTCGCCTGGTCGGTTGGCGTCCCAAATCAGCAGGCAGCATCCGAAGGGTGGACGCTCGTTCGGGCCGATGTCGGCCTGCCCGGGCTTGATGAATCGCATCCGTCCCGGCAGGAACTCGACCTTGAGCGGCGAGTCTGGGCGGTCGCGGAAAGGCTCGACCAACTCCTGCCACCAGCGTTGCTCAGGCCGGTTCGCCGGCAGGAGCATAACGATGCCGAGAGTGTGCGCCCACTCGTTCCACGCCTTCTCGACCCAGGAGTAGAGGTTGCTGTAGGGCGGGTTGCACCAGACGCGCTCACCGGCCCAGGACTGGACCAGACCGTCGTCGGTTCGCGTGTAGTACCGGGCGCACTTCGCGTTGTGCGGCGCGGCGGCAACGTCGAGGGTGAAGCCGCCGAAGCGCGCGTTGAGCGGGTCAAAGTGCATCGGGTGGGTGCCTCGGTCGTCGACCTCATCGGATGCCCCATGCGTGGCAATCTGTTGCGGGTGGTTAGCCGCCTTGAACTTGACGAGGCTCATCGAGTCACCTCTGAACCTGGTCGGGCGGTGGGGGCGGCGCGGAGGTCGCCAACCACGTCTAGGTGAGCCTCGTCGGCGGAGATGCTCCACAGATGGTCGGCAATCCGCCCTACCGCCTCCCGCAGACGCTCAACCTCGGCCTCGGCCATGGCAGTCGGACGGTCCGGGCGGTGCTCGTTGAGCAACGTGACGCCGATCACGCTCCCGTCCTCACGGAAGTCGATCCGCACGTCAGCCCGGAATGACCGAACGGTCCAGATGTCGATGCCGAGCAATCGGTTGATCGTCTCCACGGTGGTCGGACGGTCGGCGGTCATCGGATCCTCCTCAATTCGTCTACAATCTGCCCGGATATCAGCGACATCGGTCGCCACACGTCCGCGTCAACGCCGGCGTCGTCGAGCGCGTTGAGCCACGTCTGTTGTGCCGGAGTGACCGTGCCGCGCTGTGTCTTCAGCTCGCGGATCAGCACGCCGCGACGGCCCACGATGACCAAATCAGGAAAACCGGGCTCGGAGCGGTCGCTCCGGTAGGTGTGATACAGGAGCAGCCCGAGCACCTTGGCGGCGCCCCGGCACTGTTCGAGGAGGTCCTTCTCCGTCATGGCGAGTGCTTGTGCGTGCAGGTATTCGGCGGTGGTCATGGTCCGGGCGCTCATGCGGTCACCCGCTTCTTAGCGCCGTTGGCCCTGCGGTCCCGGACGCGGTATGCGTCCGGGTTGACGACGCGGTCGGCCCGTTCGAACTGGTTCGCGATGTCGAGGGCTCCGGCCCGCCGGGCCGACCTAGCGAGAGTCCGCAGGGACGAGCCCAGGCGCTGGGCGATGTTCTCGGGTGCGACGCCGTCCGCGAGCAGCAGCGTGATGTCGTCAAGGCGAGAGCCCTGGAACGTGGCCGCGGCCTCCCGCTTCGTCTTCCGAGTCCTTGACCGGGCGAGGTTGGCGCGCTCGACGGGGTCGAGTCCGCCGCGCATCCCGTGCCGGTAGTACGAGCTGCCGGACTCGGTTGCTAGCGCGTCTTCGAGGCAGGTCTTCTCGACGGGGCAGTGGTCGCAGAGGTTGCGGGCGTAGGCGTAGACGGCGGCGCGCTTCTCCGGGTCGGCGGACGTGCTGCCCTCGGTCGGATACCAGGGGTCCCACGGCCATGCGGTCCAGGTGACACAGACGCCACGCTTCCGCCAGTCGGCTCGGTCGCTGCCGCCCTCACGGACGATCACATCAGGGGCGGCATGGAAGCGGGCGGGAGTCACAGCAGTTCTCCCTGTCCGTCGTGGTGTTCACTGGTCTCCCCGAACGCTTCGAGCTCATCGGCGAGGGCGTCCCACCGGGCGGCGTCGTTGAGGCATTCGGCGGCGAGTACGACGGGCCCGCGGGCGGCTTCCGCGCGGCATTCCTCGGCGCGTTTCCGGTAGTGCGCGAGGGCGGTCCGTGACGCGGGGGTGAGCGTGGTGTCGTCGGCGCTCATGGCTGCACGTCCGCTTCGTCGTAGTCCCGGCCCTGGGTGTCGACCTCGACGTCCATCTGTGTCCCGTCGCACCGCGTGGTCGTGACCCGGAACGTGCCGCTGGTGAGAGCCGTGACGCGCTCGACGGTGAACGTGAAGACATCGGGTCCGTGACCGGCGCATGTGTGCAGGACACGGATCGTGTCGCCGGGGACGTAGGGGGCGCTCATCGCGCACCGCCCCTACTCGTGATGCGGCGGGCTGCGAGCATGCGGGCGATGACGGCACGACGTTCGGCATCCCGCTGACGTGCGACCTGCCACGAATAGCCGGCGACGACCGCGACCACGACCACGGCGACCACACCCCGCCCGTCGAGGCGACCGTCAGCAGGCGGGGCGACGACCACGGACACGGCGAGGGCGGCCAGGATGAGGACGGCGACACGAAGGGCGCGGATCATGAGGGGTGCCTCTCTTGCGCGGCGCGGATGTCGTCGTCCATCCCGGGCCAGAAGCCTCGGATGTGCTCTGCGGGTGGGTGCCCGGTGCCGCCCCCGGTGCAGTAGCCCCCGTGGCGCTCAGGCAGGGAGCAGTCGTCGGAGTGGAGGCCGATCGTCTCCCCGGCTGGTCGCATCGACCACGACGGCATCCAGCACTTGCCGCACTGGCTCAAGTCTTCGTTCGGTCCCTGGGGCCCACGATGGGGACCGTCCGGGCAGGAGGCTGGGTCCATAAGCCACGGCATCCAGGAAGCCGCGCTCACTTCGCACCCCTGTCTTCCCCGGCCCAGATGCCGGCAGCGAGGAGGACCAGCCCGCCCGTGAGCAGGAGGGCGGCGACGGGTCCAGCCTCAGCCCATGCCATCGCGGTGAGCGCGACGACGACGACGGTGCACGTTGCGGCCGTGGCGATCTGACCGGCGGTCACGAGAGGTCCAGGGCGGCGGTGATGACGCGGACGGTCGGGCAGTCCGGGGCGGCGTCAGTCAGGTAAGCCCCGCAGTGGGCGCATTCGTAGCCGTTGCGGTCCGACGACCACCACGGCTTGTGCAGCACCAGCACGGCACGGAGGGCGGTGGTTAGGGCCGGGACGTCCGTGCGGGCGTCGGCGATAAAGACGGCGATCCGCTGGTCGTCCCCGTCCCCGGTGAAGTCCGCATTGTCCACGTTGGCGAGGCTGATCTCCTTGGTCCAGTCGCCCCGGTCGCTCCATACGTCATGCCCGGAATCGGCGTCATCCGACTCGACACGCCATGGTCCCGCTGGGAGACCCTTCGCCCGCGCCTCGATCGCGTCCAGTCGCTCGACGGCGGTCACGAGGTCGCCCCCATCGCGTCCCAGTCGGCGTCGGACGGGCCAGGGCCATCGTCGGATGCGACTGGAGTGGCGACCGGGGTGTTCAGCTCGGCCTTGCGAGCGCGGATCTGCGCGCGCATCTCGGGCGATCCCGCCGCGTCGTACATGACCTTGAGCGCGTCCACGTCCGTGCACGCGGCGACCTGGGCGGCTGTCGGCTCAGTGGGCGCCTTGGCCTTAGTCGGCGCGGACTCGATGAGCGGCTCGACGGTGAACAAGGCGCTCTTGCCGCGCGAGATCAGCAGGGGGATGCTCAGGCGCTTGCCGCCGGGAAGGTCGGTCATGGCCTTGATGCGTGTGCCGCCTGTGCGGTCCTTGCCGAAGGTCACGTCCGGGTCGAAGTAGAGCGTGACCCGGCGGCCAGTCCAGGCACTCGCGTCTGTGCCCCAACCCGCAGCGAGGACGCGGCGCATCCCCTTGCTCGGTCGCCACACACGCGGGAACTCGACGAGCCGAACCTGTACGGGCTGCTCGTCGCTGCCCTGGATGACCGACTCGACGGTGAATGTCCTGGGGCCGGATACCAGTTCGATTGCGTCGAGCTGGTCCGATGCCGGGGCGAGGGTGTCGGTGATGTCCATCAGAACCTGATCTCTGCGTCGTAGTTCGTGCGTTCGGTCATGGGCAGCCCAGCGACGGCTGCCCGGTAGGTGGCGACCATCTGCGCGGCAGTGGTCTCGAAGGTCTCGACGGCTTCGAGAATCGCGTCGAACCAGAACTGATCGGGGCTCACGCGCTTGACCCACAGGGGCATTCCGCCGCAGTACGACACGTAGTCGCACCACTGGCGGCCGGAGACGAGCAGGCCGCACTGGAGCTGGGCCATGTTCTCGGCCGGAACCTCGTCGCGGAGGATGGTGTCGAGCTGCTTCTTCGCGCGGCGCGACTTGACCTCGATCAGCCCGTCGGCGCCGACCAGCCCATCGGGTGAGTACCCGATCCGGAAGCCGAAGTCGTCGCGGGTCATGAATCCGAGTTCGACGACGGGCGCGTAGTGGCGGCTGTACAGGTCGCGTGCGACAGGTTCGTCCATCGCGCCGCGCATCATGTCGTCACTGACGTAGACCGGGTCTGTCCAGCCGGTGATGCGCTCAGCGACCAGGAGTGTGGTTAGCGCGCGCGAGTAGTCGTTCGCGGCGGGCTTGATCGTCTTGGGCGTGATGAGCTGACCGACGACGGACGCGGTCATGATGCCGCGCCTGGCGTTGAGCCACTCGTCCGACCCCTGGATCAGCTCGGACATCTCGTGGAGGGTCATGGCGACGGCCAGAGCCGCGCGGTGATCTCGTCGAGGCGGTCACGGGAGCAGAGGTCGCCCCGGCCGCACCCGTAGTCGAGCGCGCGGATGAGGTTCGCCGTCCGGGCCTCCTCAGCGAGGGCGATGGTGGCGTGGACCTGGGCGCGGGCTAGGTGGACCGCGTGCGCGGCCCTTGGCCCGATCGCGGTCGCGTCAGCCAGGGATTCACGGGCGGCGGCGAAGTGATCGGTCGGCGCGGTCACGAGTTCATCTCCGCGTACCGAGCGTCGAGTGCGTCCCGGTAGGCCCCGAGCGCCACTCTCTGTGCGACCCCGGCTCGCGTGGCCGCCTGGTTCGCGTCGTCCCGCGCCTGGTTCGCGTCGACCAGGACGTCGAGTGCCAGCGCGACCGCGTGCGCGGGACTGGCCTGCTCCGCGTCCAGCCGTTCGACGGCGGTCATGAGGTCACCGCCCGCATCGTCCGGGCCGCTTCGACGAGCCACGCGGCGACAAACTCGGCATCCTCAGCGCCCATGCCGACCGACCGCTCCCCGAAGCCCAGGACGATCTCGACGCCGGGTGTGACGGCCCCGGTGAGGTTGGGCCAACACTTCCGGGCGGTGATCACCAGAACTGCGGGCGCGGTCACAGCGTCGCCCCCGATGCGATCTTCTCGGCGCGTTCCAGGCCGAGCCGGTAGCCCTTGGTCCACTGGTCGGTGACCGGGGCTAGGTTCGTCAGGCGCACCGCCCGGAGGTCCGCGACGATCCCGGCCCGGATGGTGTCCTCAAGGCACGCCTCCTCCGCGTCGAGGGCTGCAATGGACGACTGGGTGGCCTCGTCGTGGGCGTCCTGGCGCACCTGGTCCTGGAAGTCCTCGCCGTCGCCCCTCATGCGAGCACCAGCCGGGCGATCACGACGACGATCAGTAGCGTGACCGAGATCGCTAGGGCCACTCTCGCCACGAGCAAGGCTCGGCTGGCGCTCTTGAGGTGCTTGGCGGTCTGGTCTTTCCAGAACCGCATGGCCCACAGCCACTCGGCATAGCCCTCGCCCCGGTGGGGGTTGTTCGCAGCCAGCCAACGGTCGGCCTTCCTCGGGCTCATGGCCCGGGGAAACTCGACGGCGCTCATCGCGCACCGCCCCGGAGGGTCTCTTGGAGCCGTGCGACGGCCTCGGCGGCCAGCGCAGCCGGGGTGTACGTCGCGATGTAGTGGTCGCCCGGCCTGCGCTGGGGCCGGACCCCGACCTTCACGGCGAGGTTCAGCCACGCTCCGCCAGCGGTCATCACGGCCCGGTGGCGCGGCGGGGGCTTCACGATCAGGTTGTACCCGGTCGGGGTCGGGATCATCGTCATGGGGTCACCGCCGCAGCCTCTTCGGCCTCGAACTCGGCTTCCAACTTGGCGTCGATCTCGGCCCTATTCGCCACGATCTCCTCGATGACGGCTTTGGCGCAGGCCGCCGAGCACACGTCGTATCGGGGGCCTGCGAACCATCCGACGCTCAGCCAGTCATCGTTCGGGCTGGTATCGGTGAAGTTGGACGCGACGGTCTGGCAGTTGTCGCAGACGGTGGCCTTGCTCATGAGAAGACTCCTTGGATAGATGGGGGACGGTCAGGGCTTGCGGGTCTAGCTCGTGCTGCCGTCGCCAGTCGCTACAGCGCCCCTCGGGACCACAGCGACCTGATGAGGTGCCGGTGGCGTGATGGACGATGTGGGTGTCGGGGACGGCTCCGGTGTCGGGGACGGGCTGGGCGTAACCGTCGGGCTGGGCGTAACCGTCGGGCTGGGCGTGGGTGTCGGGCTGGGGGTCGGTGATGGGCTCGGCTCCGGTGTCGGGCTGGGTGTCGGCGTGACCGTCGGGGTCGACGTCGGGGTCGGGCTGGGCGTGGGACTCTGCGTCGGGCTCGGGCTCGGCGTCGGTTCACATGCCAGGGCGACAGCGGACGGGACGGCCAGGGCTGCGGCCAGGGCCAGGGCGATGAGGGTGCGGCGGGGGGTCATGGTCGGTCTCCTGTTCGGTTCAGCGGGTGGTGCGGGTGTCGAGGTCGCCCGGGATGGGGCGGATGAGTCGGCGGATCGGTGACCACTTGTTCGCGTTGCCGGCGGTCCCGCCCATCGGGGCGAGCACGTCGGTCAGCTCGAGGTAGCCCGCCTTGGTCCAGCCGACGATGGCGGCGCCAATGCTCGCGGGGGGGACAGTCGGCGGCAGCAGCTCGCGGAAGAGGCTGATGTGGACGCGGCCGTCGTAGGCCTCCGCGCACTCGTTGATCGCCAGGCGCAACGACTCCCGGGCGGAGACTCGGGACGGACGCCAATCGGTGTGAACCGCGCGAAGGGCGGCCGGGGTGTCGTGGATGGGGCTGGGGTGGAGGACGTCACAGACGGCGAGGAAGGCGAAAAGGTCGTCCTGGACGCCAGCCCGGGCGGTCATGCGAGCACGACCATCCACGCCATCGCACCGAGCAGCACGAGGGTGACCAGGACAATGCTCGGTGTGGACGGTTTGACCGGCTGACCGATCCGACCCACGGCCAACAACGCCGAGAGGACAATCCAGGCCATTAGGACCCACTTCGCGGCGGTCATCGCCACGCCCGCCTGTCGTCCTCGGTGAGCGCGATGGCCCACACGTCGTCCCACGTCGCGGCCTCGACCTGACCGGCCACATCGGACGCGACCACAGCGGCCGCGGTCTCGGCAGGGGTGAGAGGCTCGGGGTACCAGGTGGGCTGGATCATGACGCGCGCTCCGTTGGCGCCCGGTTGATCCATGCGCGCAGGTCCTCGGCGGTGATGACGCCCTTGGATGTCGGAAAGTGGGCCGCGAGCTCGCCGCTCTTGATCGCGCGTCGGATCACGTCGGTGGAGTACCCGGTCGCGGCTGCCGCACCCTGGATGTTGTAGGAGATCGGGGCGGTCATCAGGCGGCGCTCCGTTCTGTGCGGAGTTCGTCGCCGGCGGCTTTCATCGCGGCGTAGATGTCGAGCCCAGCGTCGACGTGTCGCTGCATCGCCTCAAGGAAGATGCGGTTTCGCTCGGCGCGTTCGTGTACGGCGCGCGGCGAGTCTCCGGCGCATTCGGGGTCCTCGGATCGGATCGCGTCGCGCTCGATCTGGCGTGCCGTCTGGTAGTTGTACGGCCCCTGCATCTTGATCCGGGCGATGCGATCGACCATCTCGGAGCGCATCTGACGGTGCTCTCGGTAGCGGACCTCGGGCTGTATCGAGCAGCCGATGTAGAGCAGTGCGCCGTTCTCGTCGAAGTACCGATACACGAAGTGGTTGCGGAGCATCGGGTCGCGGTGGGCGCCCTGTGTCGAGTACTGGCGTGACATCAGGCGGCCCGTCCAACCTCGCGCGAGACACGAGACACCTTGCCCACGAACAACGAACCTGGGGGGGCGTTGAGCGCCTTCTCAATGGCCTTCGCTGTCGTTGGCTTGCAGGTGTCGCGCTCGCCGGATCGCAGGTGCCCGATCACGGAGCGGGAGCAGCCAACCCTGTAGGCGAGGCTGCGGACGGTCAGACCGCGAAACTCCATGTAGTCGGCGAACGCCTGGGCTGAGATGAGCTTCACGTCGAACCTGCCTTCGATGATGATCATCGGGTGCTTACCTTCCCTCGCAGCGTAGACGCTATGTCTGCTGTTGCGCAAGACACTAGACGATGTAGACAGGGTTGTCTACAGAACACGGGGGACCAACATGCGGGCTGACGTGCTTACATGGTTGGAACTTGTAGACGCTCTGTCTACGCTGGGGGCTAGACAGTCGGCGTGTCGCGCGAGGAAGGTCCGTAGACGTGAGAGAGAAGCGGGAAGCACCCGAGCCCTGGGCGACGTGGATGATCACGGCCGAGCTCACCGCGCGCAACACAAAGGAGCTGCGGGCGTCGCTGAACCGGCTAGCCGAGGAGACGGACACCCACGTGTCCACCCTCTCGGCGATGATCCACGGCGAACGCAAGACGTCCGAGGCGAAACTCCGGGCCGTGGCCGACGCTCTGGGTATCGACATCGTGACCGTCTCCGCTGCCGCTGGGCGTGCGCGTACCGTGCGGGAGCCCTACGAGCCACCCGAGCAGGCCCACTCGCTCTCACGCGAAGTACAGGACGCGATCAGCGACCTGATCCGTGCACTAGCGAAGGAGCGTGACCAACGTGAACGAGACACCGCCGCCAATGCGCGAGCCGGGGCGAGCCCGGTCGGAGGGAAGGTCGTCATACCCAAGAAGCCACAGCGCCAAGGAGCCAGTCCGAAGCGGTAGCGCGCGCCTCGTCAGTGAGGTCGGCGTCGACCAGTGCCATGTGCTGCTCTGGCAGGTAGAGAATCGGGTCGGGAAGGTCGGTGACCTCGACGACGCGGACCCCGAAGCGTCGGACGAGATCGAATGCTGGCATGAGGCCCCTCTGATGGAGTCCGGGCCTACCCGTCGACGATGATGCCGCACCAGACCCCTACTCATCGGCAAGTGCGACGGCTCCTATTAGCCCTCGATCTGGGGCATCCCGAGGCCGAGCCTGTCGGCGAGGTCGGTGAGTGCGGTCAGGGTTCGGTCGCTCGACGTGTGCAGGTAGGCCCGCGTTGACAGGATGCTCGCGTGGCCCATGATCGACGTGATGGTCTGGTCATCCCGCCCGGCCTCGCGCAGCAGGGTTGCGGTCGTGTGCCGGGCCTCGTATAGGGCGTACCGGCGCCCGGTTGTCCCGTCTACCCGGGCGACCTGGGCAGCGTCGACCACACACACCCACCCCTGGCGGTCTGCGGCGTCCGTCTGGGGGCGACCATTCTGCCGGGGCCACACGAGCCCGTGCGGGGACGCTGGGCCTGTCTGGTGCCACGCTGCGAGGGCGGTCGCCATCCACGGCACGAGAGGGATCAGGCGGTGCCCTGATGCGGTCTTCGGGCGGACCAGGTGCAGGGCGCCGTCGAGGCGACGTGCCGTGAACCCGGGGGGCACCCGGAAGCCTGAGGACCGGTCGCGGGAGATGACGTAGGGCAGCGGCTTGAGCTGCCAGGACACGTCGATCGTCCCGGCGTCGAGGTCGACACAGTCCCAGGTGAGACCGAGGCATTCGGCGGGCCGCATCCCTTGGAGGAGTGCGGCAACCCACCGGCTCGCGTCGGGGCGGGCGGATGCGACGGCGAGGATGGCGAGGGCGTCGTGCAGGGGGATGGCGTCGCGGTCGTGCTCGCCTGGCGCGGGTCCGTCGACCATGAGGACCCGCTGGGGGATCGAGTGACCTTCCATGACGGCTTCGCGCAGCATCCCTTCGAGGACGGCTTGGGCGCGGCGCGCGGTGGCGGGGGAGCGGCCGGCGGTGAGGATGGCGCGGGTGACGGCGCGGACATCGGCGGGGGTGAGTGTGTCGAGTCGCCGGTGCCCGATGGTGGGGATGACCCAGAGGCGGATCGCTGAGCGGTTGGTGGCCCAGGTGGTGGGGCGTAGGCGGTCGGCGGTGATGGTGAGCCATTGCTCGGCCCAGGTGCGCACGGTGGGCTTGCCTCCGACGATGGGTGCTTCGGCGGCTTCGGCGGTGCGCATGACCTTGAGGATCTTGGTGCGGACGGAGCGCTCGGAGGTTCCGATCACGCGCTTGCGGCGTCGGGTGCCGCGGCTGGTCCAGCCAAGTTCGATCGACCCGACCCAGCGGTCGCGGGCGTCGTCGTGGTAGATGCTGCCGGTGCCGTGCGGTCGGCGGGTGGTCATCTCGCCTCTCAGGTGGGCCATTGGGTGGGCCATTGATAGCCTATGCACGCATAAGCGTGAGACGCAAACATGCAGGTCAGAGGCTTAGGCACGCTCCAAGAGTACCATATTCGTCTCACTCGTAATGAGAAGGTCATCAGTTCGATTCTGATGGGCGGCTCCACATAGAACTAGCGCCCCACCTGCACGTATGCGGGTGGGGCGTAGTCGTCGAACCGGGCTCAGATCGGCCTAGGTGGGCCAAGAGGTGGGCCTACTTGCATCCGAACGCGACAAAGACCCCCAATCCCGGCCGGAGCCAGGATCGGGGGTCGGTCCACGTCCGCTGAGACGTGGGGTGGTGTCGCGTGCTGACGAGCGCTTACCCGGGTCAGGCGGGGGTTAGTGGGCGCTATGCGGCGGTCAGGTGACGATCGCGCGCAACACCGCGAGCGCCCTGTCAGCGTGCCCGGCCGGGCTGGGGTGTACGCCGTCTGACATCATCGTGACAGCACCGGCGTAGGTCCCGCGCCACCGGGTGAACATGTCGATCAGTGGCAAGTCGTTTGAATCGGCTAACTCGTAAAACGCCTGGCGGTATTGGGCAAGATTGTCAGTCTGTATCGGGTGCGCGTTGACGAGGACAATCGCGGTATTCCCGCCTTGCGCCTGGGCCGTGATGAGCGCCTGCGTGCTTGCTTTCCAGGTTGCAACAGGAACGGAACCGTTCTCGTTGATCCCGCCATATGCGATGAAGGTTACATGTGGGTTCCATGCGAGGCACATCTGCCCTGGGTAGTAGTAAGTCAAGTTGTTCGCGTCCGCTGTTTTCGACCCACCGGCTGCGAAGTTGGCGAACTGGAGCCCGTAGGTGGCGTTGCGGACGTTGGCCCACACGAGATTGAAGTTGCTGGTCGTGGTGGTCGTTAGCTTGAGCGTATGCGTGGTGTTAGCGAGCCCGGTGAACTGCTCGACGACGACCCAAGTGCCGCCCGGGGGAGTGATCGTGACGGGGGCGCCGCCATCGATCGAGTACGTGAATGCGGCCCCGGTGGGGAAGTGGGCGAACTCAAGAACGGTGCCGGGGCGGTCGCTCGTGAATGTCGCTGTAGCGCCACTGGTAGTGGTCGTCCGGATGAAGTTCGGGGATGCCACGCCGCCCTGCGAGGTCCAGGTGCCGGTGAACGCCCAGCGGCCGTCCGGGGTCGCGGGGTTGACTCCACTCGGGTTGCCGACGACGGGGCCAGTCCCGGCGACGGGGTAGCCCATCGACTCCATCATTCGGAGCAGTACAACCGGCCATGCCTGTGTGGACGGCTCGGTGAAACTTCCAGACGTAGTGGAGTCGCCCAGGAACGCAACCCGCACGACGAGCGTGCGAGACATGGCATTGGCGAACACCCAGCGCAGGCGCGCGGTGCTCGTTGGGGTCACGTTGTACGCGCAAATGCGGGTGTCGTAGGGGCCGACCGAACCGGCCGCGAGCATCGCAGTCGGTTTAGGCCCCGTCGCCGCATAGGTGGCACTAAGCGTCGCGGCCTGTGCGGTGACCGGGAGGCGCGCGTCAGCGACCGGCTCAGCGAACGCGGCCGCCAGGTTCGCAGCGGTGATCGGCGTCGCCGTCGATGGGGAGTTCTGCCAGTCGACCATCGGTTCTCCTCAAGATCGGCGTGCGGGGTCAGACGTGGAAGAAGGGGCAGGGGAACAGCCGCCATCCGGGCCAGGTCGCAAGTGCGGGGGGATAGCACTCGGCTGTCGTGAGCGGCTCGTCGTCGCCTTCGTCCTCGACGCGAGGCACGGTCGCGGGCATGGTCAGCACTCGCACCAGTTGGGGGGCGGGTCGCAATGTTCGGCAGCTGCGAGTGGGCACGGGTACTCCTCGCCGCACGTCGGGCACGTCCAGAGTCCGGCCCGGGAGTCGTCGAACTCGTCCTCCAGGTCAGGGACGGTGGCGGGCATGGTCAGAGGTCGGCGGGTGGGATGACAGAACCGGTGGGCAGCAGCGATGCCTCGCCGGCGACCCGAGTCCCGTCGGGGGTGACGGTCTCGACGACGAGCGCGGTCGGGGTTACCTTCCCGCGAGTGACCCATGCGGTGATCAGCGGGCCAACCCCGGCGATGACGCCGATGATCGCGACCTGCTGCTCAGGTGAGATGTGAATGCCGAACGCAGCGATACAGACGAGGATCGCGGCGACGGCGGCGGTGACGAGGCCGATAACGATGGCCGGCTCCCGCTGGGTGACAGTGGTTTCCATGGTGATGCTCCGATCGGTTGGTCAGGCGGTGAAGCGGGCGAAGTCGGCGGCGTCCAGCGAGAGCACCGGGCACCCTTGGCTCTTGAGGGCGTCCACGGTCGACTGCGCGCCAACGCCGATGGCGCGGCCCCCGGTCAGGTATGCCCACCCGCGGCCGCCCTTGTCGGCGGGGTTGTAGAGCAGGACGCCGGGAGCGGACTCGGTGCGCATCCGCAGGAAGTCGGCGTCGGTGACGGCGATCCGCTTCACGCCTGCGGCCTGGAATGCGTCGACACTGGCCTGCTCGCCGAGGCCGATGAGCCGGCCACCGTCGAGAAGGGCATAGCCGTAGGTGCCGTTGAAGATGAGTGTGGGCATGTCGTCGTCCTCCGGGGTGAGTGGCGCGAGGGTGTGGACGGGCTTGGCTGTGACGTGCGCGGGCGCGGGCGTGGTGTCGAGGTCCGGGCGGTACTCCCAATGCCACGGCTCGTGTTGGCCGTTGGCGGGGTTCTGGTCGATGGCCCAAAGCGGGTTGACCCACCCGAAGCGTCCGGCGTTGGCGACCATCCAGAAGTGTTCGGGGGTCCAGTCGGAGTTGATGTTCGAGGCCAGGTCGACGGCCAGGCCGAGCCCATGGACGGATGTGCCCGGCGTCGCCGCCCACACGCCCTTCTGGGCCTTGAGGGTCTCCTGGGACGTGAAAGTCCGGTAGGCGTCGGTGAGGAGTAGCGGGCGACCGAAAACCCGCCTGAACGCCAGCGCGAGGCGGCCCAGCGAGGCGGCAGCGTCGGCGCGAAGCCGGAAGCCTGCCGATTCGGGCCACGGCAGGGCCGTGAGCAGCGAATCGGGGAGCCGTCCGTTGAGGGCGGTGAAGGCGGGCATCACGGCACCCGGCAGGGGCCAGTGATGGCGGCGGTCGCCCCGTCCGTAAAGGTGACGACCCAGTAGGTTGAGCCTGCGGCGTCCGGGATACAGTCGAGGGATGCGAGGCCGCGGCCGGGAGGACCGGCGGGACCAGCGGGCCCGGGGACGGTGGAGTCAGCGCCGGCAGGGCCTGGTGCCCCGTCCGCGCCGTTCGTACCGGCAGGACCGTCCGCGCCAGTCAACCCGCGCGCACCCGTCTCACCGGGGACACCCTGCGGCGCGGCTGGGCCGATCAGGCCTAGGACACCCTGCGGACCCGTGAGCCCCGTGAGCCCTTGCGCACCGGTCGCACCCTGGAACCCGCGCTCACCCTGCCCACCGGTCGCGCCAACCTCCGGGGGGATCACGGCGTCGGGGACAGCGACAGGGGCAGACCCCTGCGCTTCGAGGCGCTGGTTCGCCAGGGTCACGGCGTCACGCAGAGACTCGATCTCAGTCTGCGCCGCCGTGACGTCCGCCGCATTGTCCTGGACAGCGCGCAACCCGACAGCGAGCCCCATGCCGATGACGGCCATGATGACGACGACCGCCACCCACCAGACCCTGCGATGGATGGTCATCCGATGCCTCCTCGGGCGTAGAGCACGATCGTGGTGATGATGCCTGCGGTCGGTAGGACGATCGCGGCGAAAGCCCAGCGGACGTTCGCGGCGATCTTCGCCTGCACGATCCGCAACGACTCGACGTCAGCTTTGCGGTCCGTCCGCTCGGTGAGCACTTCGGCCTTGCGGGATGCGCGCTCGTCGACGATGTCTTGGCCGAGGTTGCTGTAGCGCTGATCGACGCGAAGTCGTTCGTCGGCGAACGACTCAATGGTGATACTCCGGTCGAGGCGCCGGTTCATCTCGATCCGCAGCGCCCGGAGTTCATCAAGGATGATCTGGGTAACGGGGTCGCTTGCCGTCGGCTCACCGGCCACGGGGACTCCTGGTGTCACTCACGTGTCCTCCTGTGTGTCGTTCGGGTGAAGTTCGGGCGCGTGTGGGCGGGAAGCGCTACTGTTCGCCCATGAGCATCAAGAGCGCGGTATTGGGGTCGGCGGTCACACTCGCGGTCGTCGGTGGTGGCTTCGTGGCCCTCGTTGTTGCGAACGCTCAGGACGCCCCAGTGGTCGTGGTGACGCCTAGCGCCACGGTGACCGTTGAGCCGACTGTCACGCCGAGCGCGACACCCACCCCGACGCCGACCGTGGCCCCTGCACCTGAGCCGAGCGCGACTACCATCCCGGAGGCTGCTGTGACACCGAAGCCGAAGCCCGCGCCTGCCGTACCCCTCGTGCAGGGCACCGCGCCCCCGGCCGGATCGGGTGCCTACGTCGTCCAGCCGGGTACCGTGATGCCGTCCGCGCCGCCTGGCGTCTACTACGTCCCGCCACCCAGGCCGTAGGGCTAGGAATCAGCCCGTCACTTGCACGGTCAGGTATGGGCTGTTGAAATCCACACGCCCCGTTGTCGTACCGGTTGCCCATGCACCCATCTTGCCTGTGATCGTGTAGGTGCCGGGGGATACCGTGAACGTCCGCTGCACGCAAAGTGACGCACCGCTGAACGTTGTTGGGGATGCGACGTCTACAGCCGCGTAGACGTCTTCGTAGTTGGCGATTCCGCCCGATATGGAGAATGTCGCGTCGGCGGTGATCGTCCCCCCTCCTATGCCGACCAAACGCGCCTCGCCGCACCCGACCGTCACAACTAGTTTTCCGGTAGGGACAGCGATAGTGATGGGAATGTCGGCCCCGTAGGCGTGCCACGTCGCATCGTTCGGCAGGGACGGGGTGCTGAACGACGCGATGGTGGCCGTCACTGACACCCGGCTCGCCAGGTTCGCGACCGCGGCGGTGGCGGCGGCGCTCGCGGCGGTGGCGGTGGCGCTTGCGGCGGTGGCGGCGGCAGTGGCGACGGCGAGCGCGTCCACTGCGACCCGCAGGTCCGCGACGATGTCGGACACGTTCGCGAGCACGGATGCTCGCAGGTCGAACATGGCCCGCTTCTGCGCGGCGAGCCGCTCCGCGAGGCTGACCCACCCCGGAGGAGACTGCGGCGGGAACTCCTGCGCGGTCGTGGTGGCCCACGGGTCGACTGGCATCAGGCGCCTCCATCCATCGCGGCAACGAACGTCAGGTTGGTCCACGGGTCGAGGACGCCGCCCATGCTGGCGACCCTCACCCGGTACGGGGCGTTCGGTCGGAGCAACGCAAGATAGTGGTCGGCCGGCGGGTAGATCAGGCCGAAGTCGCCCGGACGCAGGGACCCGACCGGGGCGTTCGTGGACAGCGAGATCGTCATGAGCGGGCGCGCGGACGCGGCAAGGTTGCCAGCCGCCCACGAATCCAACGTGGCCTGTGTCTCGACCGTGGACCGGTTCTCGGCGATCTCCAGCAGCGGCCAGTTCGCGTCGAGCAGCACAGACGAGTCCTTGCGGGACATGAGCAGCCCGGCCTCCGTGGTGTTGCCTGTGCCCCACGAGCGGGACGCCACCCCGGACCCGTCCCGGGACACTGCCAGGCCCTTGACGGAGCCACGTGGCACCCGCAGGTCCCAGACGCGATCCGCGCCCGCCTGGTGCAGCATCGGGTCAGCCTCGGTGCCGGTGCGCATGACCACCTCGACGCCCAGGTGGTCCGAGGTGAAGCGGCCCTCGAACGCGAGGTCGGGGCCGCCGAGGACGCCGCTGATCTCGGTGAGCCGGTCGTTGAGCACGCCCAACTCCGCGCCCTTGTACGTTCTCGTGTGGAAGTCGTCGGCGGTCACGAGCAGGTCGTCAGGCAGGACGATGGGCAGGTTCCCGCCCGGGTGGCTCATCGCGAGCTGCACGAGGCGTTTCATGACGGTGCCGAGGCTCATGCCCGAGTAGGTGACCGCCCATGCCGCCCAGCCGGAGTCGATCGCAGCCATGACACGGCGCCGGTCGAAGATGCTGCGCCAGTTCGATGCCCCGACCTTGACGGAGGTTTCGCCGGCGCCGACGTCGTGCGGCCAGATCGGGCCGGACTCAAGGATCGTGTCGTCGTCGACCATCGCCATGAAACAGCGCGCCGGTTCGATCATCGTCAGGAACTCGGGGCGGATGCCCTGCCCGAGCCGCCATGCCGTCGTTTCGGCCATCGGGTAGAGGCCCGGGGACGGGTAGATGCCGGTGCCCGGGTAGAGGCCGCTCGTGTACTGCTCGCGGACCTTGAACTCGGCGGCGGCAAGGGGGATCGTCGCGTCCACGGTGCCGATGCCCTTGAGGACCGTCGAGAACGACGCGCCCGACACGGGGATCGTGGCGATGCGGCGGCCGGTGCGGACCTCACCGACGAGGATGGTGCGGGTCATTAGGCGCTGATCTTCGTAAGTCGAACCCTGCTTGTCAGGTTCGCAGAGCTGCCGCTCGACTGGAGGCACGCGAAGTTGATGATTGTCCCGGCTGCGCAGACAAGGTTCGGGATGGATGTGTTGATGTTGTTCTCACCGGGCATGAGGTTCGACTGAGCGACATCGACTGACCCGACGTGGATGTTCAGGAGCGACCTACCGGAAACAGCGATATTGAAGATCCCGTAGAAACTCACCGCGTAGATGCCAGCGTTGGTCACGGTGACGGTGTTTGTCCCGCCCGTGGCGATGGCAGGCGTGGTCGAGGTCGTGGCGTCAATCGTCATCGTGCCCGTTGCCCAGAGTGCCCCGGTGCCCGGAACGCCCGAAACAGAGGCTGTGAACTCGGCGTGGGCACGGGCAGGGACAGGGACCCGCAACGCCGCCACCGCCGCGGTCTGCGAGATCGTGTTGCCGGTGCTCGCGGTCGACGTCGCCGCGGATGTCATCGTGTTGCGGGCGAGTTCGAGCGCACCCGTGGGGATGCTCGGGGCGGCCGGAGACGATGAGACAGCGGTGCCCGACGCAACCCCGAAGATCGGCTGGGATGACGTGTCGCCGTTCTCGGTGTTCGTCGGGTGACGCACCCACGCGATATCGATACGCTGCAACCCGGAGCCGGGAGCCCCGGGGCAGGTGACCGACGCCGCGCCGTCGTTCGTGAACATCTGGAAACCGTCGCTGGGCCCGCGCGTCGTGACGAACGGCACCGGACCGGCGACCGAGTACGCGAACCCGGTGGTACCGGTGACGAGCGGCGAGGGACCACCTGTGACCACGCCCGCGGACGCCCACAGTGCCGACAGGGACTTGCGGGTGTCGAGCGGCGTTGTGCCGATGCCGGGGGCTTCGGGTGTGCCGTCGTCGTATGCGCCGATGCTGCGAGTGAGGGCCACGTCCTACCACCATCCCGGCGTCAGGGACGCCACTAGTTGTGCCGCGGAGGTTGACCCGAGCGGGATCAGGGCGAGTTCGAGCGACCCGTGCGCCGGGACGACAAGCGGGTCCATGCGGGTCATCTGCCCCGACCGGTCCGAGTAGCCGTCCATCAGGACCGTGCCCGTGGGACCGTCGACCAGGACCGTGGACCCGGTCGGGATCGCGCCCTGGAACCGGTGCAGCAGGCCGGTGCCGACGACAGCGACCTCGCAACCCTCAGCCGCGAGCGGGCCGTCGATCGTGTACGACACCCATGCGTCGGCATCGCCCGTGTTGGTCAGAAGGATGCGCCCCGCCGTGCTGCGCGCGCCGAACCACAGGCCGCCGGTGCGGACGCTGCGGTTCGTGTACAGCGGGTAGGCCAGGCCGCCACCCGCGACCGGGAAGCCCGTGGCGGCGGTCACCGGGGCGCCGTAACGCAGGGGGTCGGGCGCCAGGAACGTCAACTGGCAGTCGATGTCCCGCTGCCCGTCCCAGTCGATCTGCGGCGTGCCCTCGCCCCGGACACTCGACGTGAGCACGCCCTGGTCCGGGTCATCCACAACGAAGTCACCGAACGTGCCCTCAGCGAGCAGGGCCGCGAGCGTGCGCTGCGCATCCGAGGCGAGCCGTCGAGTGGGTGCCGTGACGTGGCCCGTGAGGGCTGGCATCCGCGCGCCCCGCCATGTCCGCTCGGCGAAGGTGCCGTGCTGCTGCGGACGGTCGGTCACCCCACCCTTTGCGGGCGCCCCGTCGAACCAGCCCTTAGTCTCTGAGAAGGTCCACACGACGCCGTCCGCGTCCGGTGCGCCCGTGTTGTTGAAGGTGACCTTGCCGTCCACCGTGATCGACGTCATGCGAGCTGCCCCCGCATCGCCCACTGGAGTTGGCTAGCCGCGAAGATCCCGACCTGCTGCTCGGAGAGGCCCGGCGTCGGGTAGACGTTCTGCGTGATCTGCGGAGCCCCAGCGCCCGCGTTCCCGCTCGAGGCATTCTGCACCCCGCGCACGTTCGCATTCAGGTTCGGCACGGACGGCAGGGCGACCATCGCGGACATGCTCGCGTTGATCTGCGACTCCATCGAGTCGACGCCCTGGATCAGCCCCTGCCCGAGGTTCACGCCATATCCCGCGAAGACGCGCGACGGGGACGCGATGCCGAGCGCCCGCTTGAATGGCTCACGGATGAACGCGGGCACCTTGTCGAGGAAGAACGTTCCCATCTTGGTTAGGAGCGACCCTGCGCCGTCGAGGAGGCCCTGAATCAGGTCCCTGCCGCTGTTGTAGAGCAGCGAGCCCAGGTTGCCGATCGCGCCTGTGATCTTGCCGGGGATGCCCGTGAAGAAACTCACGATCGCCCCGAAGTTCTCGATCACAATCCCGAGCGGGGTGTACGAGAACACCTGCTTGATAAACCCCCATGCGGTCGAGAAGAAGCCTGTGATCTTCGCCCACATATCTCCGAACCAGCCAGTAATCGCGCCCCAGTTCTGGATGACGAGACCGATCGGAGACCATGAGAACCAGAGTTTGATGAAGTCCCACACGAACAGCGCAGCCGTCTTTATCGCACCCCACGCGTACTCCCAGATCGTCTGGAACCAGGTGGTCTGCGTCGCAACCCACACGATGCCGGCGACGAGCGCCGCGATCGCCATGACGATAATGCCGATCGGGTTCGCGGTCAGGGCTGCACTCAGCGCCCACTGGACGGCGGTCCAGACCGACGTCGCGACCTGCACGATGCCGATGCTCGCGATGTACGCGGCGAGCCCACCCGCTGCTGCGACAGCCAGAACAGCGGCATGGGCGATGGTCAGCGCAGTGATGACGGCAATGACGACACCGAGCGCGATAAACGCCTCTTTGTTCTGCATGACGAACCCGGCCACTGTCGAGATGACGGAGCCGGCCGCGTAGAACGCGGGGATCATGGTGTCGCTCATGAATGTCAGCAAGCCTGTCCATGCGGGGAGCAGCCCCGCGCCGACCTTGGCCTTGAGGTCTTCGGTCTGCGCAGCGAGGGTCTTCTGACGGTTCGCCGCGCCGTCAGCGGTCTTGGCATAGTCGCCCATCGCGAGGGCGCCGTCCTTCTGGACGATCGCCAGGACGGCCGTCGCCTTGTCCTGCGCCGTGAGTTGGTCGACAGACGTCTTGCCCGTGGCAGCGAGGGCTTCCTGCTCGACCCGAGCCGCGTTGATGTTCGGGACGAGCCGCTGCAAGGAGTCGTATTCGCCGCGGAACGCGCCGCTCATCATGTCCGCGACCGCAGCCGTGGGCAGGTTATTGAAGGAGCCGAGGTCGGCCGCCATCTGCACGACGCCAGTCGACAACTTCGCCGCGGCGCCACCCGCGAATCCGAGCTGTGTGAACATGTTCCCGAAGCCGGCCGCAGAGTCGAGCGCCGCAGCCTTCGATAGCCCCATGTTCTTCGCCGCACCCGACGCCCACTTTGTGACAGCGCCCGCGTTCTCGCCGAAGATGATATTGGACTTCGAGACGGTCTCGTTCAGGTCCGACGCCCCGCCGATCGCGTCCTTGAAGAACTGGAACACGCCGATCCCGGCGACGGCAGCGACAAGCGGCGCGAAGATGCCCTTAGCCATCCCCGCGAGGCCGGTCGACATGCCTGCGCCGTAACGCTTACCACCCTCCACACCGGCGGTATCCATATGACCGCCGAGCTCCTTCGAGATCGCGGCTGATCCACCCTTGAAGGTCGGCAGGATCGAAACGAACATCGACGCGACTTCAGCGGCCACGGTGCACCCCATTCATCGCGAGGTTCTCGGCCACGTATGCGCGAGCGCCGCCCTTGAACACAGCCTCGAGGACAACAACCATCCCCGCGACCGCAGACGCCGTGAGCGCCCGCATGCCCTCCTCAGACACCGTCGACAACAGCGCCTCCGCGTCTCTCGTCTTGTCCTGCAACATCAGGTCGACCAACTCCCACATCTCGACCCGCGCGACCCTTGCACGTTCTGGTTCGTCAGACATTCCTTGCCTCTCGTTGTTGGCGGTGGCGCGGATCGCTCTCTGTGTTGCGTCCATGCCTCGGGCGACGGCCTTGAGATTCTTGCGGTTCATCGTTGTGCCTTCCTGGTGGTGGTCATCCGGTAACTTGCACGGTCAGGTATGGGTTGTCGAACTCCGCGCCGGTTGGTGTCCCTCCGCTTGCCTTAGCGCGCATCTTGCCTGTGATCGTGTAGGTGCCGGGGGGCACCGTGAACGCCTGCTGCACGCAAAGTGACATGCCGATGACCGTGGTTGGGGCCTGAGCGAATCCAATCGCGTAGACATCGCCGTAGTTGGCGATCCCACCCGATATGGAGAATGTCGCTTCGGTGGCGGTGTTACTACCCGTCATGGGGAGCATGTACGCCATGCCACACCCGACCGTCACGCTAAGTTTTCCGGTGGGGACAGCGATGGTGATGGGAATGTCGGCCCCATAATTGCGCCACGTATTGTCGTTCGGCAGGGCCCCGGTGTTGAACGTCGGGATCGACGTCGTCACTGACACCCGGCTCGCCAGGTCCGCCACCGCCGCGGTGAGGGTGATCTGAGCAGCCGCCACGGCAGCGGTAGCAGCGGCAGTAGCGGCGACCTGCGCCCTCAAGTCCGCGACGATGTCGCTGACGTTCGCGAGCACGCTCGCCCGAATGTCGAACATGGCCCGCTTCTGCGCGGCGATGATCTGCCACAGGCGGCGGAGGAAGTCCGGCTCCTGCGCGGTGAACTCTTGCGCGGTCGTAGTGGCCCACGGGTCGATTGGCATCAGGCACCCGCCGTCGGGGCGTCGTCGAGGCTGAGGATGAAGTCCTCGGCGGCCTTGCACTGGGCGTTGTGGCTCTCGACCAGGGCGCGGACGATCTCCTCGAGCTCGGGAAGGGTCAGCGCGCGCTCGGGAATCATGCGGACGGGCGAGGCGGTGGGTGTGGTCATGAGTGGGTCTCCTTGTGGGTGGTGGTGGTCTCGCACGTCGGGTGCGTCCCGAGGTCCGCCAGGACGGGATCGAGGGGCAGTCCGCACACGGTGCACTCCCCTAGAGGGGGTGTTGAAAGCGTGGAAAGTGTGGAATCGGGCCAGTTGGTTTCCACACTTTCCACAGATTCCACGGGTGTATATAGGCCCCGGCTGGACTTGCCGATCCGCTCGGCGTCGACCAGGCGGCCCAGGTAGGTGCCCGCGGCCTTGGCTTCCATCCCGAGCGCCTTGCCGATCGCGGTTGGCCCGATGCCTTCGGGGTGCTCACCGACCAGCTCGACGATCCGAGTTGCCATGCCGCCGAGTCCGGCCGTGGCGCGGATCTGGTCGGCGACTCGCGCGGCGTCCGCGAGGCTGGACCCGTCGAGGCACCATGACCCTTCGTTGACGGTGACGGCGTACTCGCCTTCGGGGACGTCGCGGCCGGTGACCTTGAGGACTCCCGCGGCTTCGTTGCGGGCGCGGGACAGGCTCACGGTGAAGTCGGCGGACCCGTTGAGCCCGTTCGTGCCGCTGGTCGAGTCCATCCAGTCGTCGGACCCGAGCTTGCGGACGTGGTGAACGACCAGCAGGGCCGAGCCGGGGTGATCGTCAGACAGCCTCTTGAGGTGGCCGCCAATGCGGTAGTCGCGGGCGTAGGCGCTCTCTCCGGGCAGCGCGAGGGGCATGACCTTGCCGAGCGTGTCGAGCACGACCAGCGGGCGCAGTCCGTCGTGCTGGTCGAGCCACTCCGAGATCAGCGGGAGCACTTCGCCGGGGGTCGCGCGCGTCGCGTAGTCCAGCAGGCCGGGGATCGGGTCACCGCAGAGCAGGCGCCGGCAGCGGTCCTGCAAACGTCGGTCACCGTCCTCGAGTGCCAACAGCAGGACGGGCCGCGGTTCCCCAACGGGCACCTTGCCCAACGCTTTGCCGCCTGATGCGACCGCTAGGGCGGTGCCGAGCGTGGCCCAGGACTTGCCGACCTTCGGGGGTCCGGTGAACAGTCCGAAGCCTTCGGGGATGATGCCAGGGACGGCCCAGGACAGCGGCGCGAACGTCTGAGCGTCCAACCACGCACCGGACCTGATGCGGGCGAGGATCGAGGGCTGAGCGGGTGCCAGCTCGACGTCGACGCTCATGCGGCCACCTCGGCCGGGTGGAGCCTTAGCTCGAGCTCCCACCTTGCCCAGCCCGCGTCAGATTGGCGCTTCCACTCCGCTCGCAGCTCGTCGACGGTGAGGCCGTAGGGCGTCGCGTGGTGGAAGTTCAGCCGCGGATCTGGGTAGTGCTCGAACAGATCAGGACGGGGCGGCCAGCGGTGGCGTATCGTTGTGGTCATGGCGGGTCTCCTCCCGCTAGTGCGTTCGTGGCCGTCCTTCGCCGGGGCGGCCATACGCATGTCGGGTGGGGGGTCAGGCAGACACGGGCATGTCAGCGGGCGCCGCTTCGAGCCATGCCTCCACGTCGTCCACGGCATAGAGCACTCGCCGCATCCCGGCAGGACGGGTGCTCCGGGGGCCCTTGTTCACGTACCGCCACCAGCGAACGGTCTCGGGGCTGGTTCGGCACAGTTCCGCCACCTCTGCGGTGGTGAGATATCGCGTCATCGAACGTCTCCCTCTGAGGTTCCCGGGCTCTGTCTGGCTTGCCCGCTTGACCCACTATCCCAACGGTGGTTCACTGTTGCCTAACGCGCACATGACAGAGACGAGGGAGCGATGGACGAGCAGGTTGTAACGGTCAGTTCCGAGGTATTCGACCGGACCACGCACATGCCGGGATGGGCCGTCGTCGCCACCTACGCGATGGGCGTCCAGGGTGATCCGGTCTGCATCGAGTACAGGGTGCGAGCCCTGCGCGGGGGCAACTCGCACGAGTTGCTCGTGAATCTGCACCTCACGCTCGACGTCATGGCGGGTCATGCCACCGAATCCCTCGTGGGCGAGGGCGCCTTCCCGTCGGCAGGTATCCCGCGCTACGTGTTCGAGGCCGCGTCCCAGGGCAAGCTCATGGAGAAGGCCCGGGCGTCATTGGCGCGCAACTCAGCGAAGCGGGACGCGCTCTCAGATGAGGCGCGGCAGTTGCTCGCCCCGCCCGCTCGCAAACCTGGACGCCCGCCTGTTCGGTCTGTGGCAGAGAAGTTGCACATCCTCGCGGCGGTCGAGGTCGCCAACAGCGCGGGAGTCAAGCTCGACGACGTCGCGGCACAGTTCTACATGAGTCGATCGGCGCTGCGGGATCTGCTCTCGTGGGCGCGCAACGACGCATCGCCCCGGTTGTTCGATGCGAGCGGGCGGGGTCGGCGCGGCGGGCATCTCACCGCTGAGGCTCGGACGATGCTCGCTGAGATCGGCGGGAACTGATGGCCAGCCTCAAGAAGCGCCCTGACGGCCAGTGGCGCGCGCGCTACCGCGACGCCGCAGGCAAGGAGCACGCGCGGCACTTCGCCCGCAAGATCGACGCGCAGCAGTGGCTCGACACGGTGACGTCGTCGGTCGTGACCGGCACCTACGTCGACCCGCGCGCCGGCAGCGTGACGTTCGACGGCTTCTACCGAGCCTGGGCCGCCCGTCAGGTGTGGGTGCCCTCCACCGCTCGCGCGATGGACCTCACGCGCCGGTCGGC
>Ga0209539_1000303_pt1 | contig 29568 bp, 26 predicted proteins | sample BarGraNGADG00312_2_FD_184499 | JGI IMG/M metagenome (GOLD analysis project Ga0209539, IMG submission 184499) | Arctic peat soil microbial communities from Barrow, Alaska - Barrow Graham LP Ref core NGADG0011-312 (SPAdes) (version 2) | ecosystem: Environmental > Terrestrial > Soil > Wetlands >...
ACTATCTTTGCCCTGATGACATCTCTATATGGTGACGTATATCTCCTCGCCATCCCTTCCAGTTCCTTGCGGTCTCTACCTGACAACCTGATCACATAAGGGCTTTTCCTTGGCATAATATCCCCTCTCCTATTGGGAGTATCATACCATCTATCGCTTCGATACCGCCAGAAACATACGTCATAGTATTAATGAATTGACGTACTAGTTAGCCGTACCTTCGATTCTACGCCGGTACCTTCTTCTTCGAAACCTTCCGCTTCTTCGCCGGCGGATAAATGTCCGAGAGGAACTCGTCCATGGCCTCGTTCACAACTTCAAGCCTCTCGAAAAGGGCCATGTGTCCGGCGCCGTGAACCAGCTTCAATATCGAGTCCTTGATCCCTTTGTGCATGCGCCTCGCGTGCCTGTAGTCCGCCAGCAGGTCGGCGTCGCCGACGACGATGAGGGCCGGCACGTCGATCTCCGGCAGCCTGTCGGTCGCGTTGAAGTTGCGGACGCTGTTGAGCGTCTTCACCATCGCGTAGTTCTGGACGCGCGAGCACTCGCGCGCGGAGATGAACCGCGGCCCGGGGCCTGCCAGCGGGTGGCAGGCGGCCACTGCCGCGACAAAGCCCTTCGTCCTCGTCCAGCCGTTGTTCCGAAGACCGTACCCGACCGCCCCGAGCAGGACCGCCGTCACCGCGAACCACCTCTGGAAGAAGAAGCCGGACAGGTGGGAAGTGGTGTCCAGCAGGACGAGGCCCTTCACCATCTCCGGGTAATCCAGAGCGAGGTACAGTGCCACCATCCCGCCGAGGCTGTGCCCGGCGAAGACCGCTTCGTCGACGCCCAGTTCCTCGAGCAGCTCGATAGTGATCTCGCCGAACCTCTCGACGGAATAATCTCCCTGGGCCGGTGAGTCCCCGTGACCCGGGAAATCGAGGGTGATGCACTTGTAGCGGTCCGAGAAGTGGATGACCTGCTGGAAGTAGAACGTCCTGTCCCCGGTCCAGCAGTGGAGGAAGACCAGCGGAGGCCCGTCCCCGGTCACGTCGTATGCGATCTTCGCACCATCGGCAAGCTCTAACATCGGCATCAGCTACCTCCCCGCCCTCACTTCAACGTGATCTCGACGCGCTTCTCGTCCTCGATATCCGTCACTATCCTGAATGTGTCGCCCCTGGCCCGCGCCAGCTCGACCGTCTCATCATAACAGGCGGCGTCCGACGTGCCGGGCAGCGCCAGCATCAGCGACACCTTGCGCGGCGACGCGACGGCGACGGACAGTGAAAGCTTTCCCTCCGCGTGGTCAAAGCTCTTCAGCTCGACCGCGCCCATAGATGCGTTGACGTCGGAGCCGACCAGCGCAGGCTCCTTCGACAGCGGCGTCAGGCGCAGCAGCGCGCAGCCGTGTTTCGGCACCTTCGGGCAGACCAGCTCGTCTCCCGTCACGCCGATGTATTCCCCCGTCCAGAACTCGTAACAGTGGAACTTATCGCCGGTGCCCAGCTCGACCATCGGCACCTTCACGTCCCTGGTCGAGGACGTCCAGTTTATGACCACCGCGAGCAGGTAGGAGCCCGAAGGGTCGCTCCTCCAGGAGGTCAGGTAGTGAGGGACTTCTCGGCGCCATATGTCCGGACACGCGCAGGTTCCCTTCGCGTGTGGCAGCAGCTTCGACATCAGCACCTTTTCCTCTTCCCCCCAGGTCGCCATGTCGTCCGAGAAGAGGAACGAGCCACCGAACACTGACATCACCGAGCCAAGCGTCCTCCGTTCGTCGAGGCTCAGGTCGCTGCCCTTGCCCCTCGCCATCATGCAGTCCGGGTCTCCCTCGAAGACCCTCCCGGAGAGGTAGCTTCGCTCGAGCGTATTCAGAAGGCTGTTGCGAGTGCCGGGGGTGCTCCTGTCGCGCAGCAGTGGCTGCCACCAGTGGCGCCACGCGGGAGCGACGTCGCCGCTGACCCTCTGGGAGTCCAGGATCCCCGCGCCCAGCAGCACCGGGCCGCCGGCCGCCATCAGGTGCGAGTCGCCGATCGATCCTCTGATCGCCTCGAGCGCGCGGCGCGCGGCCTCGGCCCTGGTCACGTCCGGGTCGCTTCGCCCTCCCTCCAGCAGGCCCGTCGCCAGGAAATCTATCTTGAAGAAGCGGAATCCGTAGGAGTGGAACGTCGTGAAGACTTCCCTGATGTAGTCGATCACCTCGTCGTTGGTGAGGTCCAGCCCGTAGAACCGGCCGCCCCAGTCGGGGCTGTAGCCGGCGAGGACAGGGCGGCCCCGCTTGCCGGTGACGAGCCAGTCGCGCTTCTCCTTGAAGAGCTTCGACTTCCTCGCGACGGTGAAAGGCGCGAGCCAGATGCCGGGCACCATCCCGCGGGCCTCTATCGCTTCGGCGATGACTTTTACCCCGTCCGGGAAAGAATCATTTGTGAGCAGCCAGTCACCGACCGCCGGGTCGTATCCGTCGTCGACTTGCAGCAGCTTTATCCCGAGGGACGAGTAGTCGCCGTCGAGATTGTCCAGCGTCTTCTCGATGTCCGCGGCGGTCACCTTCGTGTAGTAGTGGTACCAGGAACACCACCCGGTCGGGGCGGCCCGCGTCTCCGACACGCCCTCGCCTGCAGCCAGCAATTCCGCGTATGCCTCGAACGGTCTCGCGGTCAGGTCCCCCGGCACGACAGCGAGCGGCTCGCTCCAGAGCTCCGCGCCAGGCGCGAGCTTCTTACCTTCGAACAGTGAGGCCGCCTCCAGGCGGCAATCCTCGAGGCCGCGGGGAAGCCACCCCGAGACCAGCGAAAGCGCGCGCGACACGCCGGTGAAGCCGGCAACGAATGAGCGCCCGGCGTCGAGGTCAGCCATGCCGCCGACCCACTCGCTCTCGAAGCGGCCCCGGTCGTAAGAGACCGGCGTAGAAGGGTTGAGCAGCATCGGCTTTAACCGCTTCGGGAAAAAAGTGGGTATGAGGAAGTCACCCGGCCGGGAGCGCTTCAGCGCCGCGGTCGGCGTCCAGCACTGGTAACCGTGATCGTAGAAGCGCCAGGAGCGCGTGCCCTTCGCCTCCGGCCAGACGCCGCCCGCGGGCACCCTCAGCGGCATTATCCTGTCGATCTCCATCGCGTCCGCGCCGGCGCGAAAACCCGCCTCCAGAATCAGCGCGGTACCGGCCGAACGGGCCCGGAACAGAAGCCTGCCCTCAGGGAGCTCTTTCTCGAAGTAGTGGCCGTCTTCGAGCTCCTCGTGCGAGTCGAAGCCGGCGGTGCTCGCGAGGTGTTCGCCGTCGGGAAGGAAGACACAGGCCCGCGCGCCCTTGAAGAGCGTCGCGTCGGAGACGGTCATGTCGAAAGAGCCCTCGGCCTCGTCCACGCTCGCCGACCATCCGTCGCCGGACAGCCAGTGCCCGGCCATCAGCTCTCCCCGAAAAGGTTGAGGGCGGCCCCCGTCATCACTTCCACGGTCCGGTCGTCGCCGCGGATGTCCGCGAGGTGGACGTCTATCTCCGTGATATCGAAACCGGCGAGCCTTCCTGCGCCGAGGCTCTCGCGCACGTAGTCGACGCAGCCGAGGAAGAGGTCGACCTCCAGCCCTATAGAGTCCATGAACCTTACCGACTTCACGCTCGGTCCGGCCACCACGTCCGGGTCGATAGAGACGTAGCACTCTCTGCCTTCGAGCCCCGCGAGGGCATCCGCGAGCGCGGCCGTCCCCTCTTCGCGAAGCCGCTTCTTTGTGACGATCGTGACCCCCGAGCGCTGGATGGACAGGTAGGCCTCCCGGTAAGCGTCGAGCCCGTCCGGCTCGTCCTCTCCGGCCTGGTCCCCTGGATGGTCCGACACGCCGAGGACGACCACGTTCTCCGGGCCGAGCAGCTCGATAGCCTTCGACAGCCAGGTCCCACAGTCGTATGCGTCCGGGAGCGGCTGGCCGCCCGTGCCGGCTGCACGCCTCCTCACCTCGGCCGGGATCGCGTCCATGTGCGCGTCGAAAAGAACAAGGGCGGGCTTCCTGCCGGGCGCGCTCAACGCCTGCAGGACGCCGCCGGTCATCGAATGATCGACGGACAGCATCACCGGCTTCTCCGGCGCGACGCTGTCCCTCACGAACGCCGCCACGTCATCGGCCGTCCGCTCAAGTCCACCGCTCTCGGCGAACTCCCTGAACCGCTCGGGTGTTATCAGCTCGGTGTCCTCGAGGATCGGCCGGGGGGTGAGCCACGAAGGAACGTCCACTTCGCCTGCGTCCCGCACCCGACCGGTATCGACGAGCGCCTCTATCATCAGGTCGTAAGGGCTGAGGGGTACGCCGACGGGGATGAGGCCGGTCTCCAGCGCGCCGAGGTAGGCGAGCTTCATTGCGACCCTCTCGGGTGAGTCCAGCGCGTCCAGCGCGCATCCGAAGGCTGCAAAATCCAAAGAGACCTCCGTGGAGTCAGGGGTGGCGCGGTGCCCTGAGCACCGCCGCGTATATGGTATACCATGAACGTTCTAGTTTTGATGGGGTCAGGTCTTGAATCGTGAATTAATGATAAGTACCGAAACAGCAGGCTGAATTCACGATTCAAGACCTGACCCCATGTAAGAAGGAGCGCCATGGTCGAGAGGCTCATGATCGACACGGACTCCGCGATGGGGTTCATGAGGGACGTCGACGACTGCCTTGCTATCATCTACCTGCTCGCCAGGGAGGGCGCCGACGTCACCGGGGTCACCACCGTTTTCGGCAACACCTCGCGCGCGCACGCCACCGCGACGGTACACGAACTGCTCGACGTCGCGAAGAGGCCTGATATCCCAGTCTACCCCGGCGCTTCGAGCGCGCGCGACCGCGGCGACACCCCTGCGAGCGAAGCGCTCAGGAAGGCCGCGCTCGAGGAGCCCGGCACGCTTTCCGTCCTCGCCATCGGGCCGCTCGCCAACGTCTTCGCCGCCTCGCGCGACCCCGGGTTCCTGCCCTCTTTGAAGAGGCTCGTGATCATGGGAGGCGTGCTACCAACGAGCCGCAGGCGCCACGGCAGAGAGTTCAACTTCTTCAGAGACTCGGACGCGGCGAGGGCGGTGGTCGAGGCGCCGTGCCTGAAGGCCGTCATCACGCAGGACCTCTGCAAGCAGGTCGTCTTCACCGGCGCGGAGCTGGAACGGTTCTCGAGGATCGAGAGCGCTCCGGCCGAACACCTCACTCGGATCGTGAGATCGTGGCTCCGGCTCAACAAGGCGATCGGACCGTTCGTATCATGGAAAGGCGGCTTCGTGCCCTGGGACGTTGTGGCTGCCGTCTACCTGTTCCGCCCGGAGCTGTTCGAGGACATATACGAAGGTCCGGCGAACATGCCCCGCTCGAGGATCCCGACCGGTGAGATCGAGCTCGCCGGCCCGGGCGGGCCGGTCGTTGTGCCACGTAGGCTGGCTGACGGCCAGGGGCTGCTGGACGAGTTCCTGGATACCGTGGATTGTTTCTCGGACAGGGGGTCAGGTCTTGAATCGTGAATTGAAGCAACAATATTTCAAATGCGAGTCTCTAATTCACGATTCAAGACCTGACCCCCATGACCGCGGGGAAAAACTCGATTGACCTCTTGACTCTCCCCCGGGGGGAAGCCCGAGCATGGTCGGTGGAGGTGTCGATGGACGGGATGTTCACGATAGGTGAGTTCTCGAGGATGACGAGGCTGAGCGTCAAGGCTCTCCGGCTCTACGACGAGCAGGACCTTCTGAAGCCGGCGCAGATCGACCCGGCCACGTCGTACCGGTATTACGGCGCGGAGCAGGTTGCGGCGGCAAAGCTGATATGGAGGCTGCGCTCGGTCGAGATGCCGCTGCAGGACATCAAGTCGTTTCTCGAACTCACCGACCCGGGCGCCAGGGACGAGCTGCTCGCCAGGCACAGAAGAAGGCTGGAGCAGCGCGGGCAGATCATCCGCGACGCCGCCGAGAGAGTCATGCTGATAGGGACTGAGAAGGAGGTTCTCATGGAGTACAAGGTGGAGGAGACAGAGCTTGGGGATGTCGCCGTGCTGGGCATCAGGGTAAAGACCAGCCTGGCCAGGATAAGCGAGGACGTCGGTCGGTGCTTCGGCGCTATATATGGGTACGCCGGGCCGGCGGGGCTTACGCCGGCGGGGCCGCCTTTCATCCTCTACTTCACGATGGAGATGGCCGAAGAGTTCGAGATGGAGGTCTGCGCGCCGGTGATGGGCGAGGGCAAGGGCGAAGGCGAGATCGAGTATCACACCGTCGCGGGCGGCAAGTTCGTGACGACGAAGCACATCGGCGCGTACGACGAGATCGGGGGAGCGTACGAGGCGCTGGTCACCTACGCGAAAGAGAAAGGCCTGAACATGACGATGCCCGCCCGCGAGGTCTACCTGACCGACCCGAACCAGGTCAAGAGCCCGGCGGAGAACGTCACCGAGGTGCTCATCCCCTACGAGTAATTACGGATGGGGTCAGGTCTTGAATCGTGAATTAATGATACGTACTGAAACGGCAGGATGAATTCACGATTCAAGACCTGACCCCATAAGAAAAAGGGCGCGTCCATTGCGGGCGCGCCCTTCTCGTTGGTTATGTTGTCTCTCTACCGCTGCAGGTAGGCCACGACCTCTTCCTCTGTCAGGAACGGCTTGCCGTTGACCTTCTTGCTTATGCCCTTCTGGTCCAGGTAACGGGTGAGGCCGCCCATGAAGAACGGGTAGCCGGCGCCCATTATCATGCCGGTGTCGATGTCCTGAGGCTCCGCGATGATGCCGTCGTCCAGCATGCGCCTGGCCTCGTCGGCCAGCGCCTCCAGGACGGCCTGGCGGATCTCGTCTGCCGACAGCTTCGGCTTCGACTCGTCCTTGACCCACAGCGCCGCGACCTCGGGATCGATCTCCTTGGTCATCGGGAAGTAGACGCCCGGCTTCTTGGCCTCGACCAGCTTACGCATGTTGTCGCTGACCTTGTACCTCTCCGGGAACGCAGCCGCCAGCGTCTCGGTCGCGTGCAGGCCGACCGCGGGACCGACGAGCGCGAGCAGGTCGAACGGCGCCATCGGCAGGCCGAGAGCGACTATCGCTTCGTCGACTTCCTGCGGCGTGTTCGATCCGTCCACGATCTCGTTGGTGACGCTCATCATCCTGATGAGGAGCCTGTTCACGAGGAACCCGGGGGCGTCTTTCATCACGACGATCGTCTTCCTGATCTTCTTTGCCACCATGCCGGCCGTGGCCGTCGTGACGTCCGAGGTCTTCTCGCCCCTGATTATCTCGAGGAGCGGCATGACCGCTACGGGGTTGAAGAAGTGGAACCCGATCGCTCGCTCGGGATGCTTCAGCTTGCTAGCCATCTCGGTGATAGACAGCGACGACGTGTTAGTCGCCAGTATGCAGGTGTCGCTGATGATCTTCTCGGCGTCCGCGAACACCTTCTGCTTGATGCCCATCTCCTCGAAGACCGCCTCGATGACGAAGTCACAGCCCTCGAAGCCCGAGTCCTCAAGCGAGTAGCTGACCAGGGTCTTCAGGAAGTCGGCCTTCGGGGCCGCCATCCTGCCCTTCTTCACAACGCCGTCGAGCTGCGCCTCGATGTAGCCCTTGGCCTTGTCGAGGAACTCCTGCTTTATGTCCTTCATCACGATCGGGACCTCGAGCCTCTGCAGGAACAGCAACGCGAACTGTGAAGCCATCAGCCCCGCGCCTATGACGCCGATCTTCTTGACCGGCTGCGGCTGCTCGGCCGGGATGCCGACCTGCTGCTTCGCGCGCCTCTGGGCGAGGTCGAACGAGTAGACCGACGCCTTCAGCTGGTCGCTCTGGATCAGCTCGCCCAGCGCCTCGCTCTCGGCGTCGAAGCCCTCGTCCAGGCTCCACTTCGCCGAGTTCTCCATCAGGTCGCACGCCTTGTAGGGCGCGATCGCGCCGTCGTGCACGCGGGCCTTGACGAACTCGCGCGCCTCGTCGATGACCGCCTTGATGTTTGAGAGGTCCGGCTTCTCGCGATCGATCTTCTCTTCGCCGGTGATTATCCTGGCGAGCAGCTCGATCGACTCGTCGAAGAGGTCAACCGGCTCGTACATCCTGTCGGCGAGCCCCATCGCGAAGGCCTTCTTGCCGTTGATCATACGGTTCTGTGAGAGCGGGTTCTTTATGATCAGGTCGACCGCTTTCTCCGGGCCGATCAGCTTCGGAACCAGCTGCGTGCCGCCCCACCCAGGCACCAGGCCCAGGAAGCACTCGGGCAGCGCGTAGGGCGCCGCGCCGGTGGAAATGGTGCGGTAGTCGCAGTAGAGGCTGATCTCGACCCCGCCGCCCATCGCCGCGCCGTTGACCGCCGCGAGCGTGGGGATGTCCAGGTCCATGATCCGCTTGAACGCCGCATGGCCCTGCTTGCCGACTTCCTGCCCCTCGGCGACGCTCTTGATGTCAGGCGTCTCCATGAGGTTCGCGCCCACCGAGAAGATGAACGTCTTGCCTGTCAGCATCAGGCCTTTTGCGTCCTTGTCCAGACTATCCAGCGCCGCGTTGCACGACGCGAGTGCGCCCGCGCCGAACGTGTTCGGCTTCTTGTAGTCGGCGCCGTTATCCATTGTCATGATGGCGAGCTTGCCCGCCTTCGGGTGGTTGTAGTAGGTCACCTTGAACTGGGTTACCAACTCTTCCGGCATCCTGCCTCCTTTCGAGAATCCGCGTAAAGCGGTTGTTGTCCTACTGGCTCACGTTCTCCCAGATGGTCGCCGCGCCCATGCCCAGCCCTACGCACAGCGTGGTTATGCCGTACTTCGCCTCGGGATGCAGCTCGAACAGCTTTGCGAGGTGCGCGACCAGTCTCCCTCCGGAGGAGGCCAGCGGGTGCCCGAACGCGATGGCGCCGCCCAGCTGGTTCAGTCGCTTGTCCTTGAAACCGTCCATCTCGAACGCCTCGATATAGGCGAGGCACTGGACCGCGAACGCCTCGTTGAGCTCGATGAAGTCGAGGTCGTCGAACTTGAGGCCGGTCCTCTCCAGCACCTTCTTCGTCGCCGGCACCGGGCCGAGGCCCATGACCTCGGGCTCGACGCCCGCGTACGCGTAGCCCACAGCTTTCATCTTCGGCTTGAGGCCGAGCTCCTTGACCACCTTGCCGCTGCAGAGCAGCGCGCCCGCCGCGCCGTCGTTCAACCCCGAGGAGTTGCCCGGCGTCACGCGTCCGCCCTCGCGGAAGGGGAGCCTCAGGCCTTTCATGTTCTCGATCGTCGCCCCCGGCCTCGGCTGCTCGTCGGTATCGGCGATCTTCCAGCCGTCGGTGGTCCACACGGTCATCGGCATGATGATGTCGTCGAACATCCCGTCGTCCAGCGCCTTCTTGGCCTTCTGCTGGCACCATACCGAGTACTCGTCAGCCATCTCCCTGGTCAGGTGCGGGTAGCGGTCGTGGATGTTCTCAGCGGTCATGCCCATGTTGAGGGCACTGGTGTCAACGAGCTTCTCCGCGATGAAACGCGGGTTCGGGTCCGCACCCTGGCCCATCGGGTGATGGCCCATGTGCTCGACCCCGCCCGCGATGATCGCATCGGCCATCCCGAAGCCGATGTCGCTCACGCCGTTGTTGATCGCGGTCATGCCGCCTGCGCACATCCTGTCGCACGAATAGCCCGGAACGGTCTCGGGCAGTCCGGCGAGGATGGCGGTTGTACGCCCCATCGTCAGGCCCTGGTCGCCCATCTGGGTCGTCGCGCCCCAGATATTGTCGTCGACCAGCTCCGGCTTGAAATCAGGGTTGCGCTTCAACAGGCTGCGGATGACCTTTACGACCATGTCATCGGCGCGGGTGAGTGCGAAGAAGCCGTCCGGCCGGGCCTTCCCGAACGCGGTACGGCACGAGTCGACGAGATAAACGTCCTGCACTTCCTTCCCCATACTGGTTCCTCCTTCTATCGGATTTTCTACGTCGGTGATTCTTTGAAGGCCCGTTTCGCGCTCTCATGCAAGCGGTAACGGACCGTTTGGCCTGACAAGCCTATCACTCGCAGTTGCGGTTCACAAACTATTGACGGACCGTTCAGAATAGCGAGTAGAATCAGGGAAAACACGGTTCCGGCCGGGGCCTCCAGGGGCGCCTGACATCCCCGACCATGTACAATTGGTCGGAAGCGGCCCGGGGCCGTGATGCGCTCGAGGATGCGGCGAAAGACGAGGGAAATGGCGACTCTGGAACCTGCCGTACTCGAAAAGATATCCGCGCACAAGAAGGCGATCGCTCGCTTGAAGGCGAGCATCACCGTCACCTGGCTGATCCCCTCGCTGATCGAGATCGCCGTGATCGTGATGCTGTTACGCTGGTTCTTCGTGCAGCACTCGGAAAAGGCGCGCAACGGCACGGTGTTCCTGCTGGCAGTGGGAATCCCGATTTTCCTGCTCATGATCGGAGTGTTCGTTGCCTACGTATTTCGGTCACTCAAACAGGACAGGGAAAGGTTCAGCGCCCTTTTCGAAACTGCGCCAGTGCCCGACCATCTTGCAGGGGCTTTCGAAAAGTTCGAGGGCGCGCTTGCCACAGTGAGCATCGCGGCGGGCATCGACAGTCCGCGGCTGGTCCCGATCGTGCATCGCGGGCTCTCGACCGCCGCGTTCACGGACGCCGCTGGCGACGACTGTGTCGCAGTAAGCCTTCAGTGCCTGTCCGCGAACCTTAGCGTCGGCGAGGTCGAAGGCCTGATGGCGAGCGAGACCGGCAAGGTGCTCCTCGAGGAACTGACGCCATGGCCGAGGGTGCGCAACCTCCAGAGCGTGATGTGGGTCCTCCCGCAGCTGCTGGCCTTACTGTTCCTCGTGATCGGTTCGACGATGATGTTCCTGACGACCTTAGGCGGTGACCCCGTCGTCCTGATCGTTTTCGTCTACACTGCCGTGGTGCTGATGACGCTGGCTTTCGTCTTTCTGAACGGCAGGCTCAAGCGCCTCAGGTCGGAGACGGACCTCCTGGCCGACTCGGTTGCGATGAAGCTGACCGGCGACCCTGAGGCGCTGGTCTCGGCATTGAGGAAGCTCTCCTCCCTCATGATGCTCGGCGAGTTGTTCACCGGTTTCAAGTCGATCGACACGGCCGGGCCGGAGCTCTCCGAGGGGAAGATGGGGCTCCTGGGCCCGAAGAAAGTGGGACTGTTCGAGGACGGGCGGATCGCAAGGCAGTCACTCGTTGTCCTGAAGCAGGACGACGAACACGTCGCAAGACGCATCGCGAACCTGAAGGAGATAGAGGTCGGTCACTGGGCGATGTTCCGGAGTGTGGTGGCTGCGAAGGTCTCTACCGGGACCGACGCCTGGGAATAGCTACTCCCTGAACACGACCCTGTTGCGCCCTGAGTTCTTCGCCTCATAAAGCGCCTCGTCGGCCTTGGCGATGATGTCGGCGCGCTCGTGCACTCCCGCGCTGGGGTAGGTGGCGACCCCCTGGCTGACGGTCACGTGCAGCCCCTGGTCGTCGGTCCCGATGAAGGTGTACTCCTCGATCGCGCGACGGATCCGCTCGGCGGTCTGCCTCGCTTCAGGCCCGTTGGTCTCGGGCAGCAGCATGGCGAACTCCTCGCCGCCGTAGCGCGCCACGCAGTCCATCGACCGCAGGCAGCTCTTGACCAGGTTGGCGAGCCCTTTGAGGATCTCGTCGCCGCAGAGGTGGCCGTAGGTGTCGTTGATCCTCTTGAAGTGGTCGATGTCCAGCATCACCATGCTGAACACGGTGTTATACCTGTCGGACCGCTTGTACTCCTTCTCGAAGAGCTCCTGGAAGAACCTGTGGTTGTATATCTTGGTGAGGCCGTCGGTTATGGCTAGCTGCCTCGCAGCGTCGTATAGCCTTGCGTTGTCGACCACTATCGTCACCTGGTTGTGTATCAGCCGCAGGATCTCCAGGGCGTCTCGAGTGAAGGCCGGGCCTCCCGGCGTCGCGAGGACCAGGATCCCGATGACCTTCTTCTGGGCGGTAAGCGGCACGTCCACTTTCGAGAACTGCCTGGCCTGGCTCTCGCCTTCGGCGCGGAGGTTCTCCTCGCCGTAGACGGTCACCTTGATCCGCTCGGGGTTGCGGACCTCGAGGCCGAGCTCCGTAGCGGTCGAGAGCATGCAGTCCTTGACCGACTGCACCTCCTCCGCATAGACCGGCTTCTCGAGGAGGATCACCAGGTCCTCCTCCTCGAACATCAGGACCGCGCCGAGAGCGTTGCCCACAACGCGGGAGATTATCTCGAGTATCGTGCGGATGGTGTGACGGTAGTCCTGGCTGACGCTGGCGAGCGCACCTATCTCGTTGAGGATCGTCGACTGGAAGAGCTTGGAGTCCAGCAGGTCGATGACCCGGCTGAACACGCCCGACTCGTCGAGCTCCTTTATCGGGGCCTCGGGCTCCTTGCGGTTCCCGCCGCCCGCCTGCGAGACCGTCATCTGCTTGGAGATGACCTCGAGCAGCTGGTCGGGCTTGAAGCCCTTCGTCATGTACGCGTCGGCGCCGGTCTTCATGCCCCAGAACATATCACTCTGCTGGTCCCTGCCGGTGAGCATTATGACCGGGGTCTCGCAGGTGATCTCATCGTCTTTGAGGAGGCGGCAGACCTGGTAGCCGTTTATCTTCGGCATCTCGATGTCCAGGATCACCAGGTCGGGCCTCTCCGTGTACGCCTTGTTGATGGCCTCGAGCCCGTCCCACGCGACGCTCACCTCGTAGTCGGCGTCCTCCAGGATCGCCGAGGTGATCTTCACCACGAGCCTGTTGTCGTCGGCCAGCAGTATCTTACCTTTAGGCATCTGCCCTCCGGGCATGTCGCGAGCGATTGTTTCCCCGTACGGCGTCTCGAGTCTACCCTCCCTATAATATCGAATAAAGCGACAGCGCCCTTGAAGTGCCTTTCGCGGGGCCCCCTCTGCTTTGAGCGCCGTCATTGAACGGTCCGAGCCGGCTGATGTATCATTTAGAAGCTCCAAGGCGGCCGGTGCACCTGGCACCGGTCGTTTACGCGATACGACAAGGACAGCGAGAGGAACCCGCTTTGCCGAGGTACGAGTACAAGTGCAAATCGTGCGAGAAGACCTTCGAGGCCGTGCACGGGGTTAACGAAAAGGTCGAGGAATGCCAGTTCTGCGGCAAGGAAGTGCGCAGGGTGTTCCACCCCATCGGCATCGTCTTCAAGGGTTCGGGGTTCTACGCTACGGACTCACGGAGACCCGACAACAGGCCGTACAAGCCGGAGTCGGACAACAAGGAAGAGTCTGAGAAGCCCGCCGAGAAATCCGAGAAGAAAGAGACCGACACAAAGCCTAAGGACAAAGCCGAGAAATCCTGATTCCGTCCTGATTTTCGACGCACCCTCACCCCCTCCCGTCCACCAGCGCGCCCGCACGCGTCGGCCAGCCTGCTTTGTGGTATAAACAGACCGGTTTTTGCTGTTCGCTCAATCGGAGGTAACAATGGCTGACATCGCACCGGTCGGTCTTCTCGGCGGGACCGGCTTCTACAAGGCGCCCGGGGAGGCGTCGGACCTCGAAGTGATCGACGTGGTCAAGGTCGACACGCCCTTCGGCGAGCCTTCCGACCCGCTGACGATTGGAAAGCTCCACGGCGTCGACATCGTCTTCTTGTCGCGTCACGGCGTCGGGCACAAGATTCCCGCCCACGCGGTCAACTACAGGGCGAACATCTTCGCAATGAAAGCGCAGGGGGTCGAGAACCTTCTCTCGATAAGCGCGGTAGGGAGCATGCGCGACGAGTATCACCCGCGCGATCTGGCCGTCCCCGCGCAGCTGTACGACAACACCACCGGACGGCGCATGACTTTCTTCGACGGGGCCCCCGCCGTTCACGTCGACCTGGCGGATCCAATCTGCCCGAAACTCGCAGGGGTTGTACTGGAGAGCGGGAAAAAGACAGGTGCGAGTATCCACGGTGGTGGCACGTATCTCTGCATGAACGGGCCCGCCTTCTCGACAAGGGCGGAATCAAATATTTACCGGGGATGGGGTGTCGACATGATAGGGATGTCGACCGCGTCTGAGGCCAAGCTGGCCAGGGAGGCCGAGATTTGTTACGTCTCGCTGTGCATGATCACAGACTACGACGTCTGGAAGGAGACGGAGGAGGACGTGACGATAGAGATGATCATCGAGAACCTGCGGCTGGCGGCGGATACCGCGCGGGCCGTAGTGAAGGAAGCCCTCCCGAAGATCACCTCCATGACGGAAGACTGCTCGTGCAGGAACGCCCTGAAGAAAGCGATCGTGAGCGACCCGTCGCACGTGGCGAGGGTGACCAGGGAGAGGCTGGCCCCTCTCCTCGGCAAGTATTTGCCCGCAGAGGAGGGCTGAGCATGGTGCTGGTCGTAGGCTCGGTCGCGCTCGACAGCGTCCACACTCCTTTCGGCGAGGTCACCGACGCGCTCGGCGGATCCGCCACCTTCTTCTCGATCGCGGCTTCGTACTTCACCGACGTCGGGCTGGTAGCGGTCGTCGGCCGCGACTTCCCGAAGGAAGACATAAAGATGCTCGAAGACCGCGGCGTCGACGTCACCGGCCTCGAGATAGCCGAGGGCGAGACCTTCAGGTGGAGCGGCTCCTACGATTTCGATCTCAACACCCGCGATACCCTCGAGACGAAGCTGAACGTCTTCGAGGAGTTCCGGCCGAAGCTGCCCGTCGGATACAGGAACGCAGAATACGTCTTCCTCGCAAACATCGACCCCGAGCTCCAGCTCTCCGTGCTGGAGCAGGTCGAGAACCCGAAGTTCGTCGCGCTGGACACGATGAACTTCTGGATCGAGGGCAAGCGAGAGGCGCTGCTGGAAGTGATGGGCCGCGTGGACGCCATAGTGCTTAACGACGGCGAGTGCCGCGAGCTGGCCCTCGAGTCCAACCTGATAAAGGCCGCGCGGGCGGTGCTCGGGATGGGCCCGCGCATCGTGATAGTGAAGAAGGGCGAGCACGGTGCGACGATGTTCACGGGTGACGAGTACTTCAGCGCGCCGGCGTACCCTTGCGAGTCCGTGTTCGACCCGACCGGCGCCGGCGACTCGTTCGCGGGCGGCTTCATGGGTCACCTTGCCAACAGTGCCGACGTCAGCCCACCGAACGTGAGGCGCGCGGTCATATACGGAACGGTAATGGCTTCTTTCTGCGTCGAGGAGTTCAGCGTCCGAGGCATGTCCTCGCTGGGCGTCGACGCGATCAAGCGTCGCTTCAAGGAGCTCAAGGAAGTCTCGAACTTCGAGATGTAAGGCTTGGCGGTTATGCTCCCTTCATCGGGACTGCGCGTCGCTCGTATCTTCGGGATCGACATCGTCATCAACATCTCGTGGCTGGCTATCTTCGTACTAGTCGGAGTCAGTATCGGGGCCACGTTCGGTGACCCGAACGTCAGGCTCTGGCTGCCGCTCAACCCGGCGTACGCCGCCAACGCTCACTTCCCTGGTGGCCCGTGGCCGTGGATCATGGGCTTCGTCACGTCTGCCTTCTTCTTCGCCAGCCTGCTGATGCACGAGATGTCGCACAGCCTGGTCGCCCGGCGCAACGGCATCGATATCCACCGCATCACCCTCTTCATATTCGGCGGCGTCGCCGAGATGAGCTCGGACGTGGACACCGCGAACACGGAACTGAAGATGGCCGCCGCCGGGCCGCTGATGACGTTCTTCCTGGCTTTCATCTTCGCCCTGCTCTACGTCCTCGCGATATCTCTGCACGCGAGCCTGGTAGTCGTCTATCCGCTGATATCCCTGGTCGAGATAAGCCTGCTGGTCGGAGTCTTCAACCTCCTGCCGGGCTTCCCGCTCGACGGCGGCAGGGTCTTCCGCGCCCTGATATGGAAGATAACCGGGGACATGAGAAAGGCCACCTCGGCGGCGAGCATCTCGGGCCGGATAATCGGGGTGGGCATCGCCCTCGTCGGCGCCTACTTCCTGCTGAGAGGCTCCTGGTTGAGCGGTTTCTGGTTCATCATCATCGGATTCTTCATCTACCGGCTGGCGGTGATCGGGTACCAGCAGACACTGTTCAGGATCGCCGCCCAGGATACGAAGGTATCGGACGTCATGTACACCGACATCCCCATCGTGGACAGCTCCACCGGCCTTACGACACTTCGCAACCACTACTTCGCATCGTACAGGCTGCCCGTATTCCCGGTCGGGCACGACGAGCGGCTCGACGGCATCGTAAGCGTCGATGACCTGAGCAAAGTCGCGCCCTCCGAGTGGGAGATACTGGACGCCGGCCGAATCGCCAGGCCGATAGAGCCCGAGCAGGTCGTCGAGCCTGACACCCCCCTCGACAAGGTTATCAAGATGGCGATGGGCGGCCAGGAGTTCCTGCTCGTCGTGAAGGAGGGCCACGTCGAAGGGATGCTTACGCGCGAAGAGGTCATGAAGTACGTCGACATGCGTCTGAAGCTCACCAGCACCGCCCGACCCAAGTCCTAAAAAACTACAACGGGAAGGCAGCCGACATTCGTGTACTATCTAGGCATGACTGAAAATGCCATCGAGGTCCAGGTAAAAGTTGCGGGCATCCTGCGCAGGAAGGCGACACCACCCTTGAAGGGTCGCGACCTGACTCTGTCGCTCGAGCCCGGCGCGACCGTGGCCGACGTGATCGAGAAGATCGGCATCCAGAGATCGCTGATCGGTTCCGTCACCGTCAACAAGAAGCGCAGCCCGGATGATCTGGCCCTGGCCGACGGCGACATCGTCGCGATCATACCGGCGATCTCCGGCGGCTAGAAGGGTCAGGCAACCCTCCCGGGGCGCTCGTTCGCCCGACGTTGCACAGCTGTCCTCCCGTGGTCGTCGCTCGTCTCAACAAGAGTGAGCGGACGGCTGCGCCGGGGGGCTTCAGCGGAGCCGCCCGCGTACAGTATGAACAGTGCGCCGAGCGATACGAAGGCGAGCGCCAGGACGGCCCACCACCACGCGGCGGCCGAGTCGAGTGACGCGACCGAGGCGAACAGTAAAATCCCGCTTATCGTACGTGCTGTCTTCATGGCCCAGATGTTACACGCGGGCTGCGACACTCCCGATAGCCCTCCTCCGTTGACAGAGCAATCAAAAATGCTAGAATTGCTTTAGCTTGTTTTGCTTAACCCTACAGGGAGGTTCTGCGGCATGATGAACGGCAGGCGCGGCCGCCCCGGGCCGGGCGTCGCGAAGGCGGCCGGCATCGTCCTCGCTATCGTGGCCGGGCTGATGGGCCTCGGCTTCGTCGTGTCGAAGGTCCGCGCTTCCGGAGGGGGAGCGCCCGTGGACGTGCCCGTCGCGAGGAGGGACATCGAGCCCGGCACGGTCGTGACTACTGACATGGTCTCCTCTACGCGCATACCTGAGGGATACAAGGTGCCAGGGACCCTGGACGGGCCGAAGCAGGTCGTCGGCTCGAGGGCCATGAGGCTCATCTGCAAGGGAGAGCCTTTCACGGCCGCTTCGATGTCCGGCAAGGGAAACGACGCGCTGGCCTCGCGACTTCCGGCCGACCTTCGCGCCTACTCACTTTTGTTGACCCATGGCTCGTCCGCATCCGATATCAGGCCCGGCGACCGGGTGGACGTCATCGCGACAGGCGGCGAACCTCCCAGGACGCGGACCCTTCTCCGCTCCAGGCTGGTACTGGCCTCGGGTTCGTCAGACAGTGAAGCAGATCAAGAGGGCCGCGCCGCGTCACGCGTAACGTTGCAGGTGGCGCCGCTCGAGGCCGAAGCGCTGGCTCAGGCCGAGTGCGAGGGAGAAGTCTCGGTGGCTGTCTGCCCGCTGGCGGCGGGGGTCCCTGCCAAATGAGAATGAGCGGTGCTCCACCTGCAAGTTCTCAAAGCATTGGGGTCAGGTCTTGAATCGTGAATTCCTCTTGATCGTCGTACAGAACCACCACGCGAATTCACGATTCAAGACCTGACCCCATCCGTGGCTGTGCGACCGGCGTTCGTTGAGCGCCGGCTCGCGATAAACTCGACCCGGCTGGGCACGTCAGAGATTGGAGCCATAGCTATCCGTTGAACAAGGTGAGGGTCGAGTCTGGTATCCCGTCCCATGGGCGCTATGAGCACAGAGAGCGCCGAGGCGCCCCTCCGGCAAGGCGCGCGACTGAGACGTACTCTTGCAGTACGTCGCAGGGAGCGGAACGCGGCCGGTGGGGATGCATCGGTGTTCGAACGCCGTAGTGTCCATGGGACGGGATACTTTATATGAAATTCTTGAAGTGTTCGCCGAGTGATTCGGTGTCCACGGCCGGCTGCATCAGCCTTCCGTAAACGCTCTTCAGGCTCCCCGACTGGAACCCGTCCTGCAGCATGATCACCATCGGTGCGTTGTACTGCGACGTGTAAGTATTGTTCTCGACGACCTGTGCATTGGTGAGCTCCGGCAGCTGTTTCTTGATCGCCTCGGAAGCCTCTTTCGCCTCCATGCGGTGATAGATGACCGTCTTCGGCACCCCCTGCTTGAAGAGGCCCGTAGTCACTGTCTGGTGGCCCACCAGCGCAAGCTCTTCGGAGATGACCACCGTTGAGGGCATCGTCTTCTGGTTGCTCATCACCTTGATCACGTCGTCGTTCGGCTGGTACAGCTCGTTCACCGGGCTCGACGTCCACTGGCTGAGCCTTGCGACCAGCTCCGGGGTTACCTGCGTGTTCTGGTTCACCTGTGCGACCAGCTCGGCTATGCCGGGCGCACTCGCAACGAAGTAGCTCGCGCCTGAGACGTACTTGGTGTCCCCGGGGATGGTGATGAACTGGGCGCTGTCCAGCGAGAAGTTCTTCATCTCCTCGGCCATCGTCATCAGTTCTCCGCCCGAGTAGTCCATCTGGACGGTCCCGGCGACCTGGTCGAGTATCTGCTTCTGCTGCATGACCCCCATGCCCTTCAGCTTGGTGATCAGCGCCTTGATGAAGGTCTGCTGGCTCTTTATCCTGTCGATGTCGCCGTTCGGCAGGTTCCGGCTGCGGACGACGATCAGCGCCTGCTCCCCGTCGAGGAGGAGGTTGCCCGCCGGGAGGTAGCCGGCGTGAGGGTCGTTGATCGGCTTGTCCAGGTGGATCGGCACACCGCCAACGGCGGTGACGATCTTCTTGAACCCGGTGAAGTCCGTGTCGACGTAATGGTTTATGTCTATTCCGAGCAAGCTCTTCACCGCGTTGATAGCGCCGGAAGGCCCGCCGAAAGCGTGCGCCGCGTTTATCTTCTGAGTACCGTGTCCCGGAATCTGGACCATGGTGTCGCGCGGTATCGAGATGACGACCGCGCGCTTCTCGCGCTCCTGGATGCAGACGACCATCATCACGTCGCTGCGGCACCAGCCGCCCTCGCCCTTGTTGCTGCCCTTGTCGTATCCCATCACCAGTGTGTTGATGTTCTTGGCCGGGTCCTTGGAGACGATGGCGAGCTCTTTCTCGACCTGCTTCTTCTCCTCGCCCTTCGGCTGCCACTGGCCTTCTTTGAGCGACAGGTAGACCCGCGCGCCCAGTTTTCCGATCGGCTTGATGTAGAACCCCAGCGCTCCGCCTATCGCGAACGCCAGTACGAAGACGAGGACGATCACGCCCAACCTCCGCGAAGAGGTGCGCTTTGGTGATTTGCTGCGATTGCGGAGGTCTTTCCTCCGCTCTCTCGCCTGCCAGTATGAAATGCCTGCCGAGTGCTTGCCCATCCGTTCCTTGCCCACCAGGTCAGCCCGGTATTCTTTTCCGGCGATCTTCTGCCATATGTTACTGTGGCCGGAAAGCCGGGGGCAAGCAATCAAGACGATGGTCCCCCGGCGCTTGCTTTATAGACGCCACCCCTCTTCTTACGGTTCTGGGGGCGTCCTCCGGACCATGTACAACAATAGCATCATTAAGCCCCAGTGGTGATACCTTCGATAATACAGGCCTCAAGAAAATATTTTTCGCTCAACAGGAGACAACAGAGAACTCTAATTTATCCTTTTAACAAGGCATTTCTTGCATTCCAAGCACGGCTGAGCACGGCAGAAACCCACTGATTTATCTCAATTTCCCTCTTGTCTGGCTGTATCTTGTGTGCTAATATGCCCGAAACATCAACATATAGTAGCCTTAGACGGCGAGGCGTGGGGGACAAAACTTTGGAGATTCTGCTACTGGTGTTGCTGGCGGCAAGCGTGGCTGTCATATTTGTCCCGGAGTTGATGAAGGAGAGATCCCTCGATTCACCCATCGACACGATCACTGATTTCCGCCGTGGAATGGTAGCTCTTGCCATTAGTACACACAATTCCGAAAGGTACAGGGCCCAGCGCTACGAGCCGGAGCCTTACTTCCGGCGAAATCAATACGATAGCAGCTATAATGACGGCGAGGACGAGGGGGAGTTCATCCCATACCCGAGGACTGGCAGGGGTCACGTGGAAGCCGAAACGCGCAGGAACCGCATACTGGTCACGATGTGGGTCGTCGTACTGGCGACCTCGTTCCTGATGCTGGTGCCGTCCCTGAAGTGGGTGATCCCGCTGCACATAACGCTGCTGGTGCTGCTCGCGGTGTACTCGATAGCCGTGATCGTCCTGCCTAGCTACCGCAAGCGCTCCTGACATCGCGTTGTAGATTTTTAGGAAGCTCGCCCGGCCACCACGAACTTTATCGCGCCTTCCTCCGCCACGACTTCGACCGTGTCGCCTTCCCTGATCTCGCCCTCGAGTATCTTCAGCGCCAGGGGGTCCTGGACGTCACGCTGGATGACGCGCTTCAGCGGCCTCGCGCCGTATACCGGGTCGAAGCCTTTCTCCGCGATCAGGTCGCGGGCCCCGTCGTCCGGCTCGATCTTCACCTTCCTGTCCTCAAGCCGCCGCTGCAGCAGTCTCACCTGGATGTCCACTATCCTCCTGATGTCCTCCCTGGTGAGCGAGTTGAAGACGAGCATCTCGTCGACGCGGTTCAGGAACTCCGGGCGGAAGCGGTCTCGAAGGGCCATGTTCACCCTGCGCTCGACCTCCTCCCGCTCCATGGTGTCGCTGGTGTCGAGTGACTGGCTGCCGATGTTGGACGTCATTATCAGCAGGGCGTTCTTGAAGTCGACCGTCCGGCCGTGCCCGTCGGTGAGCCTGCCGTCGTCCATTATCTGGAGAAGGATGTTGAACACGTCGTCGTGCGCCTTCTCTATCTCGTCGAGCAGTATCACCGTGTAAGGGCGTCGGCGGACCGCCTCGGTCAGCTGGCCTCCCTCCTCGTAACCGACGTACCCGGGAGGCGCGCCAATGAGTCGTGACACGGTGTGTTTCTCCATGTACTCGCTCATGTCCAGCCTGACCATCGCCCGCTCGTCGTCGAACAGGAACTCGGCCAGCGCGCGGGCGAGCTCGGTCTTGCCGACGCCCGTCGGGCCCAGAAAGATAAAAGAGCCGACCGGGCGGTTCGGGTCCTGCAGTCCAGCCCTCGTGCGCCTGATCGCGTTGGACACGGCCTCTATCGCCTGGTCCTGACCGACGACCCTCTCGCGAAGCCTGTCCTCCATGCCGATCAGCTTCTGGACCTCGCCCTCCACCAGCCTCGAGACCGGGATGCCGGTCCACTTCGCGACGACCTCTGCGACGTCCTCTTCGTCGACCTCTTCCTTGAGCATCTTGCGGTCCTTCTGAAGCTCCTCGAGTTGCTCGTTCTCCTCGGCGAGCCTTCTGTCGGCCTCGATGAGTGCCTGGTACTTTATTTCGGCGGCCTTCTCCAGGTCACCGTCGCGCTCGGCCGCCTGCTCCTGGTACTTCAGGTCCTCGATCAGCTCTTTCAGCTCTCTTATCCTGGTGATCGCGTCCTTCTCGTTGTTCCAGTGGGCCAGCAGCTCCTCGCTGTCCTCCTTGAGGTCGGCGAGCTCCTTCTCCAGCTTCTCGAGCCGGTCCACGCTCGCGGGATCGCTCTCTTTCTTGAGGGCCTCGCGCTCTATCTCGAGCTGCCTCATCCTGCGCTCGACCTCGTCCACCTCGGTGGGCATGCTGTCTATCTCGATGCGCAGGCGGCTGGCTGCCTCGTCTATCAGGTCTATCGCTTTGTCCGGCAGGAAACGGTCGGCTATGTAACGGTCGGAGAGGACGGCGGCCGCCACCAGTGCCGAGTCCTTGATACGCACGCCGTGGTGGACCTCGTACCGTTCCTTGAGGCCGCGCAGTATCGAGATGGTGTCGTGCTCGTTCGGCTCGTTGACCATGATCGGCTGGAAGCGCCGCTCGAGGGCGGCGTCCTTCTCGACGTGCTTGCGGTACTCGTCGAGGGTCGTCGCCCCGATGGCATGCAGCTCCCCCCTCGCCAGCGCCGGCTTCATCATGTTCGAGGCGTCGATCGAACCTTCGGCGGCGCCCGCTCCGACGAGCGTGTGCATCTCGTCCATGAAGAGGATGACCTCTCCCTCGGCGCTGTCGATGTCCTTCAGCACCGCCTTCAGCCTGTCCTCGAACTCGCCGCGGTACTTGGAGCCAGCGACCATCGCGCCGATGTCAAGCGCGTAGAGCTTTCTGTTCTTCAGTGACTCGGGCACGTCCCCGTTGACGATGCGCTGCGCGAGACCCTCTACGATCGCGGTCTTCCCGGTGCCGGGATCGCCGATGAGGACCGGGTTGTTCTTGGTGCGGCGCGACAGCACCTGTATCACCCTGCGGATCTCGTCGTCGCGGCCGATGACCGGGTCGAGCTTTCCCTTCCTCGCCTCGGCGGTCAGGTCGCGGCTGAACTTCTCGAGCGCCTGGTACTTGTCCTCGGGATTCTGGTCGGTCACTCGCTGTCCCCCGCGAATGTCCGCGAGCGCCAGCAGCATGTCGTCCTTGTTGATGCCCATCTCGCCCAGGATGCGCGGGCCTGCGCCTCCCGTGTCGAGTATCGCCATCAGCAGGTGCTCGGTGCTGACATACTCGTCGGTCAGGCCGGACGCGATTTCGCCGGCCGAGTCGAGCACTCCCTCGAGCCTCTTCGACAAGTACTGCCGCGTATCGCCCTGGACCTTGGGCAACCGCTCGAGCTCAGCCGTCAGCCGCTCCTCGACCGCCTCGGGTCTCACTCCCATCTTCTGAAGGATCGAGCCGATGACGCCCTCCGGCTGTGACACCAGGGCGAGCAGCAGGTGCTCGACGTCGATCTCCTGGTTGTTGAAGGTCCTGGCGTAGGCCTGGGCCTGAGTGACCGCCTGCTGCGCTTTTATGGTCAGCCTGTCCGGATCGAACATCTCCCCCCACCCTTCCGTTGACGGCGCGGCCTTATGCTGCCCTTGAAGCCGCTATTCCGATGATAACAGCAACGGCGATTGTCAAAAAGCGAGGTAGGTCAACGGGCGCTTGGACTAGAATATCGTTACGTCAAATGTCCGGAGGGTTTGAGTATTGGACGAACTGGAGGAAGCGGCCGGAGTGCTCGGGCACGCCGGTGAGGTGAAAGGCGAGTTCAAGGGCCTCGTGAAGAACAGGGACTTCATGAAGCTCTTCTGGGCGCAGCTCATATCGTGCATGGGCGACTGGATGGGCACCTTCGCGCTGATGTCCGTCGTGTTCAAGATGACGCACGGCTCGTCGCTTGCCGTCGGTGGGATGCTCGCGTTCCGCGTCGTGCCCGCGCTGTTCAGCGGCCCGGTCGCGGCCGTCATAAGCGACCGCGTCGACCGCCGGAAGCTGATGATAGCCTGCGACGTCCTGCGCGGCGGGATAATACTGGCGGCGCCTTTTCTTACGACTCTCTGGTCGCTCTACACGATGCTGTTCTTCCTGGAAGGCCTCTCCATCATATGGCTGGCCGCGCGCGACGCGAGCATTCCGAACCTGGTCGAGCCCGAGCAGCTTACGATGGCGAACTCGCTCTCGATGGCCACGACCTACGGGGTCATCCCGTTCGCGGCCGCGTTCTTCTCACTCCTGGTCTTCCCTTCACCGATAGTCCGGCACCTCGCCGCGGGAAGCTTCCTCGCGAAGCACCCGACCGTGATCGCTTTCGCGCTGGACTCTCTCACTTTCTTCGTGTCCGCGAGCTTCTTCTACCGGATGAAGCTGTCCAGCCCCCGCGACCGGGTCGAGGAGAAGGAGTCGCTCAACATCATAAGCTCCGTGACGTTCGCGCTCAGGCATCCTCTCGCCCGATCTCTCCTGATTGGCGCGGCTATGGGCTGCATCGGTGGAGGCAGCCTCTACGCGGTGGGGATCGGTTACGTTCGCGACGTCCTCCACGCCCGGAGCGACGCCGCCTTCGGCCTGCTGATGGCCTTGTTCGGGATAGGGATGATAGCAGGGGTGGTAGCCCTCCAGGTGCTTGTGAAACGCGAGGAGAAACCCTGGATGCTGCGCATCGCTCTGCTGGTGACAGGTGGCATCCTGATGGGGATGGCATTCGTCCACGTCGCGGTATTCGCCTATATCCTGGCCGCGTTCTTCGGCGCCGCCTTCGGGATACTGTTCATCATCGCGGTCCAGATGGTGCAGGAGGGAGTCGCCGATGAGGACAGGGGCAAGGCGTTCGCGGCGTTCCATGCGATCACGCGGATATTCCTGATACTGGGTGCCGGGCTCTCCGGGGCGATCGCGGGGCTTATCGGGGTCAAGCAGATAAACGTGGCGGGCTTACATTACACGCTGTACGGGATATCCGTCGCGCTCTTCGTCGCCGGCGTCCTGATAGCTTCGGTATCGGTGATACCGCTCGGTGAGAAGAAGAGCTCTTACCGCGAGTACTTCGCGAGGCGCACGGTCGAGGCAACCGACGACTGATAGTATCCCGTCCCATGGACACTACGGCACCGCCCATGGGACGGGACACTTGAGGAAGTTCCTACCGTCCCTGTTGCTCTTTTGCCAGTCGGCGGCAATCCTCTATGTCCCGCTCGATCTCTTCGGTGGTCCAGATCCCGGCGACCCGCGCCCTGCCCGACTCGTCTTCGGTCGAGCGGCTCTCCGCCCAGGCGATCTTCTCGACGTCCGCCGCGCTCCCTTTCATCTCGCCGCGGTAACAGCGCTCGATGAAGAGCGCCGTCTTCGGCATGCTCAGGCTGAGGAGATCGTTCAGCTCTCGAAGCAGCTCGGGGTCAGTCTCTCCCCTCGCTGCTTTTTCGGCGAGGCGGGACTCCAGCTCCAGGTACTTTATGAAAAGCTCTTTGCTCTCGGCCGTGGGCCATTCGCGCGACATCGGCATCACCACGCTTCACTTCGTGCTCCGTCCCACAGATACCTTGACGCACCGAGAGCGTCGGGGCGCCGCGCCTGCAAGGCGCGCGACCGAGTCGTACTCACTGAGTACTCCGAGGGAGTGGAACGACGCAGGCGTGGATGCAGCGGCGCTCGAATGCCAAAGTATCTGTGGGACGGAACACTGGATGCTGCCAGAAGGCCACCTCCGCTGATAGAATAAACCCCAGGCGTTTCTGCGACCAACGCGGAGGTTCAAATGGACGGGGATGCGAAGATAAAACCGCAGAAGGAGATCAACAAGGTCAAGGGCTCCATCAAGAAGCTGGAGAAGGACAAGGAGCACATGTACCCCGGGCTCGGCTCGGCCACATACCAGGTGTTTCTCGCCGGCAAGATCGACGACCCCAAACTGCTCGAGCATTGCCGCGCCATCCAGGCCATTGACGCGAAGATACAGGAGGCGCAGGCGAAGATAAGCGAGCTCCAGGTGTACGCGCAGCAGCAGGCGATCCTTGGCGCACAGGCCTCGTCGGTCTGTCCCCAGTGCGGCTCTTCGGTACTGCCCGGCATGCGTTTCTGCGGGAACTGCGGGCATGTGATGCCGCAAGCCCCTTCGGGGACGGCCTGTCCTTCGTGCGGTTCACAGGTCGCACCGGGCACCAGGTTCTGCGGCGAGTGCGGCGGCGCCGTCCCGGCCGCCGCTACCCAGCCGGCGCCGGTACCACCTTCGCCACCCGCCGCCTCGACGGCGCCACCACCGCCCCCTGCCGCCGCGCCGTCCGCCCCCCAGCCCGCTCCTGAAAAAGAGGAGCCGGCCGGGCGCAGGTGCCCGAAGTGCGGGGCAGTGGTTGACGAGCAGGACGCGACCTTCTGCGGCGAGTGCGGCGCGCGGATCGCGCCTTGAGCGCAGGCCGAGCCTGGTAGCGATGAAAGTACTCGTCACTACTCCCGAGAGCGCCATCGGATACGAACTTCTCAGCCTCCTCATCTCGGAGGGCTTCTCTGTTCGAGCGCTGTGCCTGCCCGAGGACTGTGCCCGGCTCGAAGAAGCCGGCGTCGAGACTGTGGCCGGCGACCTCCTCGACGAGGAGCAGACACACGTCGCGATGTCAGAGGTCGGTGCCGTGTTCAACTGCTCGACGGTTATGGAGTTCGACAGGAAGAAGGGCCGCCGCGCCGCGCTCATCAACACCGACGGCACCAGGAACCTGCTGGTATCGATGGCCAGGCAGGGCGTCGAACAGCTCGTCCACGTCGGCTCGGCGTTCGCCTTCCCCCCCGAATCGGGGACTCGGCCGCCCGCCGCCACGGCGTCGGTACGCACCGCCGCCGGCCTGGTCACCAGGTACGTGCGCGACAAGAAGCTCAAGGCTTTCACCGTGAACCCCGGGCTGGTGCTGGGGCGCCACGACCATGAGGGCCCGGGGGCCAGGGTGATCAAGAGGGGGCTGACCTGGAAAGGCACCCCTCCCGGAGGCGGCTGCAGCGTGGTCTCGGCTGTCGACGTCGCTTCGGTGGCGCTCAAGCTTCTCGGCCGCGGGAAGAGCTGCGAGGTGCGCACGGTCGCCCCGTACGACGTGAGCTACTCTGACCTGTTCGACCTCGTGCGCTCCGTTGCTGCTCGGGATGGGGAAGTCGCGGTCCCGCGGCCGAAGCGGACTTCCGAGCTGGACTCTTTCCTCTCCGGGGATTTCTACTACGCCGCCGAGGCGGCATCCGAAGATCTCGGCGTCATCTGGACTCTGCTGCCACTCACGGTCGAAGAGGCTTACCTGGCGGTTAAGGAAATACCGGGTGAAATCTTCTGACCCTGTGCTACCTCTAGTAATTGCCTTAACCAAGCCTTAATTTGAAGGTCACCCCCTTTTGCTATAGTATTTTTAGTAACTTTTAATCACTTACTTTTACGTCCATCATCATACGATGTTTAAGGGATAATATTACTAGTCAAATAAGGTAAGAAAAGTAAGTTTCTGCGAACGACTTGACAACTTACCACTAGTTTACTTTATCAACAAATGTTAACAACTCACCAAAAGTTTATAAGGTTGTTAACAAATTATTACTGGCTATAACAAATCAGCGTGTCGTGGAATATTGGCACTAGACATATCACCACGATGGTCAGATAATACCTTTGGTCACAGAACCGGACAGCTTACCGGGGCAAATCCACCGGCAGGTTGAGCCGGTTTTTTTTATTGTAAGAAGGGATTAGCGAAAATGGGGGACACGCAGAGTAAGACTTCAACGGGGGTTAGTTACTACAATAAAAGTATCCCCATGCTTCGCTGTCCAACTTTCCCCCGTTATTTTTGTTCACCCACGGAGCAGGTACCCGTGTCTCTCCTTTACTCCAACTTCCGAGAGACACACCCTACTGGCGTTATATGCCTGCCCAGTACTTCCCTATTGGTGGTGAGTTAGGTGAACTATAGAAAGGTCAACTGCAAACTTTGGGAAGACGCATATTTTATGGAACTACACCCCGTAAGTATGACTATATATTTTTATCTGGTCACTAATTCTCACAGCACGGCAGAAGGTTATTACAAGTTACCAATTCTTTATGTCGTGAACGACCTGCTACCCATGTTTAAGACCGTCGAAGAACGTAATGGTAAATCAACTAGAGATTACACCGAACTTATTAGAGAGCAACTCACCAAATTAGAAGAGCAACAACTCATTTCTTACGACGACGAAACACAGGTTGTACTAATCAAAGACGCACTCAAATTGAATGTCACCATGAATGAAAAGCACAGGTCGGCAGCAATAAAAAGAATTATGGACGTTCCCTACTCTGAATTAATTGACGAGTTCTTAGAACTAGCTGATACCTATGACGGACTGTTGGCAGAGGATATAAGAAAGGGTATGGATACAGTATGAGCTACCCTATCCGATACAGTATGTGTAACCCTCTCGATACATCTATATCTATATCTATATCAATATCTTCATCAATATCATGTCTGAAAATAACAGACTTTTCAGACGCTTCTCTTGGTATTAATCCTTCTTGTCTACAAAGAGAGGAGTCCTAATGCTAACACCACATGAGTTCAACAAGGTAAATAAGATGAGGGCTTTAATCCTGGCCGAAGTACCCTACCTTAAAAAAGAACTCAAACGTATCAATTCTGAACTAGTAGGTTGGGAAGGTCACGACCCAACACTTACCTGCGACGAAGTTGCTGTGATGATTGAACACCTGTATCAGAAGCACGTTGAGGATGTTCCTCTGCCACACGGTTACGACAATGACGGCGTACGACTGCCTGGCCGTCCTCCTGGTGTTGTCGCCAACGTCGAGAAAGAAGGAGAAGACAATGAGTAACGACCGTGAAGAGGCTTTGAAGGATTTTGAAGAGTATGTCGGTGCTATTGCAAGTAGAGGTGTCCCCCCCGACGTAGCGTTAGAGGTTGCCGGCAGACTCGAAGCAATCCGAATGACTCTAATTGGTGACGTAGAACCAAAGCAGGTCTGTGAGTATTGTGGTGTCGCAGCGAACGACAAGGAAGGGAAGTTCAATAAGGACGGGTTGTTCTGCTGCTTTGAATGTCTTAAGGAATATGCTGACGAACTTGAGGAAGAGAAATGGGTAAGTTAATCCATGAAGGCGTGGCCATTGAGTATGACCCTGACGCTGATGTCGTTCTTCGAGTGGCACACGCTGTCGATACTGACGGGGGCTTGATTCCAGCCGACAAGCGAAAAGAGCCACCCGAGTCAACACCAAGGTTTAGGTACTGGACTGACACTTGGAACAATCTCTCGCCGTTGGTTCTGGTGGTAGAGTTCACTATTAGAAAAGAGAGCAAAAGGACTTGGCATATCCTTCAACAGAGTAAGAATAACAGTCCTGAGCAATTCTTGATGTTGTTGGCTCTTTGTGAATCTGTGGGTCTGATTCGGGCTGTTTAACACAGACGGTCGCTACGGCTCTGTAGTACCCCTAGAACGGTTCGTAAAGCCGTTACTAGGGTTTCATGCCTAAAGATTCCCAACGGGCTTTCTCGCCCAGATTGGTTGCTTTCTTGAAAACACGAATTCTCTGCACCATCTCTTCTGCTCTCACAATGATTCCTTGCTGAAGGTTGTTGTCACAGCACCGTGGTACTATCGAAACAGTGGGAGTGTTGGTCAGTCGTCGCATGGCTGGAAGCGAGTAGTGGTACTGATGAAGGAATTCGGTGAAGAAGACAAAGAAGGTTTCACGACGTACCCCTTCGGCATTGTTATTTCACTGCCTTCTTGTCTATGCCTCAAGGACGGGGAAGCTCAACCGACGAGGATTAACGGACTTCCTGCTACCTTGCTTCTCTACAAACAGACGAGAGACGAGAACTTCTATAAACAACGAATATTCTTCCCGTTAGACCCGGATAATTCATATGAAAAGGGAAGGACTCCCCCCTTGTATTGCTTAAGGATGCATTAGAATCGGCAATTCCGTCAATGCGAGGTTCCAATGAGAGAAAACCCAATGGGTGCACCAAAAAACGGG
>Ga0209539_1000305_pt1 | contig 29541 bp, 23 predicted proteins | sample BarGraNGADG00312_2_FD_184499 | JGI IMG/M metagenome (GOLD analysis project Ga0209539, IMG submission 184499) | Arctic peat soil microbial communities from Barrow, Alaska - Barrow Graham LP Ref core NGADG0011-312 (SPAdes) (version 2) | ecosystem: Environmental > Terrestrial > Soil > Wetlands >...
CAACGGAGTGGTCGAGCGGTTTTTCAGGACGCTCAAGGAGCAGGCCATCTACGGTCGGGTATTCAAGAACCTTGAAGAAGTCCGGCAGGCGGTCGCTGAATTCGTAGAGCTTTACAACGAGTACTGGTTAATCGAGAAGAACGGATATCTGAGCCCGCTACAGGCCAGGGCGGTTCATTGCGAGAGGGCGGCAGCATGAGTCATGCGGGTCGCAAAGTTGTGTCCAAGAAACCGGGTGCGCTACAGGAACTTCATCACTGGAGTCATCATGTTCCCGTCAAGAAAGACATCAATAAAACCATCGTGAGAGTCGGCGAGTTCAACGTTTCCGAGGATGGCGTCGTGCCCCTCGCCCAGAGTCTCAACGACAATAGTCAGCGCTTCCGGGTCCATAAAGTATTCCCGGGCCTCTGCCAGTCTATCCGCCATGACTAAGTTGAGGGCTTTCTGCGCCGCGTCCTGCGACAGAACCTCCGCGTTGCTTACATGGTTAATGGTCACCGGCGAAGTATCTCTTGGAGTGCTTGCCGGTGATTTTGTTGCTGGCGTGGTCTTCGAAGTGGTCGTGTTGATACCACCACAACCTGCGGCGGCGGCGAGGCTCAGGGCGACAGTAATGATGAGAGAAATAATCAGTGTTTTCTTCCGCATTTCGAGTTGCCCTTTGACTATTTTACGGTGACGTCCTTGACCTTCCACTTATCCGGGTCTACCTGAACCCTCCACATATGCAATCCCAGTGCGGGAGTCGTCGGGTTCTCGGGAAGAAAAACTTCGACGCCGGCACTATGAGCATCCACATACTCAGCCTCCCCGGCGATAATGTCACGCCTCGTGTCCAGAACGTCTACGGCAGTATCCAGCAATCCCGGTTCCATGAAATACTTCTGAGCAGTTATTGACATGTCTCTTCCAATCAGGTCAATGACTGTATGGGCCGCTTCATCAGCAGTGCTTGCCCCGGGGAGGTCTATCTTTGGCACACTTGCTGAGGTGCTCGCCTGCGGGATGGTTGTCTGCGTCGTGGTTGCCGACGTGCTTGGCTCAGGGAGAGTTGTCTGCGGCGCGGTTGCCGGAGTACTTGCTTCGTGGTTTCCGCCACAACCGGTGACGGCGATCAGAATGACTGCAATGGTAACCATCAATGAAAACACCAGCGTTTTCTTCCGCATCTCGAGTTGCCCTTCGCCTTTTCTAATGGAGCGGGAAAGCCGTCTGGTCGAAACTACACACATCCCATATTTGCCTTCAATTAGGCGAAAAAAGCGAGATATCCTGATTACCCTCCACGAGCTATATGCTTCTTAAAGTTAAAAAAATCACGTGGAACGGTAGATACGCGGAACGAATTAAATAAAGGTGGGCCTAAGAAAGAGTGCCGGTCAAGGCGTTTGGTTACAAAAGTACCGAACAGTACTCAATCAGAGTATCCTCCGATGGTATCGGTTCCGGCACCCCTGTTGTTCCAATACATCGAACGTTCTACCATTATCTTCTTGGTGGGGTCGGTACTCTGAACCATGGTTGCGGCTCTTCCGTTTATACCCGAGTGTGCCAGCAGGCTGTATGTCCTCCGAGAGTTTGCAGGGACGGTTTCGTTCTTTGTGACGTTACCCTGACCCGTGGGTGTTAGGTAACTTATACTGACAGTTACAGGGGTCGAGTTGGGGTTCTGAACCAGTGTCCAAGTCTCATAACCGTTGCCGGTTTGTCCATCTGGAAGGTAGAAGGTGGCGTGAGGTTCCCATAGACCTATCGAGTCGTGACACGCCTCTCCTGTGCCGTTGTCCCAGTACATGGCCCTCTCTGCGATTATGGGCTTTGTACCAGTTGCCTGTACTGAGAAATCGGTGTTGGACATGTCAATAGGGTATCCGTTTGCCGGGCTTACGTCATTAACTCTGATGGTCTTGCGTGAGTTGGCTGGCATGGCGAAAGCAGGTTGCTTAACGGCTCCATCTTGGGTCATGTAAGTAAGGGTGACATCTGTTGCTTCGTTGTTCGGGTTCTGAACTAATACATAAGTTGTGAAGCCCCATGCAGTAGTACCTTCAGAAAGGAAGTAGTCTTTGGCAGGAGCAATAGCGCCTATGGAACAAGAACCCTCACGCCTGTTGTTACGATACTGACTTCTCTCGGCTATTACAGGAACGTCAGAAGTTACCTTGATAGAAGAGTCATGTACACCCACATCTTCAACCATACTGTAAGTAGCCCTTGAATAAGCGGGTATCTTCTTATTAAGCACTTTTGGACCTGCATCCTCTGTCATATAAGTAAGAGTAACGTTCGCCTCAGTAGCGTTAGGATTTTGTACTAACGTCCAAGTCTCAAACTCCCAAGCTGACGACCCTTCGGGTAAGTACCAGTTATTTGCAGGAGAAGCGACTCCTATTGAATTATGTCCTTCGGAAGAGGAAGTTTCTTTTCCTGTCCAAGTCATTGTACGGTCTACAGCGATTGTCTTTTTTTCTACAGATTCTATTTTGGTAGAGAAGTCTGACTGACCACCCATAGCCGAAATGATAGCGTCGTTGGTAATAGTAGTTTGCGATAATGCAGGTAAGGCTATTATTTTTTCTGCAACTTTGCCAGCACCAGTTCTTGCTGTTGAGTTCATATAGGTGACTCTGGCGTGTTGTTCTTCATTAATTGGGTTTTCTATGGTTATGTAAGTAGAAAAGCCCCAAGCAGTTGTACCTTCGGCAAGATACCAAGTGGAGTTTTGAGACGTTACATCATACTTCTTGTTGTCGTTGGAACTTTCTCCGTTTACTTTGACCACCACAACTTGAGGTCCTGGTGGAGTATCATCGGGAATCAATACTACTATCTCCGTGTCACTCCACGAAATAACCGTTGCAATGTTTCCACCAATTGTAATAGTAGAACCTCCCTGCGTAGGTAAGAAGTCTGTGCCGGTGATAGTAACTTGGACACCAGGAGGTCCGTATGGAGGTGAAACTGAAGTTACTGTTGGGGTGTTAATAGCAAAGTTTGCTTCCCCATTGTGGTCGATTTTGACAGGGAACGAAAGCGGGTTAACAGAGGACTCATATCCTCCTTCAGTCCAATTAACAAAGTGATAGCCGGGATTTGGTATGGCAGTTAATGTACAGGTGTCTCCGTAGTTGTAAGTGCCGTTGCCGGTCACGGTTCCACCAGCGACAGGGTTTGGGGTTACATTCATGGTATGAGTGTTGAGAACAAATTTGCCTACTAGAGTCCTGTCGTTCGTAGCAGTAAACGAGTAACCAGGGTCGGTCGAAACAGGCGACCCGTTTTCCGTCCAGTTAACGAAGCGATAGCCAAGGTTGGGTGAAGCACCCATCGTAACACCACTGCCGTAAGCGTAGTCGCCATCCCCACTCACTGTTCCACCAGCGACGGGGTTAGCACTAGCTGAGACGGTATAAGCGTACTGCTTGAAGACACCTACCAGAGTTCTGTCAGCAGTAGCATTGAACGAATAATTCGGGTCGGTAGAAACATCTACCCCGTTTTCAGTCCAAACAAGAAAATAGTAACCGATGTTGGGGTTGGCATGCATCTGTACGGTAGCACCTTCATCATAGGTTCCGTCTCCTGATACAGTCCCACCGACAGGTGGACTTACACTTGTTGATATGACGTAGGTTTTAACGAAGTTACCCACCAGCGTTCTGGCGGTGGTAACAGTGAACGAGTAGTTAGGGTCAGCAGATACAGGTAATCCACTTTCAGTCCAGTAGGCAAAACGGTAACCGGCATTTGATGAAGCACCAATGGTAGCTGTATCTCCATAGGTGTAAAGAGCGCTTCCCGAAACATTTCCTCCTGCTAACGGGTCAGCACTTACCAATACGGTGTAAGTGTTATCAAAGTTTGCTACCAGAGTCCTGTCAGTCGTGATACTAAACGAGTAACCAGGGTCGTATGAGACCGGTGACCCTCCTTCAGTCCAGTTAACAAAGTGGTATCCTGTGCTGGGGCTGGCTCCCATTGTAACGAGGTCTCCATAGTTGTATTGACTGGCTCCCGTAGCAGTCCCACTTCCAGGAGGATTTACACTTGTGCTTACGGTATGGGTATCTAATACAAAGTTGCCGACTAAATTCCTGTCGGCTGTGATAATAAACTGATAATCAGGGTCAGTTGAAACAGGTGACCCGTTTTCAGTCCAGTTGACAAAAGTGTAACCGGGGTTGTGGCTGGCATGCATCGTAACAGTATCACCGTAATCATAGGTTCCATTCCCACTCACGGTTCCACCAGCGACGGGGTTGGCACTTGCAGAAACAGTGTGGGTGTCCAGTGCGAAGTTACCTACCAGATTTCTGTCAGTTGTGATAGTAAACTGGTAATTGGGGTTTGATGAAACCGGCGTTCCGTTTTCCGTCCAGTTAACGAAGTGATAGCCCCCGATAGCAGAAGCTCCCATAGTAACGGTAGCGTTATAGGTGTATTGACCGTCTCCTGAAACTGTTCCCCCTGCTAATGGGTCAGCACTTGCAGAAACAGTATAGAGGTTACTGAAGTTCGCTGTGAGTGTTCGGTTGTCTGTAACAGTAAATGAATAACCGGGGTCAGTTGAAACAGGCGACCCGTTTTCAGTCCAGTTGACAAAACGGTATCCTTCGTTGGGTGAGGCTCCCATTGTTACTGTATTTCCGTAAGTGTAGTTGCCATTTCCACTTGCCGTCCCGCCAGCAACGGGGTTACGGAGTGCCATAATCGTACAGATGTCGTTGACAGAATAGCGGATATTGCCATTTGTACCAGCCCAAGTTAAGTGTGAAAGATTAAACGAATCAATCGCTATTTGAGGGTTGGGATTACTATTTACAAATGAGCCACCGATGTTAACTGGCGCAGTCCATCCACTACCAAGGTTCTCTGTGTATTGGACGGATTGAGATAGATACCAAGAAACGTGAGGGTGGTTCAAGTGGTCTAACTTTATCGTGGCATTATACTGAGCGCCTGGTGGACCGCCGATGTTAAGTGGTGAAGTCCATCCACCCCCCAGGTTTTCGGTGTAACTAGTACTTCCGACCCCACCGTCCATAAAAACGACATGAGGATAGTTCAGCGTGTCAACTTCTATTTGAGGAAACATTCCACTCGCCAGAGTTACCGGCGTTGACCACACACCAGAAGTCTTTTTGGCATAATGGACACTGCCACTACCCGACCAAACAACATGGGAATCGTTCAATGAATCCAGTTTAATATACGGAGAATTATTCCAATTGGAATTGGTGGATATCATATCCGGTGTCGACCAGGAGGTCCCGTTGTTATCAGAACAATAAATCATGTTTGTATAAGTTACGATGTTGTCAAATCCCCACCAAACGACATGAGGGTTTCCTACTGTGTCCAACGCCATCTGCGGTCCGAAGTTGGTAGAGGAATCAGTGGATAAAATTACGGGGTTAGACCACACCGTTCCGTTGTACTTGGAATAGTAAATATTGTAGTCCGAATCTGCTTCCCAAGTAACGAGGGGATTCCCACTTGTGTCTAGTGCTATTTGAGGCACCATGTTATCTTCGGTGGTAAGAGATAAGGAGTACGGTGACGACCACACGCCGGCAGTTCTTTTGGCGTAGAAAGCCTGGAGAGTCGTGCCGTCGTTCCCCTGCCAAACAACATGAATATCCCCACTCGTAGTATTCATCGCTATCTGTGGAGAGCCATTTAGATAGGGATAAGCCCCATCAGGGCCATTGGCAGATAACTGATATGGTGCAGACCAGCCGCCTCCAAGGTTCTCAGTGTAATAGATTTGGTTGGCTGTTCCGTCACTACCAGCCCAGACGACATGAGGGTGGTTGGACGAATCAAGCACTATCTGTTGGCCAATACCGTCTGGAATTGTGCCTGATATGGTAACCGGCGTTGACCATCCAAGAGAAGCAGATGCCGAAGGTGATACTGCCAGTATGATAACCGACACCACGGCGAGGACAGATAGTAGAACAACGGATTTTTGGAACTTCATTCTACTTCAACCTCCGTGAACCAGCCGATTGCCGCGCGACTTACAGAAATGATAAAAAGTGGTTGACCCGACCCGCGTTTTTCCAAAAGGACTGGGTGGAATCTCAGAATCAAGAGTCACTCCCCCATTCCTTCCTGGTCCCCCCGGTGGCGCAACATCCCTAGGGATATCATCAAATATCCCTTTTTGAGTGGTTTTTCCTATAGCTTACAACGGGATTTAGGTAAGAAACGATACTAGAAACAGGGGTTTTTCTTGGTTTGAGCTTCTACTCGTGCTGGAATACTTGGAGAAATAATCCTTTCCCAGCCCGGAACAGGATAACCTTCGAGGATATCTGGGATGAGGCAACCGATATTGAAAGGCGGTGGATACTGGAGGACTACCTCAGGGCTGTTGTCATTCACCCCGACTATGCCGAGGTCCAGTTCTATGACGCTCCTGCTTTCCGTGTGGACTGGTCGGAAGTCAGCGGGAAAAAGGATGTGTGTATTTTAATGGAGCGGGAAACGGGGCTCGAACCCGCGACCTTCGGCTTGGGAAGCCGACGCTCTACCAACTGAGCTATTCCCGCTCGACGGACAGTAATTATAACATCGGCCGAAGTAGGGGCAGTATGTCTGTCTCAAGCAGGAATTCCTGCGTTTCCAGTGGTGTAATCTCCCCCCGGTCGGTTGCATTCGCTATCTCGAACGTCATGTCACACCGTATGCCGGTCGGATACGACCGGATACGATAGCTCATTCAACAGACCGGCAATCAAGATTCGATCCGCTGTCTGTCCGGGGTGAACGGTTCGCCCCGAGTCACACAAATATAGACCTGGTCCGAGCCCAGACTGATAAGCATGGATATGAAGCGTAGCTGAGAAGTCACATGTTCGAAAAGCGTTAGGCGTTCCTCCCGGCCTCCGCCCCGGGAAAATATCCGTCTCGCATGCGCGTGGACACGGCTTCGCCGGACACGCGCGGTGCTCGACGAGTCACCCGTATGGTCATTTCTAGAGTTTTGTTGTGGCATTCGACCCTCTGCGTCACCCAATCGGGTGTCTTTTTCACTTAAAAAGGCCGATACATCTGCCGATAATCTTAGGGCGGACAAAAGGAGCGGTTGTGTCCAGACCCAAGATCCTGGTCGTCGAAGACGAGCGGGACGTCGCGAAAGTCATATCGATAAACCTCAAGCTAGAGGGGATGGATGTCGTGGAGGTGCACGACGGTCCCAGCGCCCTCGAGAAGGTCGGCGAGGTCATGCCGGACTGCGTGGTCCTGGACGTCATGCTTCCCAAGGTCAGCGGGTGGGACATCCTCAACTTCATCAAGTCGAACAAGGAGACCGCGGACATACCGGTCGTCATGGTTACCGCGAAGGTCGAGGAGCGCGACCAGTTGCGCGGCCTCGGCGCCGGCGCGGTCAAGTACATCACCAAGCCGTTCAGCCCGATGACCCTCACAGAGACGATCAAGAGCGTCCTCAAGCCGCAGGCCGCGGAGGAGGTCGCCCGCGAGCGCAAGGAGACCATCGAGCGGCTGCAGCTCTCAACGATCCACAAGATCAGCGACATACTGATATCCGCGCCGGTGATGGACGACCTGCTGGAAGGCATCGCCGACAAGATGATGGCCCTGTTCGACCTGCCGGCCTGCGCGATGGTCCTCTCCGACGACGAGCCGGACGCGTACGTCTTCAAGCGGTCGGCGCAGCCGGGCAAGAGCAAGGGCATAATGCGCCTGACGCTCTCGCGCCAGGTGGACGTGCTGCTGAGCCAGGCCTTCGCCAGCAACAGGAGGGCCGCGAGGGCGAGCGACGTCGAGGGGTTCGTCCCGGCCGAGCTCTTCCCGGGCATGGACAGCATCGGCGACCCGTACGTGCTGCCGCTCTTCGAGCGCAACAACTACTTCGGCTCTCTCGTAATAGTCGTCCGACCCGACACGGCGCTTTCGCGCGACGAGCAGGACCTTCTGGAGACGATCACGAACCAGGTGGCCGCCGCCGTCGCCAGGGCGAGGCTGCACGAGAACATCCGCGAAGACGAGGTCGTCCACAGGCGGCTGCTGCACCAGACGATAACGGCGCAGGAGACTGAGCGGCGCAGGCTGGCGTCGGAAATACACGACAGCGTCGTCCAGTCACTGGTGGGCATCAGTTACCAGCTTCAGGCCGTCGAGAAGAAGCTGCCGCCCGACGTGGACGGGGGGCTGGCGGCGGACCTGAAGATGCTGGAGGAACAGCTGACGGATAACATCCGCGAGCTGCGGGGCCTGCTGCTGGGGCTCCGTCCGCCGATGCTCGACGACATGGGAGTCTTCGCGGCGCTCTCGACGCACTTGAAGAACTTCGGCATGAAGAACGGCGTGCAGACCACCATGCAGCTTCCCGAGGAGTTGCCGGCGCTGACAAGGGATGCGCAGATCAACCTCTTCCGAATCGTCCAGGAGGCCCTGAACAACATCGAGAAGCACGCCGACGCGACGCACGTGACGATAGAGTTCGAGGTCACGCCGCAGAAGTTGTTCGTGGTCGTCCGCGATGACGGTAAAGGGTTTCAGCCGTCGAAGGGGCACGGCAAGCCGAGGAACCTGGGGATCGCGAGCATGCGCGAGAGGACCGAGCTGCTTGGCGGGACCCTGAAGATAAAGTCAGAGCCTGGTCGGGGCACGATGATAACGCTTGATGTCCCGCTCAGATCGATACTGGAGGGATGAGATGCCAATAAAGGTGATGATCGTCGACGACCACAAGCTCGTGAGAGAGGGGCTGAAGGCGGTCTTTGACCAGGGGGGAGAGATAGACGTCGTAGCCGAAGCGGGCAGCGGCGAAGAAGCCCTGGACATGGTGAAGGGCGTCGAGCCCGACGTCGTCCTGATGGACATCAGCATGCCCGGGATGAACGGCATCCAGTGCACCAGGCTGATGAAGGAGAAAGTGCCGGACGTCCGCATCGTAATACTGACGATGCTCGACCAGGAAGGCTACGTCTACGAGGCGGTCAAGGCCGGGGCGACCGGTTACATGCTTAAGAGCACCACGTCGGACGACCTCGTCGCCGCGATCAAGACCGTCTACGACGGGCACGCGCTGCTCCACCCCGAGGCCACCGCGCAGCTCCTCAAGGAGTTCGTGACCCTGGCCGAGAACCGGTCGAAGGACTACGGCCTGTCGAACCGCGAGATGGAAGTCCTGCAGCTGCTCTCCGAGGGGCAGACCAACAAGGAGATAGCCAAGGCGCTCTGGATCAGCGAGCAGACGGTCAAGACGCACGTGGCGCACATCTTCGACAAGCTGGGGACGTCGGACAGGACTGAGACCGTGGCGCGGGCATTGAGAAACGGGCTGGTAACCTAGACAGTCCGCTAGGCCTGCTGGTCCCCCGCGAACACGCGCGGGTTCTCCGCCTTCGGCATGCGCACCCTGAGCGCGTTGCGTACCACCGAGAGGTCGAGCTGCTCGCCCTCGTCGTACCTGTAGACCTCTCCGTCTATCTGCACGAAAGCGTCTTCCTTCAGCTCGATGTGGAAGCGCTCGCTCTGGTCGTACAGTATCTTGTCGGAATGGAAGTCCTCGTTCATGCACTTCATCAGCAGGCTCCACGCCGGAATCGGCGACATCGGCCTCAGGCCGGACATGTTCAGCATACCGTCGTTCATCCGGGCGTCCGGCATGAACCAGACGTATCGGCCGTAGAGCGGCGCGTTGCCGAAGACCGCGATCAGGAACCTGCCGTCGTACGAGTTGGTGTCGCTCTCGATGCGCAGCAGCTTCGGCGAGTTGCGGAACCTCTCCTTGAAGACGATGCGGACACCCACGGCGAAATACGCGGGGATCTTTATCTTCTTGTACTGGAGCGTCTTGTAGGCGATCTCCGCGTCGACCCCGACGCCGATCTGGACGACCGCGTACCGGTCGTTGCACCTGATGAGGTCTATCTCGCGCTCGTTGCCGTCGAGGATTATCTCGAGGGCGCGCTCGCGGTCCTTTCGCGGTATCCCGATGTTGTGACAGAAGTCGTCCGCGGTGCCGCCGGGAAAGACGGCCAGCGGGTTGTCGACGCCGGACATCTTCATCCCGTTGACGACCTCGTTGACGGTGCCGTCCCCGCCCACCGCTATCACGCAGTCGACCTGGTCGGCGAAGCGCTTCACGATATTCTCGGCGTGGCCGGCGGACTCGGTTATGAAACCCTCGTGGCCGATGCCGAGCCGGCCCATCTCCCTGAGGAGCCAGCTGCCTTCTCCCTTCGCCTTGCCGCCGCGGGAGATCGGGTTGATGATGACCAGGTACTTGTCATTCAGGCCCGGCGGCCCGCCGACACGCTCAAACCTTTTCTTCCTGAAGCTGTCTAATGTAAAGCGTTCCACTGTTATTCCTCTACCACTGCGGCCTCGACCACTTCGGCCTCGACCTCTTCGCGTGGCACGCGGACCCTTATCGCCTCAGGCTTGATGCTCATCTCGAGCCGCTGCCCTTTCTCGAAGATCTGCACCTCGCCGTCGAACTGCGCGTACACGTCCTCTATGACCTCGATGGCCATCGAGGTGGTCGTGAAATTGCTGAACTCCTTCGCGTTGTGTTTCCCGGCCAGCAAGAGTGAGAACTGGAACAGCGTCTTCATCCTGCGCATGGGCCTGAACATAGCGAGGTCGATGACCCCGTCGTCCATCCTGGCTTCCGGAAGTATCTTCAGGTACCTGCCGTAAGTGCTGGCATTGCCGGCGACCACCATCTCGAAATCCCCCTCGAAGTGCTCGTCCAGCACATCGATGGCGAGCTTGGAGACGGGCATCGGGCGCATCAGCATCGACAGCCCGTGATACCAGTAGGCGAGCATCCTGAGGTGCTTGCTCCCGTAGCTGCGGTAGGCGATCTCAGCGTCCAGGCCTATGCCCACTGTTACCCCGGCGTAGCGGTCGTTGACGAGCATCAGGTCGATCGTCTTGTTGTATTCCCCGAGTATCACCTTGAGGGCGTCGTCCTTGTCGCGCGGTATGTTCATGTTGCGCGCGAAGTCGTCGGCGGTCCCGCTCGGGAAGACCGCGAGCCCACGCTCTTTGCGGCCTGAATCCATGACGCCGTTGATGACCTCGTTGACCGTCCCGTCACCCCCGACGGCCACCACGACATCGACGTTGTCGGCCCAGTTCGCCACCAGCTCGCGCGCGTGCCCGGCCTTCTCGGTGAACAGCGCTTCGTGCTGGATCCCCATCTTGCGGAATTTGTTGAGCAGCCAGACGCCCTGCTTCATCGCAAGGCCGCCACGCCCGACAGGATTTACCACTACCAGGTATCGCTCCTGGCTCTCCAAAGAAAAGCACCTCCAATAGAGACAGTGCCTCTGAAATACGGTGCGAAAAAGAATATCACACATCCGCAAGGAAGGCGGGCGGGGGCGGGGCCCGAAAAGCGGGCGGTTGCCGCCGTTCTGTTATCATTTACGGGACCAGCCCGGCGTGAGAAACGCGGCTCCTGTTCGCGTTGCCATGCCTGTACAAGGGACATCGCGATGGAGCACGTTCGCGGGACGGCCGTCCCGCCGAAAAAAATCAGTGGAGCAAGACCGGCGCGGAGAGTATTAGCGGCCCTCGTCGCCCTTTTTGCCGTAACCGTGCTCGTGCTGAGCATGTCGGGCGCCGGTGCCAAGGCAGCGACCGGCGGAAAAGCCGTCATCGTTGTGATCGACCGGATAAGCCTTGCGGACATCGTCGACAATCCTTCGCTTCCCAATATCTCGAAGCTGATGTCCGAAGGCAGCAGCGGCCTGATGATGGTGCGCCTGAGGTTCGACAAATACGGCATCGGAGGCTACACGGTCATCGGTGCCGGCGGCCGGATGATCGCAGGCGACAACGCGGCGCAGGCCTACAACGCCGACGAGCGGCTCGAGTCCGCCGACGGGACAGTCCTCGTGGCGGGCGACGTCTACCGCTCCCGCGCCGCGCGCACGGCGCGGCCCGGCTCGGTCGTCAACCTGGCGATCGAGGAGATGGTCAGGGCCTCCAGCACGTACGTCTCGACGAGCAGGCCGGGGTTGATGGGCGAGGCCCTCGAGCTGGAGGGCAGGAAGGTGGGCGTCGTCGGCAACGCCGACAACCTCGCGCCTGCGGCTTTCGGGGTGATGGCCGACGGCAGCCGCGTTACACTCACTCCGACGTTCGTTCCGTTGCCGGCCGGGTCGGCAGGCTCTCCACCGCCTTATCCGCTGCAAACGCTGGTGCACCGGGAGATTAGCTGCATAGCGATGAACGGCCGCGGGTCCGTACCCTCCGGGGACGTGTCTTCCCGGCTTTATCGTGTCACCAACAAAGGAACCGGGTTCGGGACGGACTTCAAGGTCCTGAACGCGGAGGCGACCGCTTCGATCGCCGCGAACGACCTGACGGTCGTCGACATGGGCGACACCTCCCGCGTCGACGAACTCGCCGAGTTCACGAGCGATGCCGCGACCGGGCGGGCGCGGGCGAAGGCGCTGGTCCGCTGCGACGCGTCGCTGGGCGTGCTGATGTCCAGGCTCGACCCGTCCAGAGACCTGCTGGTCGTTTGCGCGCCCACCCCGACGAACAAGATGATCGCCGCCGGCGACCAGCTGACGCCGCTGATCATCCGGGGCCCCGGTTTCGAAAAGAGCGGCACCATCCGCTCGGAGACGACCAGGCGCACCGGGCTCGCGACGAACTTCGACATAGCCCCGACGGTGCTCGACTTCCTGGGTGTGAAGACACCCGCGGAGATGGAAGGGCAGGCCCTGGTCAGCCGGCCGGGAGTGAGCACCGATTCGCTGCTCGACCTCGAGTCCAGGGCGGTGAGCGCCAGCAACACCAAGTCCAACATGGTGAGGCTGTTCGCGATCCCGGGGCTCATCGTGATAGGCCTGCTGCTCCTGCTGACATTCGTCCGCCCCGAGCTGATCTTCGACCACCCGTACTTCTGGTCGGTCATCCTGCTTGCCCTTATGGCGGTGCCGCTGGTGTACATGCTGCTGCCGCTGATGGCGCTCACGAAGATCTACTGGTCGATCCTGGTGACCGTCGGGATGATGTTCGCCATCTCAGGCCTTTGCCTGCTCATATTCGTCGCCAGCGCAAAGCGCAAGGAAGGCGACATTGGCAAGGCGGCCATAATCCGCTCGGCGCTGCCCCCCTCGATGCTGCTCATATCCGCGGTCACGCTGATACTGGTGCTTCTCGACCCGATTCTCGGCTCCCCGATGATCGCGCTTTCGCCGTTCGGCGCCGGGCTCATCGCCGGCGGACGTTTCTACGGGATCGGGAACATCTACATGGGGGTCGCCTTCGGCGCGGTGGTGCTGAGCGTGTGCCTGCTGCCTACGGTGTTCCCCAACCTGCTTCGTACACGCCGGCGCGCGCTCGTCACCGCGATGATCGTGCTCCTGGTGACGGTCTTCATCCTGGGCTTCGGCCGGCTTGGAGCCAACGTCGGGGCGATAATCACCGGGGCGGCGATCACTCTCTACGTCGGCCTGCGCATGGGCGGAAAGAAGATCGGCTGGAAACAGGTGCTGGTGATGGTGGCCCTTGTCATAGCTTTCCTGGCGCTCTTCCTGGTGATCGATCGGGTCCTGCCCGGCTCGACCTCGCACGCCGGAAAGGCGCTCACCAGGATCCAGGGCAACGGGGTCTCGGACGCGATATCCGAGGCCGTGAGGAAGCTGTCGCTCAACTGGAAGCTCATCATGACCTCAACGTTCCGGCTGTTCTTCTTCATGGGTCTCGCCGCCGCGATAGTGTGGGCGCGAAAGTATGCCATGTTCTCCGAGGTCAACGAGCGATACGAGTACCTTTCGACCGCCTGGCCGGCGCTGATCGTCGGAATGGTGGTGGCCGTGATATTCAAAGACACGGCGATCGAGTCGATAGGCACGATGATGCTCTACTACATCGTACCCGCGTTCCTCCTGTTCATGGCGGGCCGGGCTTATGAACCGGCGACGCAGGGGCGCAAAGTGCTCGTGAAAAAGAAAGTCTCGAGTGCGAATGCCGCGCTCGATGAGACTGTACCGGAGGCCACTTGAGAAAGAAGAAAGAAGAGAGCGAGGAAGACTATAACAAGAGGATCGAGAAGGCGGAGCAGAGGGCACGGAAGATAGTCGACGAGGGGATAATCCAGCGATTCTGGGAGCTCGTGAACCTCTTTCCCAAGATAACGTCGCCGGAGCTCGAGCAGCGCCTCGAGTGCTTCATCATGAACGCCACTCCCGGCCAGTTCTTCATGATGCAGCAGGCGATCTTCGAGTCCGCGACGCCTTACCTGCTCGAGGACACGCGCGTCCTCTCCCTCCTCAAGACACTTTCGGGCAAGAAGCTCGGCCTCCAGGTGAAAGGCGTGTACGAGTCCACCGTTTCTTTCTGCGACAACTATTTCGAGATCGAGAGGGGCGGCTGCGACGGAGTCCCCATCATCAGCGTCGAGACCCGGCGCGACTACGCGGACGCGATACTCAACCTGAAGGACCCTGTGAAGATGATCCTGCAGAGGCGTATCAGGGCAACGCACAAGTTGACCCTGCTGCGCTGGACGCTGCCTCACATAGACATCCTTCGCGATCGCGACCTCTTCGACAAGTACCTCTCCTACCAGCCGATCGTGGAAGAAGTGCTCGAGTGCGAGCTCGTGAAGATGGGCTTTTGAGGTAAAGAAAAAAGGGGCGGTCATGCCGCCCCTTTGAAAGCTGTCTCAAATTCAAATTATCAGGTCTCTTATCACAGCCGGCTCTCCCGAAGCGGTCGTGGCGACCTCTGCGGACGGCCTTTCCACGGCCTTGTCGGGAACGACCACCTTTTCGATCTCGGGCTTCTCGACCTGCGTCTCGACTGGCTTCTCTATCTTCGCGGCGGGCTTGTCCGGCGCTGTCGCTTTCTTCGCGGCCGGTGCCTTCTTCTTCGCGGGCGCCTTCTTCTTTGCGGCGGCCTTCCTGGCTGCCTTCTTCTTCGCTGCGGCTTTCTTTGCGGTCTTCTTTGCCGGCTTCTTCTCGGACGGCCTTACCACGACGACCTTCCCGGAGACACGTCTCTCAAGCAGGTCGACCTTGCGGTCGAGCTCCTCCAGGTCCGTTTTCGTGGCAAGCCCGGTGTTCTCGAGCGACCTCTGGACCGTTCGCGCCACTACCATCGAGAACTCGTCGCCCTTTGAGACGAGACCCTTCTTCTGGGACATCGCCTTCTTACGGCCCTCGGGGGTCAGGCTCTTGCCCTTCTCGACCATCGCGTCCGCCGCCTTGAGGAGCTCTTCCCTCGCAGCCACGGCTGAACCTACCAGAAGGAACGGAATGTCTTGAAAGTCCTTGCCGGCCATCGGTCCTCCTACTTCTTCTCTCTCGCCTCGAGCGCCTTGTCTATCTCGTCCATGCGCCTCTCGATCCTCGCGAGGTCGGCGCGCGTGACAACGCCCGCGGACGAGAGGATCTTTTTGATCTCGGCGCCAATGGCGGCGATAAGGGCGTCCTGCCCCTGCTTGCCGGTGGAGAGCAGCTCCTGTATGGTACGCTGCTCGCGCGTCCTCTTGATCAGCTCGGATATCTCCGGCGCATCTTCCTTGATGTCCTGGCCCATGCGCTTCTTGCCCTTTACGACGAGCGCGTGGTAGATCTCCGAGTACAGCTCGCCCAGCTCTGCGGACAGCCCTTCCACGAAGTACTGAAAGTCCTTGAATTCCATCTCTCACACTCCCGAAATTACCGTTCTCATCACGAAGGCGGGATGTCCGCCGGTCAAGTGATTTGGGGAGATAACTGTATTACTGACATGAGGCATAGTCAAGAAAGTCAGGGGTCCGTTACCTCGTATAGCGCGCTCGTGCCGAAGTTGCGCAGCAGGACCATCCTCGACGCGTCGGAGCGGGGCAGATGCCCGGACTTGAGCGTCTTCGAAACCGGGTAGGCCGGCTGTTTGACATCGACGATGAGCGCCCGTTTGACCTGTGAGCGAGGGGGATTGAAGCCGTCGAAACCGTAAAGCACCGTGAGTGGTACGCCACGCCGCAACAGGTAATACTCGAGCGGCTTCCTTACGTTCGTCTCGATGTACACCACGTCGCCGGGGCGCAGGTCCTTCTGGATCTCCGCTGCCAGCTTGTCCGCGTCAGCCAGCCTGAGCTGGCCGGCGGGCTGGTACGCCGAGCCGGTGACGACGACCGCCGCGCCTAAGCCGACAGCGACCACGACGCTCAAGAGGATCACGACCCACGTGGCGAGCGGCGGTGTCCGCTTCTCCTTTCTCAGCAAGGCTATGCCGCGAGACAGCACCAGGAGCGCGCCCGCCGATGCCGCGCCGAAGAAGAGCGGCAGGGCCGGCAGCCAGTTGCGCGCATAGGGCACGATGTGCTGTATGGCCATCGTGATCAGGCTGACGACGACCAGGACCAGCGGAAGGCTTACCTTCTGTTCCCCGAGCCTGCTCTGGAATACCAGCGCGAATATGAAGAAGAACAGCAGTACGGCGAATATGGCCCAGCCCATTCCCGTCTGCCACTCGATGCCGATGGTCCCGAGCCCCCGCGGAAGCCTGTTCACGAACTCGGACATCGTCATGGGCGCGGTGTTGCCCTGGAGCAGCGGGTGGAGGCCGTTGCGGATCACCACCGGGAGGTAGAGCAGCGTCGAGACGACCGCCGAGCCGACGGCCGTGCCGGCGAGCTGGTAGATGAATCTCTTCCTGTCGCCCTCGATATCGCGGAACAACGCCTCGAAGAGCAGCCAGGCGAAGAGCGCGGCCGCGAAGTAGAGCATCGTAGGCACCGCGTAGAAACCGAGCACCACCAGGATCCCGAGAGCGATCCATCCTCCGAGCTTCGGCTTCTTCAGCAGTCTCACCCCGACGACTATGGCGATCATGAGGATGAGGGCCTGCATCGTGTAGCCGCGGGCGTCCACTGAGAAATATACGAGGGCCGACGAGGCCGCGACCAGTGCAGCCCCCAGCAGGGCGGCGTCGCGCCTGTACAGGGAGCGGATGGCCAGGTAGGCCGCGGGCACCAGTAGCACTCCCGCGATGAACGCCGGCAGCCTGAGCGCCCAGGGTGAATTGCCGAACAGCCCTACCGAGCCTTTCACCAGCAGCGTGTTCAAGAGGTGGTTGTTGGGGAAAGGGTAGTAGCTCAGGGCTTCACCCAGGGGGCGGGAGACGAAGTATACGTAGGTCTCGGCTTCGTCGTGGACCATCGGCTGAAAGAGGTACGCCAGCCTGAGCCCGGCGCCGCCGAGCGTGAGGGCGAGAAGGGTCACCAGGCGCAGGATTCCCTCGCTCCTGGCGCCCGCCACGACCTTCTCCCGCGCCTTCCTCACTGCCTCCGGCAAGGTTTCTCCACCCCCTCCCATCGCCGCTCGTCAGGGTCCCGACAAATAACAATTGTGACAGGATACCCATCTGTTACAATAAGCCAAACTCAAACAGGAGGTCGCAGTGAGAAAGATAGCAGCAATATCGCTGGCAGTCGTCCTGGTCGTCGCGCTACTTGTCGTCGCCGGGTGCAGTAGCGGTGGCAGCACCTCTAGCACGCCCAACGGAAAGACGACCTCGTCCGGCAGCTCCGAGGCGCAGAAGATCCTTACTGACAGCAATAAGAAGATGACGAGCATTACCTCCGTGAAGGCTTCCGGAGGTATCAAGGGCAACATGACCAGCAGCTCGGCGACCGGCGGTAACGAGGCCCTCTCAATGGCACTGACGATGAACCTGGACATCAGCGACCCCAAGAGCCCGAAGGGCGTCATGACCACCAAGGGCATGGGCGAGGACATGACCATCTACCTCGACAACGGCTTCGCCTACGTGAACGTGCCGGGCACGGGCTGGACAAAGACGCCGATCGGCTCGTCGGGACTGACGTCGGCCACGCCCTCCGAGATAGAGAAGTTCGCCGAGGGCGCCCAGAACCTGCGGATCGTCTCCCAGACCGGGAACACTTATAAGATAGCGTTTGACGTCGGCCCGAAGTACTTCGAGCAGCAGCTGAAGTCGCAGGGCACGACCGAGGGCCTGACCAAGGAGATGCAGGACTACGTCAACGAGATAGTCAAGAACGCGAAGATGTCGGCGGTCTTCACCATCAACAAGTCGACCCTGTACCTCGAGGCCGTCAACATGAAGATCGCGATGAACATGCAGTCGCTCGGCAGTGTCGACATGCAGATGGCGTTGGCATTCTCGGACTACAACAAGCCGGTGAGCGTTGCCCTGCCTCCGGAGGCAGCGAATGCTCCCACCGTCGAGAACCCTGGAGCGACCGGACTTCCGTCTTTCCCGGGGCTTGGCCTCTAGATAGATCGCGCGAAAATAAAACAGCGCCCGGTGTCACAGCCGGGCGTTTTTTATTGGGCCGGTATTTTATTTGAGGAGTTCGCGGAGCGCTGTGAGCAGATGGTCGACGTCCTCGGCGCTGTTCATGTAGCTCAGGCTCACCCTGAGCGCGCCGGTCTGGGCCGTCCCCATCGTGCGGTGTGCCATCGGAGAGCAATGGAGGCCGGCGCGGGTGGCGATCCCGTATCGCGAGTCGAGCTTCTCGGCTATCTCCGGCGGTGTATGGCCTTCGAAGGTCAGCGCTGCGATGCCGATCCTCTTCTTGATGTCCGGCCCGTGTGACACGACTCCCTTTATGCCGGCCAGGCCGTCGAGCATCCGGCCCATCAGCTCGATCTCGTGCCGCCTTATCTCATCGATGCCGACATCGCGAACGAACGATACGCCTGCCCCGAGGCCTGCGATCCCGGGCGCGTTGAGTGTGCCGCTCTCCAGGGCCTCCGGGAGCTCGGTCGGCTGCGTTATGGACGCGGACTCGCTGCCTGTCCCGCCGCAGATCATCGGCTTGATCGCCAGCCCTTTCCTGATGTACAGACAGCCGGTGCCCTGCGGCCCGAAAAGCTCCTTGTGCCCGGAGAACGCGATCGCGTCCGCTAGGTCGGCGTCCCCCGCCAGCGGCAGCCGGCCCGCGGTCTGCGCCGCGTCGAGCAGGAGGAGCAGCCCGTGTTTACCCGCGATCCTCGCCGCGTCAGCGAGCGGCATGATGCTTCCCGTGACGTTAGAGGCGTGAGTCATGGCGATCATCTTCGTGTTGCTCCTGACCTGCTCGGCCATCGCCGCCGGGTCGAGCGTGCCGTCTCGCCTGCAGAGAGCGACAGAGTATTCGACACCCTGCAGCGACATCTCCTGGAGCGGCCTCATCAGAGAGTTGTGCTCCATCGAGGTGATGATCACGTGGTCCCCCGGCGAGAGGAGCCCTCGAAGCGCTATGTTGATTGCCTCCGTGGCGTTCTTGGTGAAGACCATCCGGAGCGGATCGCGGGCGCCGACGATGGACGCCACCGATTCGCGGACCGAGTAGACGGTGCGACTGGTCTCGACAGCCCTGGAGTGCGCGGACCGGCCTGCGCTGCCGCCGATCTCGCGCATGAAGCGCTCGACCGCCTCGTACACCCTCTCCGGCTTCGGATATGTCGTCGCCGCGTTGTCCAGGTATATCGATGCGAAGCGCTCGCTGTCTGATGGTATTGGAAGCATGACCTTAGATTATTCCAAAGCAGGCCGCCGCGCCAACCCGCTTCGATTCCGCGCGGCAGCAAAGGAACCCGGGTAGCTCGGCAGCGGTTCCAACTGCGCTTTCCCGGCTTTGCACTGCTATTCCGCGGCGCCTTCCGTGCAGTAATACAGGTCGTCCAGCGCGTAGTCCGCCCAGACCGGGCAACCGGGGCAGACGCAACTCACCTGGTCGATCTTCATCGGGCTCTTGCCCTTCGCGCAGTAAAGAATTGGATCGTCGCCGCCCGGGTAGCTGGGGCACGCCGCGCATATGCACGCGCCGTAATTCTTTTTGTTATCCTCCACAGCCGCCATTATCAGCCTCCTTCGCTTGAACCCATGCCGCTGCTTTCCACGAAGAAGGCAATAAACCTCTCAGGAAAAGGCCAGTCCAAGCGGCTCAGCCTCCACCGCCAGGGTGATCAGACAGGCGGTTACCTTCAAACCCTGGCTTACATTAGGCCCTGGCCCGTGAGGGACGCGTGTCATTCATGACTACGCGTCCTCTCACCATATTCCTCCGGGGCGGAGGCTGGGAGGGACTCCTAACGCTTTTCGAGTATGTGACCTCTTCGTAACGCTTCACACCAGTGTTTATCAGTCTGGGCTCGGACCCGGTCTATTCTGATGGGACTCGGTGTAAGAAATCGCACCCTGGGCATACACCCGTTTGAACCTTGATCTCCGGTCTGTTGAATGAGCTATCTTGCAAATGGGGTCAAACCCAAAAACTTGCATCGCTCTCTGCCCACAATACAACCTGTTATGCAAGTTTTTAGGTTTGACCCCATTTGCAAGTGATGCGACATGACGTTCGCCGCAGGCGAATGCGAGAGACCGGGGGTAAACAGGGAATCGTGAGAACGCAGAGACCTGACCCCGGATCGCTAGTGTTTGCCCAGGGGTATCTCGCGGGCGGTGCCGCGCGCGAGCATGCGCGGGAAGAACACGTTCTCGAGCGATTCCACCACGCCGGCGACGATCGCGAGCGCTGCCGCGATGAACACCATGTAGAAGCCGAACTTGAAAGACGTGTCGAACCTGATCAGTGTCAGGTAGTTGATAAAGCCGACGAAGAGCGCGATCAGCATGTTGAGGACGATGTAGAACGTCCGGAACGCCCGCGTCTTGAGCGTGAAGAACCCGAGCTGCAGCAGGACCGGGACGAACATGAACCAGGGGATGAGCCCTTCCAGGCCGAGCCTTATTTCTTTGCCCGCCGGGCTTATGCCCCACGGTTGGGACAGCGATATCGCGATGGCGATGAGCTCGAGCGCCGCGAGCCCGATCACGATGTAAGTGAAGATCGAGATACGGACGGCGGTGCCCTTCCGTTCCTCTACTTCTTCCGCTGCCACTGCTGCATCCACCTCATACCCTCTCGTAGACGAAATCGAAAGGCCTCTCGTCCGTCAGGAAGCGATCGAGGTCCTCTCCGTTGTAGAGCTTTATGATGATGCGCCTGACCTTGCCGCTCGCGCTGTCGATCGCCTGCTTGGTATGCTCTTCGTCGTACATCTCCCCGAGGTCGAGGGGCTTTCCGATCCGCACCAGGACCCGCTTGTAGATGATCCACTGCACCCCGTCCTGGAACTCAGGGTGGTCGAAGAAGGGCTTGACCAGCGACGGCGGCAGCTTGGGCAGGTTTCTCTCTCCACGGGCCACGACCGCCACAGGTATGATCGGGACGCGCGCCTGTAGCGCCACCCTTGCGAACCCGGTCCTGAAGTTCTGGATCTTGGACACGCGCTTCGGGTGCGCGAGGGTATGCACTCCCTCCGGAAAGACTCCCACGAGCTCCCCGTCCTGGAGGAGTGTGACAGCCTTCTCCATGTCCGCCTTGCTCTTCTCGCCCCCGAAGACGTTCAGGGGGATGGCCCCGAACGCGCTGAACACCGAGCGGATGACCGGCATGTCGAAGGCGAAGGATGCCGCGGCGAAGTTTATCTGGCGCGTGACCTTGTAGCCGATGACCACCGGGTCGAGCAGCGAGCGGTGGTTTGAGACTATGACGGCGCCACCCTCCTTCGGGATGTTCTCGAGGCCTTCACAGCGCAGGTGGAGCCTGGTGGCGATCGCCGGGCCAGCCACGAATTTGGAGAAGTTGTAGAAGAGTACCTGGTTTACGTTCACGTATCAGACCTCGAGGTAGCTTCTATTGACGCGGCGGCCTGCCTACACGTTGGGCAGCACGCGCGACGCGTTGTGGTTCGTCTTCGCCTTGCGGTTCGGGTTCATCCGGCTGGCGCCCATCAGCTGCACCGTGCTGGGCATGTACTTCTGCCGCATCGGGATCTCGACCGCCATCTCGAGCGCGACCTGCTGGAGCACGCCGTTACGGGCCAGCCGGTTGACGAGCGAGATGAGTGTGTCCGGGCTCAGGCTGTCGAGCACGCGCTCGAGCAGACCTACCAGCTCGTCCATCGAGCCCGCCATCACCGACGGGTCCACCTCGCGCAGGAAAGCCTTCATCCAATCGCCGGCCGAGTTGAGCGCGCCGGCCAGAGCCGCGGGGTCGAGCGCCTGCATCATCTCGCCAACCCATTCCGGGTTGTCGTTCATGATGCCTGCGACCGACTGGGGATCTATCGCCGCGACCAGCTCGGAGACCCAGGCGGCGTTCTTGTTGGCGACGCCGGCCAGCATGGTCGGTGAGATCTTGCGCGACAGGCTGGTGACGAACTCGGGGTTCTCGTTGATCGCCCGCGCCAGCACCTCGGGGTCCATGTTGCGCATCAGCCCGATGATGAAACCGGGGTTCCCGCTGATCACGTCCGCCATCACCTCGGGAGCGAGCACGTCTATCGTCGCGGTCAGCACCTCGGGGCAGGCGTTTATCGCATTTGCGATCGGCGCTGGGTCCATCTCGTTCAGGAAGTCCACCAGGAACTCGGGGTTCTCCTCGAGCGCACCCAGGAGCACGCTGGTGTCGAGGTTGTCCATCAGCTCGGGCAGGAACTTCGGGTTGCTGTTGATCGCCTCGGCGATGACGCGCGGCGAGAGCGCGCTCATCGTGCTGGTGAGCAGCTTACCGTAGCCGATCACCGTCCCGGTCGCCTTTCCAATCAGCTCGAGGATCATTTCGGACCACCCCCGTCCCGGCCCGGTTCCCCTCCCGTGCCGGTCAATGATCGAGCGTCTTCGCTACTGCGTCCAGCCTATGGACGAGGTGCCACCGCCCTTGTTCTGCCAGTACATAGCCCTCTCAGCCATTATCGGCATGTTGCATTGGACCTTGGTGCCAACGTCCTGGTTCGCGATGATGTCGTTCAGATGGAGCGTCACGCGCGAGCCTCTCGCGATGTTGACGACCGGCCCTGCGACCGCGCCGCCCTTCGTCATGAAAGTGATGTTCACGTTGACGCTCACGTCGTTAGGATTCTGGATGCAGATGAACGTGTCGAAGCCCCAGGCTGTCGAGCCCTCGGCGAGGAACACGCTGGTGGCGGGCGCCGGCATCCCCACTGTCTCGTGCCCGGCCCTGCCGGTCCCGTTGTTCCAGTACATCGAGCGCTCGGCGATCACGTCCTGGTCGCTTATGACCTGGATGGAAGTGTCGGTGTTTGGCACGTCCTCGTTGACGTAGATGGTCTTCCTGCTCTGGGGCGGCATCATGAACGCAGGCTTCACCTGCGGCCCGCCGGCCGTGTTGTAGCTCACGTCGACGTTCGCCCAGTTGGCCGTAGGGTTCTGGATCAGGAGGTAAGTGTTGTAGCCCCAGCGGGTGGAGCCCTCGGCGAGATACCAGCTCTTCGAGCCCTGCGTCACGCCGATCGAGTCATGCCCTCCGCGCTTGTTGTCCCAGTACATAGAGCGCTCGCAGACGATGTCCTGGTCCGACACGACCTGGGTCGAGACCTCCGCCCCGGGGACGTCCTTGTTGACGTCGACCGTGAAGCGCCGGCCGGCACCCACCGTGAAGGGCTGCTTCTTGACCACGCCCTTGGACGACATGTAAGTGATGTTGACGGTCGCCGCTACTGTCTGCGGGTTCTGGCACAGGACGTACGTCTGGAAGCCCTGGTCCGTATAGCCCTCGGAGAGATACCAGTTCTTGTTCGGCGCAGTCGTCCCGATCGACTCGCTGCCCTCGATGCGGTTGTTCCAGTACATCGAGCGCTCGACCACGACAGGCTGGCTCGCTGCCAGGGTCGCGGAGAAGTCCATGTTCGGAAGCTCGCTGTTGACGTGCAGGGTCACCCGGGCGCTCGCAGGAACGCCGACCAGGCCGGGCCTAGGCACGTTGCCGAAGCTGGTGTTGTACACGACCTGGACCGTCGCGTCGTTCGCGGTGGTGTTCTGGATCATGATGTAGCTGTCGAAGCCGTAAGCCGTCGAGCCCTCGGCGAGATACCATGTCTGCTGCGGCTGCGGGATCGAGGTTACCTCGAAGTTCTTCGCGTTGCTGGGACCAAAGATCGTGGATACTACTACCGGGCCGGTCGTCGCGCCGGTCGGCACCAGCACCTCGATGAAGGAATCGTTCCAGAACAGCGGGCTGGCGGCCACGCCGTTGAACGTGACCTGGCTGGTCGGAACCTGCGTCCCGAAGTTGGAGCCCGTGATCGTGACCGGCGTGTTGACAGGGCCGCGAGCCGGCAGCATGTTATTGATGGTCGGGGCTACCTGGGCAAGGGCGGGGACAGCGGGTACGAGCATCAGTGCGATGAGGGCCAGGCCCGCAATAAGGACCATCGCCCGTCCGCACTTCGAGCCCGCTCGCTTGCTGTGCGCTCCCATCGTTCACCTCTTTCATGTAGAGACTCTGTTATCACAGAGAATATTAACAGAAGCGCTCCGTACGGGCGCCGGTATAATTCTGTCCGCGAGGCCCCGGGAATAGCTGCCCGTCAGTCCCCCGGGTACATCGAGTCGATCTCTTTCTCGTACGCCTTGCCGACCACCTTCCGCTTGACCTTCAAGGTCGGGGTCAGCATGCCCGACTCCTCGGTCAGCTCCTCGGGCAGCAGCGTGAACTTCGTGAGGTTCTCGTGCTTGTCGAAGTCGACCAGCATGGAGTCGATCTCCTTGCGGTACATCTCGTTGACTTTCGGGTCAGCGACCAGCTCTTCCCTGCTGTTGAACTTGATACCATGTTCTTTCGCCCAGTCCTCGATCGATGCGAAGTCGGGGACCACCAGCGCCGACAGGTATTTCCTCCTGTCGCCGAGGACGCACACCTGCTCGATGTACTTGTTCAGCTTGAGCTGGTTCTCGATGTTCTGGGGGGCGATGTTCTTGCCGCCGGCGGTGACGATCAGGTCTTTCTTGCGGTCCGTGATGAACAGGAAACCGTCCTCGTCCACGTGCCCGATGTCGCCGGTGTGGAACCACCCGCCCTCCATGACCTCGGCGGTCTCCTCGGGGCGGTTCCAGTAGCCCTTCATGACGTTCGGGCCGCGCGCCAGGATCTCGCCGTCGGCGGCGATCTTGACCTCGACGTCGGGTATCGCCTGGCCGACCGAGCCGAACTTCATCGCTTCCTCGCGGTTGAACGTGATGACCGGCGAGGTCTCGGTGAGGCCGTAGCCCTCGAGGATCAGGATGCCCATCGCATAGAAGAAGACCATGATCTCCTTCGCCAGGGGAGCGCCACCCGAGAAGAAGAACCGCAGCCGGCCGCCCATCTTCTCCTTGATCTTTGAGAACACAAGCTTGTCCGCGATCTTGAGCTTGAAGTTCAGCATCCCGGGCACGGGCTTGTGGTTGACCTTGTACTCGCTCGCCTGCTTGCCGACCACGACAGCCCAGTTGAATATCTTCTGCTTCATCGGCGACTCGGTGGCGATGTTCGCCAGCACGCCGGCGTGGAACTTCTCGTACAGCCTCGGGACGCTCACCATATAGTGAGGCTTTATCTCGCCGATGTCGTCGATGATCGTATCGATCGACTGCGCGTGGCAGATCGTAACGCCGTTGTACACCGAGGTGTAGTAGCCGCTCATCCTCTCGAGCGAGTGGCTGAGCGGGAGGAAGGAAAGGCATATGTCCGTGTCGCTCAGGTGCACCAGCTCGGACGCCGTGGCCACGTTGGACATGAAGTTGCTGTGCAGCAGCATGACGCCCTTCGGGTTACCCGTGGTTCCCGAGGTATAGACGATGCTGCACAATTCTGAGGGCTCAACGGCCTCGCAGCGCTTCTCGAACTCATCGGCGTTCTCGGACGCCTTTCCCATCGCGATGGCCTCGTCCCATGTCATGACGTCCGGGTGGTCCGAGGTCGAGTTGTCGATGGTGATTATCTTCTTTAGCTGGGGCAACTCGTCGCGCACCTCGAGCACCCGGTCCAGGTGGCTCTTAGTGCCGACGAAGACCACCTTCGACCCGGAGTCGTCGATGATGTACTGCGCCTGCTTGCCGGTGATGGTGGAATAGAGCGGCACGTCCGCCGCGCCGATCGACACCGAAGCGATGTCCGCCATCTGCCACTCAGGGCTGTTGGGAGAGAATATCGCCACGCGGTCGCCCGGTTCGACTCCGAGGGATATCAGCGCGAGGCCCAGGCAGCGCGAGGCGTCGTAGAACTCGTTCCAGCTGATCTCCTTCCAGGAACCGCCGCGCTTGACCTTCATCATCGTGCGGTCGCCGTATTTCCGCACCCTGTCCCTGACCATGCCGGACACAGTCTCCATCGGTACCGCTCCTTTCGCCACGTTCCGCAGCCGTCTCGAGTTCAGGGAAGAATGGCTTCCCGGGAACGCAACAGGTGCGAATATTATAACTCTCGCGCCCGGTAAGCAGACCAGGCACAGCAGGTTTCACCAGGGGCGACCTGAGGGTCGCCGGGAACGGTGCCGGGGGACCGCGGACAGCTTCACCAGGCATGAGTCGGTGTCCCCGCGTGCCCACCGCGCCTCCCACTCATTTGAGATAGAATGTCTTCGCGAAACACTGGAAAGACGAGGAGGTGCTGTAGAGATGGCCCACGCCAATGACCGGCTGTTCGATCACGAAATGGCCAGGGAGTGGAAGCTCAAGAAATCGAGGGCTCTTAACGACAAGAGAATGCCGCTCAAAGACGCCGTCGCCCAGTACGTGGAGGACGGCGATTCACTGGTGGAGACCGGGTTCGCTTATGCGAGAGGTCCGCTCGCCGCGTACTGGGAGATAGGACGGCAGAAGAAACAGGACCTGGTAGGCATCTATACGCCGGGTGGACTGAACAACATCTGGCACGAGTTCGGCGGCATCGAGGGCGCCCACGTCGCGTATGTCGGCGTCGAGATGCGCGGGCTGATCGCGCCGTTCAGGCGCGGTGTCGAGGCGGGTACGCTGAAGGTCTTCGCCGAGTGGAGCCACGGCGGCCTCGCTCTCGGGCTTCGTGCCGCGGAGCAGGGCGTCAACTACGTCGCGAGCAAGAGCATGCTCGGCTCGGACATCATCAACAACAACCCCTTCATCAAAGTGGCCGAGGACCCGTGGACCGGCGAGCCGGTGTGCCTGATCCCCGCGATCTACCCTGACATCGCCATAATCCACGTCCACCACGCGGACATCTACGGGAACGGGCGCGCCTGGGGGCTGCAGGTCAACGACACGGCGATAGCGCTGGCCGCACGCAAGGTGGTCGTGACCTGCGAGAGGATAGTGGACACGCTGGACATGAGGGCGAACCCGTACCAGAACATAATCCCGTGGTACTGCGTGGACGCCGTGTGTGAGGTGCCTTACGGCGCGTGGCCCGGCGACATGCCGCTCATGTACTACTTCGACAGGCCTCTCCAGGAGCGGGTCGTCCGCGTGGAGTGGAAGACGCCCGAGGCGACCAAAGACTGGGTCGACAAGTACATCTACGGCACCGAGAACCATTACCAGATGATCGAGCTCGCCGCGCAGGAAGAGGGCATCGACACCCTCGAGTACGTGAAGCGGCTCGAGCGGCTCGCGTGCGCCGCGGCCTACAGCAACCTCGGCGTGTGGGGCACCGGGGCGGATATAGACTGGACTTACGAAGAAGTCGCCAAGCGAGCAATCTAAGGAGGGAAGCAATGAGCGAAGTCACTTATACACCGAGGGAGCTGCTGGCGGTAATCGCTTCGAGGCTCATCCAGGACGGGGACAGCGTCTTCGTCGGAACAGGGCTTCCCCTCGTCGGGGCGCTCCTGGCACACAAGTCGCACGCGCCGCAGATGATGTCCATCTACGAGGGCGGCTCGATCGGGCCGGAGCCCAAGGTGCTGCCCTGGTCCGTCGCGGACCCGCTGACGTTCTACAAGGCGCCGATCATCCTCTCGATGTCTTCGGTGTTCGGCCACGCCAGGGCCGGCTACGCGGACGTCGGCTTCCTGGGCGGCGCGCAAGTCGACATGTACGGGAACATCAACGCGACGTGCATCGGCCCGTACGGGAAGTGCTCGGTGAGGCTGACCGGGTCGGGCGGCGCCAACGACATGGCGTCCCTGTGCCAGCGGCTCATCTTCATGGGCCTGCACCTGCCGGAGCGGTTCCCGGAGAAGGTCGATTACATCACGACGCCCGGCTTCCTCGGGGGGCCCGGCGAGCGCGAGAAGGCCGGCCTTATCGGGGGCGGCCCCTGGCGCGTGATATCGCACCTGGGCCTGATGGGCTTCGACGAGGAGAGCTGCCGGATGAAGCTGCTCTCATACCACCCGGGCGTGAACCCGGAGATCATCCAGCAGTTCACCGGTTTCGAGCTGCTCGTCGACGACGACGTCGTCGAGACGCCGAAACCGACTGAGGAGGAGCTGGACGTCCTTCGCACGCAGGTAGACCCGAACCACCTGTTCTGCTTCTAGCGAGCACCGCGCGGCGCCGCCGTAGGCGCGTCGTAGCGAGTGCGAGATGGAACTGCCTGAAAAAACCGCGCCCCGTTCGAATGAGCGGGGCGCTTCTTATTCTTTCAAACGGTGAATAATGCTCACATTTTCGCATTTTGCGAATTTGGTGCCTGACACCTTTTTCGCATTTTGCGAATTTGATGAGGCTCCTTGAGTACGAGAGGCCTCTCGCTTACAGTGTCACCATGTCTGATGAGATCAATAACAAGGTAAGCAGGGCGGTTTCCACCCCCGAAGCACTCGAGCAGATGCGCGCGGCGTTTCGCGGTGTGCTCGAGAAGCGCGAGAAGTACCTGTCGCGCATGGGCGACCTCGACGCGCGCAAGGAGCGCCTCCAGGCCGTCCGCGAGAGCTCGGTCGGGAACGAGGAGTTGCTCGACGTCGCGGTCGAGAACCTCGAGGCCGGCGGCATTCGGGTAAGGCGCGTCGCTACCGCAGCCGAGACCGTGTCCGCGGTCATCGAAGAGATGAGCGGCGAGAAGCTGCTCGTGAAATCGAAATCCAACCTTTCACGGGAGATCGGCCTCACGGCCGCGCTCGGCAAGGAAGGAATCACCGTCGTCGAGACCGACATCGGCGACCGTATCATCCAGCTCGGGGGCGAGCCGGCGGTCCATCCGACGGGCCCGTGCGCCCAGCTCGACAGGTACGATGTGGCGCGTATACTCGGCAAACACCTCGGCCGCGATGTGGAGACAGAGCCGCACGCGCTCATACGCGAAGTGCTCGCCGACATCCTGCCGCTGATGAACGAGGCGCAGGTCGGGCTGACCGGGGCGAACGCGCTCACGGCGGACGAAGGCGCGATCGTCCTGATGCACAACGAGGGCAACATCGACATCGTCTCGCAGCGGCCCGGGAAGCTGATCGTGCTGGCATCTCCCGAGAAGGTCTACCCTGACATCGAGGAAGCCCTCAACATGCTGAAGGTCGAGGCGTTCCATGCCACCGGCCAGCCGCTGGCGAACTTCGTCAGGGTCATCGGCGGGCCGAGCCGGACCGCCGACATCGAGAAGGAGCTCTACCTCGGCATCCACGGGCCGAGGGAGATAGTCGTCCTGCTGATCGACAACGGCCGCACCGGCGTGCTGGCCGACGAAGAGGTGAAGCCCGCGCTGAACTGCGTCGGCTGCGGCGCCTGCCTGCTGACCTGCCCGGTCTACGACGTCATGGGCTCGGACTACGGCTGGCAGGGGCACCTCGGCGGGGTCGGGGTCTCGCTCGCCCCTTACAT
>Ga0209539_1000308_pt1 | contig 29428 bp, 25 predicted proteins | sample BarGraNGADG00312_2_FD_184499 | JGI IMG/M metagenome (GOLD analysis project Ga0209539, IMG submission 184499) | Arctic peat soil microbial communities from Barrow, Alaska - Barrow Graham LP Ref core NGADG0011-312 (SPAdes) (version 2) | ecosystem: Environmental > Terrestrial > Soil > Wetlands >...
GACAGAATCGCCAATTTGGCTTGACGCCCAACTGAAGTTTAATTGCCGGGTAGGTGGCACTGACTGGGAAAGTCCCCAAAAGGCAAAACAGCAGGGGCTAGCCGTGCACAGTTCTCTCTGGAAGTACCCTAGCTCTTGTCACGTCGTATCGCCTCGTCCAGAACGGAGCGGCTGCTCTGTCTGATGAGACGCATGGCTGAGGCAGCAGCAATGCAAAAGGAGTCTCTATCACACTCTACTCATGATTGTGCAGGTAGACTAGATAATATATAATATAGATCCTTGGTGGGGTAGTCTTTGCTTCGTAGGCGCGAACGAATAGCATCTTGACAATAACTAGCTGACGCACTATAGTGAGCCTAATTACCCGAAGGTATACGACCGGAGAGAAAGTGCGATTCGCCCCTAGTTGGGCTTGCACTTCTTTGCGGGTGTAGGTCAAACCAGCCGGGAGACGACTAAGATACCCCGGATTCTCGCCTTGCAGGCTGCTGATTGACGAGACAACCTGCGCGAGCTTTCAAGGAGGCTACAATGGCTATGAAGTGTTTTAACGAGGTAGATCCCGTTTGCGGGATGAAACTCAACAATTTCGCAGCCGACTTCACCGAGGACTTCGAAGGCAAGACTTACGGTTTCTGCAGCCAGAAGTGCAAAGACGCCTTCCACGTTAACCCCAAGAGGTACATTGAGAACCCGGCATCGCATATAGGCGTGCCAGGGCCAAGGCAGATTCCCGAGAAGAAGTAACGCGGCATTTGGCATCAACCGAAACTGCGAGCGGCCCGGAGAGATCCGGGCCGCTTGATCATTTTGCATCGTGCTGGGCACCCCAGCGCGAATCTTGGCAGCAGGTAGTTCTTTCCTACAGATGTCCCTGCGGCGGGAGCGAGACAGACCGTTCCGCGCCACGCTCCAACGTCACTCTCATGTCCTCGTACTGCTCCTCGGTCAGCTCACCAGTGGCATATCGGCGACGGAGACTCACGGGCTGCTGCTGAGTGGTGGCGAAAGACCTCGGACTAGATGATTTCTTCGCCGAAGTCTTGCCACACGAGAAGGCAGCCAAGATCCAGGAAGTCCAGCAGAGGGGACTCACAGTAGCGATGGTCGGAGATGGTGTGAACGATGCTCCAGCACTCGCACAGGCCGATGTGGGGATTGCGATCGGTGCTGGTACCGACGTTGCCATCGAGACGGCAGACGTTATCCTGGTTCGCGACGATCCTCGCGACGTCGTGGCAGTTGTGCGGCTCTCGCGCGCTACGTATCGCAAAATGCTGCAAAACCTGGCCTGGGCCACCGGGGACAATGTCATCGCCATTCCACTGGCGGCAGGTGTTCTTGCAGGCGTCGGGTTCGTCATGAGCCCGGCTATCGGTGCCGTCCTCATGTCCCTGTCCACCATCATCGTGGCCATCAACGCCCGTCTCCTCAGAGCACCACGGACGTAGACTCTTCATCGCCACTTCTGCCAAGGTTCCGCTATTTGCGGCCCCAGACAGGATGATACGGGTTTCCGGGCATGAAGCATCGTTACCTCAGTGTTCGGCTCCCCTACGAGCAACGAGAAGCGGCTGGAGTCTAGAGGAAGTGCTGACAACGTAGTATTGATGCAGCTTTGGTGGAGATAGGGGCGAACAGGCAGTCCTACGATCCATCGGTAACGGTACTACTCAAGCTGGTCTTGGAGGTAGTCCTTGGTGGTGTCGGTTCCTTGAACGGGATGGGTAATACGCACCGTGAGCACTCGAATCCTCTCAAGAGTGCGGACTAGGTGCCGTTGGCTTAGGTGTTGACTCTGTTCCATGGCACACCACAAGGCAAACGAGATTGCTGAAAAAGGGCATGTTTTGAGTATTTTGCATACTGATATTTGCCAGTGTTGATGTTTTGTACTCTGCTTCCGGATCTCGTACACAAAATGTACCGGATTCCAGCCTGATCCTCCTCCATTCCCCCCAAAGAGGGACGTCACTGATGCAAAGGTCCACGGACACGGGACGTCTGCATCATCCCTGGCGTCGTTGACCCCCATGTTCGCATTGACCCGTTGCGGATCTATCAGATCTACACGACCTGCCGTCGAAAAGACAGAAAGCACCTTGAGGAGTGATGCCGTGGTTGTCCTGGTCGAAACTGAGGCGTGGCCGAACACCGTGGCCAATCGAAAAGAGCAGTCAGGACTATGTGGAACAGCAAGTGGGGGCGCTGACGAGGCCGTTCAGCAAATGAACAGATCAATTGACACCTCTCCGGTAAATGGGTATGGTAGTTCTGTTGTCAAGGTAAAGAATCTCAAGGGGGAGGAAGAGGATATGAGAAAGATTCTGTCAATCTTCATTGCAGTTTGTCTTGTTCTGTCACTGTTCACCGGGATCTTCGTGTCTCTGCCTTCTGCAAAAGCAGCAAATCTTGGAGTATGGGTACAAATCTCTCTGAAGATGCTTGTATATCCCGAATTAGAGGCGCAAGTTCATTGTCTTGCTGCTGATCCCATTACTCCTTCTATCCTTTACGCGGACACTGGCGAAGGCGTCTTCCGTTCTACAAACAGCGGCGTAACGTGGAAGCAAGCAAGTACCGGTCTTCCAACATTCGGTGTTCTCTGTCTTGCTATTAACCCAAAAACTCCAACTACACTCTATGCCGGCACTCTCATGGACAGGGTCTTTCGTTCAACAAACAGCGGTTTCACTTGGACTGCGGTGAATACAGGCTTCACGGCTACCTCTGCCCCATGTATTGCAATCAATCCCGGCAAGACTAGCACCGTCTATATCGGAACCAATGGATACGGCATCTTCCGTTCTACAAACGGTGGGAATAGCTGGCTTCCCGCAAACACGGGACTCCCCAATGACTATCCTCAAGAAATAAGGTCTATCACCGCTGATCCCTTGACTGCTGCCACTTTGTACGTGAGCAACTCCATAGGACGTCTCTTCCGTTCTGTCGACAGCGGTGATCATTGGGTAGAGATAGGCAACAATTCTCCTGGTGTAAACGCCTTTGCTATTAACCCCGTCACTCCCACCACGTTGTATGCTGGTACTACGAATGGCGTCTTTCTTTCCATAGACGGTGTCGGGGTGTACAGTGTCGAGAATGCCCCAGCTGCATGGGCGGTTGGCGTCGATACCTCGGTATTGTGATCCGGCCTGAGTACTGCCACCGTGACCGTGCCGCCGCGGGTGAATCTGATTCCTGATATGACCATCTGTTCGCCAACAGCGTATTTGGTCTTGTCCGTCGAGATCGATGCTCCATCGGCCGCCCGCGCTACTGTAGGCAAGACCATCATGGCAAGACCAACCACCGAGAGTATCAACGATACAATGATTCCTACGAAAATAGCCGAGAGTCGCCATCGGCCCTCTGTATTGAGTTCATGAGCGTCTACTATCCTTTCCTTCTCGGCTGGAGCCGAGTTCCCTTTGCAGGAACACACCAGCACCTATAGAGGAGGTTCTCGCATGTACTTCTTGCTCACCAAGTTTCATTAACGCCCACCTTCGGAAGTAAGCTGACAGATATGGATGAAAACCCTATGCCGGACCTGTCAACGTCCGGCCGCGATACACGTGACTACCCACCCACCATCACAGGAGCTTATTGAGGACACCACCAGTCTCTGGTGGTACGAACCAAGGCGGCTGCCGACGTCGACGAGCTTCACGTATGTGACGGCGGCTGTCCAACCGATCCGAAGGGAGCCTGGGCTAATGTGGAGGAGAACCTGAATGCGTGCGAATAGTACAACCACGACCAGTCCTGGGCACCTTCGCGCGCTGTCACGTCGATGGCCTGCCGGAATACTACTGCAATCATTGACCCGGCGGTCCGTATGCTCAGCACAATTTGCGAACTTTTCTTTCGTGCAACGAAACAGAGTTTGACACCTGTTTCAGTTCTGTCAAGTCCTTGGGCGCGCCATTGTCCAGTTCAGATCCAAGGAGGTCGAAAGACATGATCGGGGACATGAGTGTCACGAGATCAAACAATGGGGGAGAGATAAGAGAGGAGAGATCGAGAGAGAGGGACTAGTCTTTATAGTCTTTATGCGTTGCAGCCGTAGGACAGTGGTTCCGGATCATGGTTGCTCGTCTCTTTGACAGAATTTCACCGAATTGTCTGCAAGAGGAGATCTGGCACGAGCACCAACCAGGGAACAGCCGTATTCCGAACAGTGATGAGTACGGGCGTGGATCAGCGCGACCGCCTTCTGCTGCAGGGGGAGTAGGTCGAAAGCGCGGCCTCGGGATTCTCGCCGACCTGGGTTCTGTCTGGGAGAAATCGAACCTCACTACCAGACAGCAGTTGCAGGGGTTCATATTCCCCGAAGGAGTCACTGCACGGAAGGAGGGGTTTGGAACCGACCCAATCGCTCTCTGCTTGCGAGCAGAGAAGCTACCGTCACCTGCCATAACTGATGTGGTGGGCCCACCTGGATTCGAACCAAGAACCAAGTGGTTATGAGCCACCTGCTCTACCGTTGAGCTATGGGCCCGTGCGTTGTGCGCACGTCAGGAAAGGGCCTGCGTGAATTTTATTATAGGCGGGGACGGCCGTGCGTCAACCTTTCGACGCGCACAGATATGCCACAGCCTCCTCCCTGGAGTTGATCATACCATCCAGCTGGAGGCGTCGCACTTGGTCGAGAAGCAGTCCGATCTGTCGTCCTTCGGGAATACCAAGAGTCACGACGTCCGCACCTGAGACCAGCGGCGGCTCTTCTATCCGTGAAAGCACTGTCATGAGGAGGTCGCGAGGTCCGGTGGTCTCCAATCCGACAAGGTGGGCCTCCAGGATCGAGAGAATAGGCAAGGGCATGCCCTCGAGCTCCCTAGCTACAGCGCTCACCTTGCATGATCCTTGCTCGAGAAGGCGGCGCAGTTCCCGTTCCTTTCGCTGCCATGACCGGCATGCCGTTGCCAGCCGGTCGCTCAATCCGAAGTCCTTGAGGACCTCCTGCAATTCCCCAGAAGGAATGTTGCCCAGCCACACGAGAAGCGGCGCAACCCACGGAGGAGCGTCCAGGCCGTTCACGGCCGCGTGGAGGCCCTCCTCGAGGGCGGACAGGAGTCGGAGTTTTGCGGCCCGCGGCGGAACCAGTGGAAGACCAATGAGTCCGCATCCGAGTAAGCAAAGCGCTTTGATGCATGCGACGGCCCTGTCTCCCCAGAGCAGCTCCTTGAACTCGTCCTGTGCACGTTTGTTGCGGCGGACGTTCAAGAGCCCGAGCTCAAGGGCCTCCCTTGCCTTCTCACGGGTGCCGTCCTCGAGGATAAAGCCCAGACGTGTCTGGGCCGCCACGGCACGCAGTATCCGCGCGGGGTCCTCGATGAAGCTATCGGAATACGTCATCCGGATGGTCCGAGCTTCGAGGTCCTTCAGCCCTCCACTGGCGTCGACGATCGTGCCGAAATCGCTCTCTGAGAGGGACATGGCAAGAGCATTCACGGTGAAGTCCCTCCTCAGCAGATCCTTCATCAATGATGCAGGGGCGACCGTGGGCAACGAGCCTGGAAAGTCGTAGTACTCGAGGCGAGCAGCTGCAAAATCGTACTCCCGCTCTCGGATACGAACCTTGTGCGTCATGAAGCGTCCATAGGAGATCACGTTGGTGTCGAAGGACGTAGCAACTGCTGCGGCAACACCCGAGACATCTTTCTCCGTGACGATGTCGAAATCGTTGGGCGGCCTGCCGAGGAGGACGTCGCGTACCGAGCCGCCGACCAGATAGGCACGGTTTTCCTCGGCATCCCCAATCTGACCGATTCTGGCCAGTGTCGCCGCCGTGTCGCTTCCGCCCAGGCCATCGAGATCGGAACGCGCGATGACCCGAACGCCTGGCGTACCCACAACGTTCTGTGGATGTGCCGTACTGTTGAGGTAGCGCAGGACGTCGGATCTCGACACCACGCCCAGAAGACGATCCTGTTCCATGACCAGCAGGAGGCCTGTGTTGTACGTACCAAACGCGCGTATGAGCTCTTCGACAGTTGCAGTAAGGGGGACGGCCGGAATGCGCGTATTCAGGAAGTAATGTACAGGCTTCTGCTGGAGCCGCATGAGGGAAGTCTTCTCGAGAGCTTTCTTGGCCACGGTGCCGACAATTCGGCCATCACGTTCGACCGGCAGGACCGAGAACCCAAGATTGACCATTGTCCGCAAGGCTTCTTCGGCTACTCGGTCCTGGAAGACTGTTGCGGGATTTGGCGTCATGATATCGCGCACGACCTGACGCCACTGGGTATGCCTCGTGGCTATCGCGGATACAATTTGCTCCTGTGCGGTCTCAGCGGATGTTCCGTCTCGCAGGATGGATGCTGCCGCATGGATCCGACCCGCTCCACCCAGAGGAGCCAGCAACTCTGCGACGTTGAGCAAGCGGTCGCTGCGTCCGAGAACGTAGAGCGTCTGGGGGGTCTGGTAGATGAGAAACAACGCTTCTGCCTTGATGATCTGAGCCAGGCGGTGGACGATGACCGAGAGGTTGCCGACGTTCCGCTCTGCATGCACGATTGCAAATGCAATCTGTGCTCCAGCCACTGTCCTGACCTGTGTATTGCTCAGCGCGTTCTCGAGAGCCGTTTGCTGCTCCGGGACCAGGTAGGTGGTGACATAGCGGGCGACCATGGAAAGACTTGCTCCGGCCTTGAGCAGATAGGCCGCCTGTTCGACGTCGAATGCCGTCGTCTCGGGGAACAGCAGCGAGCCTGTGTCCTCATAGATGCCAAGCGCAAGGAGTGTAGCCTCGTCCGGATTCACGGGAACCAGCTGCTCGCGGAGCGCGGCGGTCACAAGCGACGCGGTCGCTCCACACTTCCGGATATGTCCCTCGTCAATATGCGCCAGGCTCGCAGAGTTTGGTTCATGATGGTCATAGGCAATCAGTCTTATCCCCGGGATCGAGAGGACCTCTTTGTACTCACCGAGACGAGATGCGACAATCGTGTCGGCCAGAATGACCGTTCCGATGTCTTCTTTCAGCAAGACGGGCGCAGGCATGCGCACAAAACGAAAACGTCCCTCGTAGAGTCGGAGGAACTCCTCCACGTTCGGCTCGAGGGACCCAGGCAATACCGGGACGGCCCCGGCATACAGCCGAGACAGGCCGGCCATCGAGGCTACACAATCAAAGTCCGCACCTGCATGGCCAAGAATAACCGTTTTCACGAGTGCTCGTACATCACCACACCGTCCGCACGGCTGATCTTTGCCACGACGGTCTGCCACCGAGGGACGGACGCTTGCCCGACGACGATTGCCCTCAGGATCTCCTGCTCGCACGTGCGTGCGTCATCGTCCGTGCGTGCATGAACGGTCCCAATCTGGTGTGCGGCACTCACTGCATCGCCAGTTTTGACGTCCAGCACCAGGCCGACGGCCAGATCGATGGTGTCTTCCTTCGTTCGGCGTCCCGCACCAAGGCGCATGGCAGCCAGCCCAATGCCTTTCGCGTCAATGCTCGTGACGAATCCACTACATGGTGCATAGACCGGCCGCCTGACTGCGGCCTGTGGCAGAACCTCGGGCCGGTCGATGAATGCGGGATCGCCTCCCTGCGCCCTGACGATATCCGTGAAGCGTTGCAGCGCGTTCCCGCTGGCGATGGCGTTCATCGCCATTGTTCTGGCGTCCTCACATGTGTGAACGATTCCGCTTTGCATCAGGATCTCGTCGCAGAGCGTCAAAATGATGTCGACAAGTTTGGCTGGACCACGCCCCTTGAGAACCTGGACGGCTTCGACGATCTCGAGGGCATTGCCCACGGCGTTGCCCAGAGGCTCATTCATGTCCGTCACATAGGCCACGGTCGTCTTGCCATTGTCCTCTCCTATGTTGACCATGGTCTTCGCCAGTTCGATGGCGTCCGACTTGCCTGTCATAAACGCACCCGATCCCCACTTCACGTCCAGGACGATCACGTCGGCCCCGGATGCAAGCTTCTTGCCCATGATGCTGGATGCGATAAGAGGCACGGAGTCCACCGTTGCCGTCACGTCACGGAGGGCGTACAGCTTTTTGTCGGCCACGGCTACATCGCCGGTCTGAGCCATGATGGCTCCACCAAGACGGTTGACGATCTCAGCGAACACCCGTGGCGTCAGGTTCACGTCAAAACCCCGAATCGACTCGAGCTTGTCGATTGTCCCGCCGGAGTGGCCGAGGCCCCTTCCCGACATTTTGGGCATCACGGCACCACAGCTTGCCGCAATGGCAATGAGAGGGATGGAAACTGTGTCGGCGACACCCCCCGATGAGTGCTTGTCGCACTTCACTCCGCTCAGGGAAGAAAGGTCGACCACGTCTCCGCTTGTGCTGATGCAATGTGTGAGCCAGGAAGTCTCGTGGGCATTCATCCCCCTGAAATAGATGGCCATGAGCATTGCCGACGTCTGGTAGTCGGGAATGGAGCCACTCACAAGGCCATCGATCCACCACGAGATCTCTTCTTCCGAGAGTTCGCCGCCGGATTTCTTCTGCTCAATAAGTTCTGCAAAGTTCCTGCTCAGCACTCGACCCCCTCGATGACACCGGTCAGCAACTCTGCCAAGTGTTCATCGGCACGTCTCGCCGTGGCGAGCACCTGGTCATGACTCAGCTCGGTGACCGTGTCGGTCGCAAGGTCCGTAATGACCGAGACGGCGCCAACGCGCATGCCTGCCTGGTTTGCCACAATCACCTCGGGAATCGTGGACATGCCCACGGCATCGGCTCCGAGAATCCGCAGCATTCGAATCTCTGCACGAGTCTCGAACTGAGGCCCGGACAGCGCTGCATAGACGCCGGACGCAATCGGCAAAGAACGACGTTCACCTACCGATTTGAGCGCTCGGGTGACCATGGGGTCATACGCTGTATACATGTTCACGAATTTGGAGCCGAAGACCTCATCTTCGAGACCTCGAAGCGGGCTGTCTGCGGTAAGCAGGTTGAGATGGTCTTCGATAACCATGAGGTCCCCTAGTCGCAGGCGATCCGCAATGCCACCTGCCGCATTCGTGAAGAGAGCAATATGGACGCCTAGAGCCTGGGCAACCCGGACAGGGATGGCCACCGTGGCAGCATCGTAGCCCTCGTAGTAGTGGAAGCGACCCGCAAAACACAACACTCTGTGCCCACCGATGCTCCCTGCGACAATCTCGCTGGCATGTCCCTTGACCGTCGACACAGGGAACCCCGGAATCTCGGCGTAGGGAACGATCGTCTGCCCATCCATCCGGTCCACGAAGCTCAACAGACCAGATCCGAGGACGACAGTAAACTCGTACGACTGTCCGATGCGCCGTATCAGGCTCTCGACGGCGATGGTCACCCGTTGTCTCAGCTGAGCGCTGTCCATTACTCGACCGACCCCACGACGCCGTAGAAGGCCTGTCCTCCGTAGTAAGGCTGGATCTCAAGATCAGGGAACTGCTGAGTCAACGTCGCAACGAGCGCATCGAATGACGACTCAGTAAAGTCGGCGCCCCGGTAAACCGAAACCAGAGACTTGTCATCCCAAGTGATGGGGGACTCGCTGAGGTGCACCAGCGCTCCCTCGACCGACTGTCCAAGTCCCACAAGCTTGTCGTCCACGAGCAGCATATAGTCGCCCTTGTGGACAAGCATTCCAGAAACCGTGGCATTCTTGGTTGCACACGTGACTGCAAAAAAATCTGTCGCCTCGATGGCCTGGTTTGCGACAGCCAGACAGTCGTCATCGGTACCACAGGAAGCCAGTTGGACCAGCGCACTGATAGCCTGCACCGGGTGGTGAGCGTTCAACACTTGCACGTCCTTGTCGATAAGGCCGGCGGCCTGTTGTGCGGCCATGATGATGTTCTTGTTGTTTGGGAAGACAATGAAAGACTTGGCCTTACACGCCTTGATGGGATCGAGGAAAGCCTCAGTCGGCGGATTCATCGTGTCGCCGCCGCTCACAATGATCTGCACTCCAAGCTTGCGGAAAATCTCGTCAAATCCAGGTCCCGGAGAGACTACGACGTATGCACGCTCCACGTTGTCATCAGCGCAGCCCTCCGTCGAAGCGAGTGGCTTCGAGGAAGAACCCGCTCCGGATGCCGGGCCGCTGGCATACTCGTTTGCCTGGTATTGCATGTCCTCGATGCGCCCCTCCCGTATCGGGGCAAACTTCATGAGGTACTGGATGGTGTCGTATGGCTCGTTGGTGTGGACATGGATCTTGGTAAGGCCACCTGCCGAGGCCATGACAAGGCTGTTGCCACGTTCGGTCAGTTTCGCGCGGACCTCAGCTTCCGGCAGCGTGTCGGAAGCCACCAGGATCACAGTGTCATAGCGATACGTCAGGTCCTGAGGGCCGACATGCTCCTCCGTCTCATCCTTTAGCGTCAGTTCCTCGGAGGCGACCGACTCACCTCGGAGACTCATCAACATACCTTCCAGGAGTGTCACAAGGCCCTCGGCCCCGGCATCCACCACATGGGCTTCTGCTAGTGCGGGAAGCTGCCCCGTCGTCTCCTTGACCGCTTGCCTTCCTGTCCTGATGACCTCGGCCAGGTAATCCGCGTAGTCTTCCTGGTGCAGCCCGGCCGCACTCTCGGCCATGCGTCTGACAACGGTCAGGATGGTTCCTTCTACAGGCGTGACCACCGCCTTATATGCTACCTCGGTCGCTTTGGTGAGCATCTGTGTGAAATCTGTCGTCGTCAGTACCAGCTTGGTGTCAGCTGCCGATGCCATGCCGCGGATGATCTGTGACAGGATGACACCTGAGTTTCCGCGCGCCCCGATGAGGGATCCGGCGGACAACGTCGAGACGAACTCTTTCATGGACTTGGGCTGGCTCTTTTGGACTTCCTCCAGAGCAGTCCGGAGGGTGAGGGACATGTTCGTTCCGGTGTCTCCGTCGGGCACGGGAAAAACGTTCAGGCTGTTGATAAAGACTTTGCGGGATTCGAGGCTGGCGAGAGCAGCCGTGAACAGCGCCTCAAGCTCACTGTAACCGATTTCTTTCAAGATATCCTCCGGGAGTGCTGCTATTCGTTTTCGTGTTCGACGCGTATGGACCAGACCACGACGTTCAGCTCGACTCTCTCCTGCGCAATCCCCGTCATGCTGCAGAAGACATAGCGAACCTGTGATGCAATGGTACGAGCGACTTCGGAAACGCGAACACCATACTGGAGCCGAACATGAACGGTCACCGCGATTGTGCCGTCCTTTCTGATCTGAGCATCGACACCCTTCGGTGTCGACGGAAGCGCAAGAGCGCGGGTGAAGCGTTCGGCGAATGTGACGGGAGCCAGTCCTGTCACACCGTAGACATTCAGGGTAGCCAGCCGGAGGATTTCCTCCATTGCATTCCTGCTGAGAACGACGTTACCTTTTATATCAGTCATATCCACTCTCCAGGCAAAATGTGGTATTTGATTATACCACCAAACTTGAATTCGTTGGCCTTTGACATAAAATTAGTCTACTTTTTCATGGAGGTTTATCGAAATGAGCAGAGTATGTACTATTTGTGGCAAGGGTCCAATGGTAGGCAACACGGTCAGCCATTCCATTCAGCGCAGTTCTCGTCGTTTCCTGCCGAATCTTCACACAGTACAGGTAGAGATGAACGGCAGAGTTCAGAGGATTCGGGTGTGCGGCAAGTGTCTCAAGAAGCTGAAGGCCACCGCCTGATTCGACGCTTTGACGAATGAGTGAAGAACTCCGGAGCCTGTTGTGGACAGGCTCTAGTCTGCGTGTACTCGACCAGCTCAGGCTCCCCTTCGAGACTGAGTGGATCGAGTGTACGTCCTACAGGGATGTCTATTCGGTCATCAAAAATATGAATACTCGCGGGGCTCCTGCAATCGGTGTCGCTGCCGCCTATGGTATGGCTCTGGCTGCCCGAGAGGCGCTGACGACTCCGCAGCCGGCGCAGTTTGTGCTCGACGCCGGTATCTATCTCAAGAGTGCCCGACCCACTGCCGTGAACCTTGCCTGGGCTGTCGATCGGTCTCTCGCCGAGGGAGCGCCGAGTCTCGGCAAGGACCCACGGGCAGTGGCTGATGAGCTTGCCGCGTTCGCCGGCCGGCTAGCCCAAGACGACGAGGACCGGAATCTCGCTCTGTCGAAGTACGGTGCCGAACTGTTCGAAGACGGAGACACCATCCTGACGATCTGCGATACCGGCGCTCTTGCGACCTATCGATATGGTACGGCGTTTGGTTCCATCAACGAAGCGTTCAGGCAAGGCAGGAAGATCCAGGTCATTGCCCTCGAGACGCGGCCGTACCTCCAGGGAGCCCGATTGACGGCTCTGGAACTCGTGACCGCGGGTATCCCGTTCCATCTCATCACTGACGGAATGGCCGGCTTCATGATGTCGCACGGGATGGTCACCAAGGTCATCGTGGGCGCCGACCGTATCGCCTCGAACGGTGACTTCGCCAACAAGATTGGGACCTACCAGCTAGCCATCCTGGCCAAGTACCATGGGCTACCGTTCTACACGGCGGCAGCATTGAGCTCGTTCGATTTCTCGATTGCTTCGGGCGCCGAGATCCCCATAGAACAGCGCGACGAGAATGAGGTCCTGTCATTTGCAGGCCAGCGTGTTGCCGCAGAAGGCGCACATGCCTTCAACCCGTCGTTCGATGTGACCCCCAACGAGCTGCTTTCGGGTATCGTCACTGAACGTGGTGTTTTCAGACACCCCTTCGGCAACTGGGAGCGACCCTGAGCAAGAGCAACCTTGGCACAACCAGGCCACGGATCCCAACCGGAGAAGGTGTCGGGACCGTGGCCTGTTGCATTCTGTCGGATGTGGCTGGTTCCGGCATCACGCACGCGGTTGTCCATCCCCCGGCTCCCTACGCTCTTGGCTCTACGCTGAGTTGTGGACAGACGTTTCGGTTTCGTCGCGCGGGCGACGCCTTTGAAGGCGTTTGTGGAGATCTGGCAATGCACGTCGAGAGCAGGAACGAGACACTGCGCATCAGCTTCACGGCTGGTCATGGCGGTGTCGAGCGGATCATCGAGTTCCTGGACCTGGCGCATGACATCAGACAACTGGCAGATGAATCACTGACCTTTCTCTGCCAACGCTTCCCGGGGCGGGCGGGTCTGCTGCGTGATGTGTTTATGTATTCTCGAGGTACCCATCTGCTCAGGCAGCCTATCCTCGAGACCACCGTCGGCTATCTCCTGTCTGTCCAGTCGACGGTCAGCCTGGTAGGCAGGCGTCTCGATACCATGGCGAGACTTTTTCCATGCAATCTGCGGGCCGTCGGCGGCAGCGACCTTTATCTCTTCCCGTCTATCGACGAATTGCGCACGCTTACTTCGTCAGCTGTTGCAGGCCTGCGGCTCGGGTACCGCTCCCGCTGGTTCCTTGACCTGCTCGCAGAACTTCCCGGCGAGGCAACCCTGCAGAACCTGGGGATGATGAGGTCGAAGGAACGACAGAGCTACTTCCGGCGATTCGCGGGCATCGGTCCGAAGGTGGCGGCATGTATCGACCTGTTTGCCTATGGAGGAGACGAGGCCTTTCCCATCGATGTCTGGGTTGACCGGGGCCTCCGGCACGTTCTTGGGATGACCTCAACAGACATTCGCACTGTCCGGGAGCATGCAGCGGCTGTCCTTGGACCTCACTGTGGACTGTTTGGGGAGTACCTGTTTCGCTATGAGCGCGACCATGCCGCACAACTGGGAATTCCCCCTGTCAGCGCGGAGTCTTCGCTTCTGGCACCCCATTCTTCGGACAAAGCCCGGTAATGGCGCAGGCGTCGCAATCCGGCCTGCGAGCATTGCAGGTAGATCTCCCGTGGGCAATGAGTGCGTCACAGAGTGAGTTCCAGTGGCTCTCCGCAACGACAGCCATGATGTCCTGTTCCACTTTCTCGGGAACAAGGCTCTCGCTGAGTCCGATGCGATAGGCCAGTCGCTTCACATGCGTGTCGACAACTACAGTCTGCTTACCGAACGCATGCGCAAGGACAACGTTGGCGGTCTTGCGTCCGACGCCAGGGAGTCTCGTGAGAAAATCCATTTCGGGAGTCACCGTGCCTCCCCACTTCTCACAGAGTTCGAGGGATGCGGCAACAATCGTCTTCGCCTTGTTGTGGAAGAAGCCGGTCGACTTGACGATCTCTTCGACATCAAGAATATCGGCGTGACCCAGAGCACATGGGCCGCCATAGGCAGCAAACAGGCGTGGGGTAACCTTGTTGACTATGACGTCTGTGCACTGGGCGCTGAGTATCGTTGCCGTAAGCAGCTGCCAGGGGTCCTTGAACTCTAGAGCGGTGCCTCTGTCGGGGTAGGTTTTCTCGAGTGTGGTCACCACCTGTCGAACGTGCTTCTGCGCTGTGAATGCCATCTCCATGTCTCCTCGCTTGACGTTTGCACGCAAATAACAGTATACTCATATGTGATAGCAGCAAGATGGCTGCTGTGTCCCGCTCGAACAACAACCCGAGGGTTCAAGGCCTGTTGGGTTGCCGTATGTGGGCAGCCCCGAGTCAGAGGGCTTGCAGCCGAGCGTGTTCTGTGTATACTACAGCAAGTCCGGTTTTGTGGGCGGTTAGTTCAGAGGTAGAACGCTTCGTTGACACCGAAGAGGTCAGAGGTTCGATTCCTCTATCGCCCACCATCTGCGTTTCTTGGGAGCGGACATGGATATCAGAATTATTCTTGACGACGCATCGTCTCAGTACTCCTTCAATGATGGCGAGTCCATCCTCATGGCTGTTCAGAAGCTCTTTCCCCAGCAGAAGCGATCTATCGTTGCTGCCAGGATTGGCGGCTTGCTCGTGGACCTGACGACGATTCCATCGACGGTCGACGACATCCAGCTTGTGAGCACTGCCAGCAGCGACGGGCTGGAAATCCTTCGCCACAGTACGTCACACATTATGGCCGAGGCAATCAAGGAGCTCTACCCGGACGCCAAGCTTGCCATCGGACCATCCATCGACACTGGTTTCTACTACGACATCGACATGTCGAAGACGCTGTCCCCCGATGATCTCACTGCAATAGAACAGAAGATGCACGAGATCACTGAGCGCAGCGAGCATTTCACCCGGCAAGACAAGCCGATAGCCGAAGCCATCGAATTCTTCAAGGAGCGGGGCGACCAGTATAAGGTCGAGATCCTTTCGGAGATACCTGCGACGACCGTCTCGCTTTACACTCAGGGATCGTTCACGGACCTCTGCCGTGGACCGCATATCCCTTCCACAAGCTACCTTAAGCATTTTAAGCTTCTGTCGGTCGCAGGAGCGTATTGGCGAGGGGACGAGAAGAACAAGATGCTTCAGCGCATCTATGGTACGGCTTTCCCATCGAAGGAAGAGCTGGTCGGTTTTGTCACGGCTCGGGAAGAGGCTGCCAAGCGCGACCATCGCAAGCTGGGGCAGCAGTTGGACCTCTACAGCATTCAGGAACAGGCTGGCGCTGGACTGGTTTTCTGGCATCCGAAAGGAGCCATTGTTCGCAAGGAGATCGAGGATTTCTGGCGTGCGGAGCACATCAAGCGTGGGTATGAATTCGTCTACACGCCCCACATAGCGAATCTTGAGCTCTGGAAGACCTCTGGCCACTGGGGCTTCTACCAGCAGAACATGTACTCGCCGATCCAGGTCGATGAGGACCAGTACATGCTCAAGCCGATGAACTGCCCCTTCCATATTCTCATCTACAAGTCGCAGGTTCGCAGCTATCGTGATCTTCCGCTTCGGTGGGCTGAACTGGGTACCGTGTATCGCTACGAGAAGTCGGGAGTCCTTCATGGACTCCTGCGCGTGCGTGGGTTCACTCAGGACGACGCTCACCTCTTCGTCCGTCCCGACCAGCTTAATGCTGAGGTCAAGGGAGTGCTCGACTTCACTCGTCACATGATCGAGACGTTCGGGTTCACGAAGTACAACATCTACCTCAGCACCCGCCCGGAACACTCTGTCGGAACGGCTGAAGGCTGGGAGATGGCGACCGAGGCTCTGAGGGTGGCTCTTGAAGACATGCATCTCGACTACAAGGTCGACCCCGGCGAAGGTGTCTTCTATGGGCCAAAGATCGATATGAAGCTTGTGGATGCCATTGGCCGCGAGTGGCAAGGGCCGACGGTTCAGGTCGACTTCAATCTTCCTGAACGCTTCGACGTCACCTACATCGGCGAAGACGGCAAGGAACACCGCCCGATCATGCTGCACCGTGTTGTGCTGGGTTCCATGGAACGATTCTTCGGGACTCTCATCGAACAGTATGCTGGTGCATTCCCTGTCTGGCTTGCTCCCGTGCAGGTCGAGGTGGTTCCCATCACGGACGTGCAGGAGGAGTATGCCAAGGCAATTACCGCCAGACTGGTCGAGCGTGGTATCCGTACCAAGATCGATATCCGCCGAGAGAAGATGCAGGCGAAGATCCGCGATGCCGAGATCCAGAAGGTCCCGTACATTGCCGTCATAGGCGCCAAGGAAGCCGCACTGGACTCCGTGGCTGTGCGCATGCGCCACGAAGGCGATCAGGGTGTGGTAACCGTCGACCAATTCATCGAGCGTGTGCTCGAGGAGATCAGGAGCAAAGTTATCTTCCCCTAGTTGCTTTGCACGGGAAGGTTGCTATACTCATGGAGGCTCGAAAGAGTAGAGCCACTGTAAAACGAAGCCGGGCAGGCTTCTACCTCCAGCTTTAGGCAAAGAGGTTCTTGAGTTCGCCAATGTGCTAGCTCAACTATATGGCGGCCGTTTTACAGCGGCCGCCATTTTTCTTTTTGGAGGTGTGGAATCAATAGGGATTCAGATCTGATTTACAACGAGAGAGTGCGCTGGAAGGAAGTCCGCGTCATTGACGAGAACAATGGTCAGTTGGGCTTATTGACGTCCGAAGCGGCTCTTGAACTCGCGTACTCGAAGGGGCTCGACCTGATCGTCGTGGCGCCTAACGCCACTCCACCCGTTTGCAAGATCATGGACCTGGGAAAGTACCAGTACGAACAGATGAAGCGGCAGAAGGAAGCCAGAAAGAAACAGGTCACAGTCGAGATGAAAGAGATGAAATACCGACTGCGCATCGACGTTGGTGATCTGACCGTAAAGAACCAGCACCTCAAGGAGTTCCTGTCGGACGGAAATCGTGTTCGCGTAACGATCATGTTCCGCGGTCGTGAGATGGCTTTCCCCGATCAGGGGCGTGCGCTGCTCAAGAGGGTCGCTGCTGATCTTGGCGAATACGGCAGAGTCACTCAGGAACCCAAGATGCAGGGCCGCAATATGTCAATGATGATGGAACCATCCAAAGAAGTGCTCGCCAAGATGAAAGGACCCGGAAAGGAGTAGGACATGGCTATCAAAAACAAAGTGACCAAGATCAGGACATGCAGGGGAGCTGCCAAGAGGTTCAAGATAACCGGTACCGGCAAGATACAGGCGTATGGCGCCAACCATGGCCACAAGCTTGGCAAGAAGTCCATGCGGAAGAAGAAACTGATGCTGAAGAAGCGTGTTCTTCATGGCGCAGACGCTCGCAACATGAAGAGACTTGTGCCGTATCTCAAGGGTTAATGGAGGCTCACTATGTCGAGAGTTAAAGGTGGAAGCTCGATCCGCAGAAGGCACAAGAAGATACTGAAGCTCAGCAAGGGCTATGTCGGCGCACGCTCTATCCGGTACAGGGCTGCAAGGGAAGCTGTTCAGCAGGCTGAGCGTCATGCATATTTCAACCGCAAGGAAAAGAAGCGCGAGTATAGAGCACTCTGGATTGTGCGTATCAATGCATTGTGTCGCTCTAATGGTATCACCTATTCCAAGTTTGTGGGAAGCCTGAAGAAGGCCGGTGTAAAGCTCGACCGCAAGGTTCTGGCTGACATGGCTGTTCATGACAAGGAAACGTTTGCCACCCTCGTCGCTGAGGCGAAGAAGCAGCTGACTGCCTAGTCCTTTTATGATCTCGCAATTTGGTCGAGCGGCTCTTGCTCTCGACCTCCTGCCTCTCGGCGTCTGCAAGTGGGACCTCGCGGCCCTGCTCGAGGCGCCGGATGAATTGGAGGCCGTGTCACAGGAGAGGCTCGACCAACTGCTTTCTGCGTCGTCTTCGACGCGAGGGAAGCATGTGTCACTGGCTGAACGGGACAGTGCCCTGGAAAAAGCCGACAAAGAGGTTGCTGAGCTCAACAGCCTCGGTGCTTCTCTTGTTACAATGTTCGACGGACCGGAGGCCTATCCGGGTCGCCTCCTCGAATGCTACCGCCCCCCACTCTTCCTTCAGATTCTGGGTGATGCGACAGTTCTGCTCAAGGACTGCATTGCCATTGTTGGAAGCCGCAAACCGACGCCTGAAGGTGTCAGAGCAGCTTCCGACCTCGCAGGACAACTGGCAGCAGCAGGTCTCGTGGTGGTCAGTGGCCTCGCCTATGGGATTGACAAGGCAGCCCACGTTGGATGCCTTGACGCAGGGGGTCAAACGATTGCAGTCCTGGGATCCAGCGTAGACGAAATTTACCCATCCATTCATGGTCCAATTGCGCGGACCATCGCAGGAAACGGCGGGGGAGCCGTCATTTCTGAGTTTCATCTTCATACACAGCCGACGGTCTATACATTTCCACAGCGCAACCGTGTCATTTCCGGTCTGTCGCTGGGTGTCCTCGTGGTAGAAGCAGCGAAGGAGAGCGGATCTCTAATTACGGCCAACTTCGCCCTTGAACAGAATCGTGAGGTTTTTGCAATTCCGGGTTCCATCTACGCTCCTCAGCACGTTGGAACGAATGCGTTGATCAAGTCTGGTGCCAAACTGGTGCAATCTGTGCACGACGTTCTCGATGAACTCCCGGGGTTCAAGGCCATCGCCATTGGCGAGGAACACCCCTCCGAGGCACTGTCGCAGCAGGAACAGTCGATCATCGGCTGCATACAGACAGGGTGTACCTCCGTCGATCTGCTCTGCGAACGCCTGGCCTGCGCCGCACCCCAGGTCCTCAGCGTCCTGACCAGTCTTGAGCTCCGGGGCCTCCTGGTGCGTCGGGGACCGGATAGCTTTGCTATCGTCCAGCCACAGTAGCATGGACATAGACATTCGCGTTGTCGGGGGTGGCCTGGCAGGCAGTGAGGCTGCGCTGTCTCTGGCTCGTCTCGGTCTGTCGGTGGAGCTATGGGAAATGCGGCCCTTGCACCAGACCGACATCCACGAAACTGACCGATTCGGAGAACTTGTCTGCAGCAATTCCCTTGGCTCTGACGCCGTGCGGGACGCGAGAGGCCTTCTCAAAGCCGAACTTCGACTCCTGAATTCTGCCATCGTGCGGTGCGCTGATGCGAGCCGTCTTCCTGCAGGCAAAGCCTTCGCGGTCGACAAGGACCAGTTCAGCGCCCTGGTGACTCGGAGTATCCAGAGCAATCCGCTCATTGCCATTCGCAGGGAGGAATACAGACGGCTCGATTCCTCGGTTCCAAGCATCCTTGCTACGGGCCCTCTTACCAGTCCGGATTTTCTCCATGAGCTCCGGGAGCGCCTCGGGTGCGAGAATCTCTTTTTCTACGATGCTGTCGCTCCGTCCGTCTGGGCTCATTCGGTCGACCGCAACTCTTCATTCTTGAGCTCCCGAGGGGGGGATTCCGCCGACTATCTGAACTGTCCCCTGACGAGGGAGGAGTACTATGCATTTGTGCATGCGCTCCAATCTGCCAGACAGCACCTCCCCGAGACCCCGGATGAACAGAAGTACTTCGAGGGGTGTCTGCCCGTCGAGGAAATTGCGCGAAGGGGCGACGACACTCTCAGATTTGGTCCGATGCGCCCTGTCGGCCTCCGGGAGAGACCTGCAGACTGCTTCGCCGTCATCCAGCTTCGCAAGGAGAACCGCGAAGGAACCGTCCTTGGCCTGGTTGGATTTCAGACTTCTCTGGCAGTCGCCGAGCAGCAACGGGTGCTTGGCATGGTACCAGCCCTTCGCAACGCTGAATACGTGCGGTATGGCCTCATTCATCGGAACGCGTTTCTGCGCGGCCCTTCAGTGCTGTCTCAAGACCTCCAACTGGGAGCGTTTCCACGCATATGGGCAGCGGGGCAATTGTGCGGCGTTGATGGATACATGGAGTCGACCGCACTGGGACTTGTTGCGGCACTGAACGCTGCAGCCTCGCTTCGTGGCTTCCCACGGCCAGTCTTTTCTGTCCAGACGATGACGGGCCTTCTGGTCGACTACGTTACGCATGACAGAGAGGACTTCCAGCCCGCGAACGCCAACTACGGGCTTCTCCCGCTCGAACCCGGCCCCAAACAGAAGGCCGTCGACCGTGAAGCATTCGCTGTTGTGGCCCTGGAACACATCCGGGAAGTTGCCACCCAGGTTCGAGCATGGACTGCACAGAAAACGGACCTCTAGGCTTTGACGCGGTCGTGGTGCCGAGGCAGGACGACGCGACGAGTCCGGAAGTGGTTGCGGAAGTCGAAGGGTCGTATCTCCAGCTATCGGATGCAGAGTTCCTAGCCCGGATCCGGACAGCGTATCGCCGCATGGCAGCCTGCGATCTTTGTCCTCGACGTTGCGGAGCCCATCGGCTTGCAGGAGATGCTGGCTACTGCGGCGCCGCTCTCAAGCCCAACGTCTTTGTCTGGAACCTGCATCGTGGCGAGGAACCTCCCGTCAGTGGGACACGAGGATCAGGCACGGTCTTCCTCAGCGGTTGCAACTTGAATTGCTCCTATTGCCAGAACTATCCGCTGAGTCAACTGCACCATGGAACGCAGATGTCGGTTGGACAGCTCGCAGGTGCGCTCGTCGAGCTCCAGGCAAAGGGAGCCCACAATATCAACTTTGTCACACCCTCTCACCAGGTTCCCCAGTTGCTCGCAGCCGTATTTGCAGCGCGGCAACAGGGCCTGCATATTCCCATCGTCTACAATACGAGCAGCTACGACGAGCCATCGACGCTGGCTCTTCTGGATGGAATCGTGGACATCTACCTGGGCGATCTTCGATATACGGATGAAGCCGTGGCCATGCAACTCTCGGGCGTCGATGATTACGTTCAGGTCGCTGAACGTGCGCTTATCGAGATGCATCGCCAGGTTGGAGACATCAGCGTAGACGAGCAGGGCAGATATGTCCCGCGAGGACTCATCGTGCGGTACCTCATTCTCCCACACCATACCGGCATGGCTCGACAGGTTTTTGGCTTCGTGTCCCGCCGGCTGTCACTTCAGACATACGTGAGTGTCATGACGCAGTACTTTCCTGCCTACAAAGCATTTGACCGTGCACTGGGCATCTGGCGGAAACTCACCGATGCGGAGTGCGACCGGGTCATGAGAACGTGGTCGCGATCAGGGCTGATCCATGGATGGGTCCAGGACATGGGCGGCGACGGGGGAGCCTGAGCGAACAAAGAGAAGGAAGAAAAGAAAGCAGGCAGGCCACTGCTGTGAGGTGACTGGGCATCGGTCACCGCGCAATTCCATCGGACTCCCCCATTCCTCTGACTTAGCATGCTATTTGATTTCGGTCCAATTTGAAGGTATGCTGAATTTCTCACACACTCGGAGGTGAACAATGATGAAGTCCAAGGAAATCGGGTTGAACAAGACGTCCGCCTGGAGCAGCATCGATCGCAAGGCGACCGACAAGCTGGCCGCGGAGTATATGTCGCTTATCAAGGATGCCAAGACCGAACGCGAGTTCGTTGAGGCAGCGACGGTTATTGCCCAGGCTAGCGGCTACAGGACTGCCGACGCTCTCTCTGCCAAAGCATTGCCCAAAGGTGGAAAACTGCTCTTCGTCAACCGGGGCAAGAACGCCGTGATCGTGAGGCTGGGCAAGCGTCCTCTTGGCGAGGGCGTCAATATCGTGGCTGCGCATGTCGACGCTCCGCGCATCGACGTAAAGCAGAACCCGCTTTTCGAGAGTACTGGGCTGGGCCTCTTCCAGACCCACTACTACGGTGGAATCAAGAAGTACCAGTGGGTGACGATCCCCCTTGCCTTGCACGGCGTGATCTATGACAAGGCAGGGAAGAAGCTTCAGTTGCGCATCGGTGAGGAAGAGAGTGATCCCGTGTTCAACATTTCCGACATCCTTCCACATCTGGGGCAGGCTCAGGGAGAGAAGAAGCTGAGCGAAGGCGTTTCGGGCGAAGCGCTCGACGCAATCGTCGGCCACGTTCCCGCCGATGACAAGGACGACAAGACGCCTGTTCGTACGAATGTCCTGAAGATGCTTGCCGAGCAGCTCAACGTCGAAGAGCGAGCCTTCGCCGCGTCTGAACTGGAGCTCGTGCCGGCAATGAAGCCGCGGGAAGTCGGTTTTGACCGCGGACTCATCCTCGCCTACGGACACGACGACAGAATCTGCGGGTACACGGCACTGCGCGGCTTGCTGGACCAGAAAAAGGAGCCTGAGCGTACGCAGGTCGTTTTCCTCGCTGACAAGGAAGAGATTGGCAGTGACGGCGACACCGGTATGCAGAGCGAGTTCCTTGAACTGGTCATTGAGCGGCTTATCCTCGAAACTGGAGAGAAAACCACGGCCAGACACGTTTTCTGGAGCTCCATGGCACTCAGCGCCGACGTCGATGCCGGTATGGACCCCAACTATCTGGATGTGTTCGAACCGACAAACGCTGCCACAATTGGCAACGGCATTGTGATCACGAAGTTCACCGGCTCTCGAGGCAAGTACTCAGCCCATGACGCCTCCGCCGAGACTCTCCACAAAGTGCTCGGATTGCTGGACGAGGCCAAGATCCCATGGCAGGTGGCTGAGATGGGCAAGGTGGACGTCGGCGGCGGCGGCACTGTAGCAAAGTTCCTGTCGAAGCGTGGTATCGAAACGCTCGACGCCGGCCCTGCGCTTCTGTCGATGCATGCCCCACAGGAGCTGGCGAGCAAGGCGGATCTGTATGCCTGCTATCTGGCCTACAAGACGTTCCTGGAGAAGGCCCGCTAGCTCATATCATTTCAGAGCAATGTAGCCGGATGCTCCCGTGAAGGCTCCTCCGGTTGCATCGCTGCAGCTCCTGCATATACTATTTTCGCTCTCTGCCGTCGTGAAGACGGCCGAAATCTAAGTCCAAAGGGAGGAACTGTTGAGAGAGTTTGAATTGATGTTTATTGTGGACGGGACAATGCCGGAGGAAGAAGCTACGGATGTCGCCACTACCGTTCAGTCCTTCATCTCATCGAAGGGCAACATTCTGAAGGCAGACCCATGGGGTCGTCGTCGCATGGCGTATCCGATCAATAAGAAGCAGGATGGCTACTACTGGGTAATCGCATTTGAGTGCGAGCCTGGCGAGGTCGACGCTCTCAAGCAGCAGCTGAGAGTGAACGAAAACGTCGTCCGGTGGATGGTTACGCGGCCCGAGCACAAGAAGACTGTCGTTCCAGTCGAAACAGTTGTCCCTCAGGAGGCTACCGCTGCACCCGCTCCAGTAGCTGCACTGGTATCTGAACCCATCCCTGCACCTGAACCCGCTTCAGTAGCTGCACCGGTATCTGAAGCCACCCCTGCACCTGAGGCGTAAGGATGAACGACCTCAACCAGGTTGTCCTCACAGGTAGAATTACCAGGGATCCGGACATCCGGTACACGCCGTCGGGCAAGAAGACGGCTCGTGTTTCAATTGCTGTGAACCGGAGCTGGAACGCGTCCAAAGACCCGTCTGTCCGTGACTGGAAGGAAGAAGCCTTCTTCGTTGACATCAACGCATGGACCTACGTCGCCGACAAGATCGAGAAGTCGGCTGAGAAGGGCCTGCGCGTTCTCGTGACAGGACGCCTGTCCATTCGGGAATATACGGCCAACGACGGAACCAAGAAACGCGCTACCGAGATCGTGGCTTCGACATTCGAGGTCATTGGTACTCCACAGAACCGTCAGAGTGCCGGTGAACCCGGTGAAGCGGCTGGCGAAGATGACCTTCTCAAGGACTTTGAAGTCCCCGAGGGATCGTTGCAGCAGGGATCCGGCTCTGAAGACCACGACGTGCCATTCAACTGAGATGAAGGAGTAGACTATCATGCCAAACGCACCATTCAAGAAACCAAGCAAGACCGGCAAGAAGAAATCGTTTTACTTTCGTGCGCGTAAGAAGTTCTGCCCATTCTGCGCTGACAGGACTGATGATATCGACTACAAGGATGCTTCACGGCTGCGCCGTTTCGTAAGCGACAAGGGCAAGATCCTTCCTCGCCGGGCGACAGGCGTGTGTGCGAAGCACCAGCGTGCCCTTGCGGGTGCCGTCAAGAGAGCTCGCGTGATGGCTCTCCTGCCGTTTGTGAATCGGTAGTTCAACACCAACTATGGACAGGAAGGTAATCCTGCTCGCCGACGTCAAGGGCGTAGGCCACAAGAATGACGTGGTCAGCGTTTCTGTGGGCTATGCTGCCAATTACCTCCTTCCCCAGCATCTGGCCATCGATGCAACATCCGAGAGAGTTGCCGCCCTCAGCAAACACAAGATGGCAGTGTCTCAGGAAAAGGATATTGTCCTTGCACGGGCCCAGGACTTGGCGGCGAAACTCACAGGTCAGTCGGTTACCGTTCGCGCTAAAGCGACACCACAGGGGAAACTGTATGGCGCCATCACTCCGGACGAAATCGCTGCAGCCATTGGCAGTCAACTCGGTGTCGCCGTGGAGAAGAGAACCGTGAGTACCGATGAACCCATCAAGGCACTTGGTGTGTATGCGATTGCTCTGAGGTTAAGTCCGCAGGTCACTGCCCTCGTTTCCGTCACCGTCGCGGAAGCTGTGTGAGGATGCCCGACCAAAGTGATGCCCAGGTAAGCGAAGCCCGTCCACGAGCCGGGCAGAACGAAGCCGGTTCGAATCCGGGAAACGTTGTTCCACCGTATGATATGGGAGCCGAGCAGTCGTTGCTCGGCTCCTTCATTGTCTCAAATATCACCGTCGACGAGGTCATGGACTACCTCAAGCCTGACGACTTCTACTTCGATGAACATGTCGCCATCTGTGACTCCATTTTCCGCCTCCGAGCATCCAACAAGCCTGTCGACGTCATCGTTCTGAGCAACGATATCAAGAGTCATGGCAACCTCGATCGCATCGGGGGTGTGGCATACCTGGCCAAACTCACGGAGCTTGTCCCGACAACCCAGAACGTCAAGTATTACGCCGAGATCATCAAGGAGTCGTCGGTCAAGCGTAGTATCATACGCGCGGGCCGAGACATCTATGAGCTGGGGTTTTCTCCCTCCGTCACGGCCATGGAGCTCATCGACAGGACCGAGAAGCTCATCTACGAGGCGTCTCAGGGTATGGTACGCGGTGACTTCCAGCCGCTGGAACGCATCCTCCCGAAGACATTGCAGGTGTTGGAGGAGCGCTATGACCATAGAGGTTCCATCCGCGGGGTTGCCACTGGTATCAAGAATCTGGATCTTCAAATCGGCGGGTTCCAGCCCCAGGAGCTGGTCGTCCTGGCCGCGCGGCCAAGCGTCGGAAAGACGTCGCTTGCATTGAACATTGCGGCGTACAACGCGGTCCGCCTCAAGAAGCCCGTGGGCATCTTCAGTCTGGAGATGTCCAGAGAACAGCTGGCCGAACGTATCATATCGTCAGAAGCGATGATCGAGGCGGACAAGCTTCGGTCGGGCTATTTGTCGCAGGAGGACTGGCAGGCGCTGACGCAGGTCAGCAACAAGCTATCGGAAGCACCCCTGTATATCGACGACGCGGCGGGACTGACGGCTCTCGAGATACGGGCGAAGGCAAAGCGTCTTGCGATCACAGCCAAGGTAGAACTCCTCATTGTCGACTACCTCCAGCTTGCTGCCTCTGGCCAGAAGGTCGAGAGCCGCGTCCTTGAAGTGGCGCAGATCACTCGCATGCTCAAGAACCTAGCTCGCGAACTCAATGTGCCCATCATCGTCGTTTCTCAGCTGTCACGGGACATCGAGAAGAGAGACCGCAAGAAGCCTCAGTTGTCCGACCTTCGCGAGAGTGGAGCAATCGAGCAAGATGCCGACATTGTCATTTTCCTGTACACCGACGAAGCGATAGACACTTCCGAGATGAACACCCGGACGCCCACCAACGCTCTGGTCGCCAAGCACAGAAACGGTAAGCAGGGCAACGTGAAGCTGATGTTCGACAAGAGATACACCCGATTCGAGTCTCTCGACACGACTGCAGAGGACTGAACGCAGTCACTCGACCGTCTTAACTATTGACGAGGAGCCGGTTCTCAGTAGAATGAACTCGTGTGCGGGCCGTTAGCTCAGCTGGCAGAGCATCTGCCTTTTAAGCAGAGGGTCACAGGTCCGAGTCCTGTACGGCTCACCAAGCCCTCGTAGTCTAATGGTCAGGACACGGTCCTTTCAAGGCTGCGATAGGAGTCCGATTCTCCTCGAGGGCACCAAGTTTGGGCGGATGGCTCAGCGGTAGAGCACCTCCCTCACACGGAGGGGGTCGCAGGTTCGAACCCTGTTCCGCCCACCACGTTTCTTGTATCGCATATGCTGACAGCTTTGCACGCCCGGTGAGACTGAGACACCGGATGCTCACTTGACTTTTTGTAGAACAATCTATACTAAGTATGGTACGGGGTCGTGGTGTAGCTGGTCCAACACGCTGGCCTGTCACGCCGGAGACCACGGGTTCAAATCCCGTCGATCCCGCCAGAGCGGGAGTAGCTCAGGGGTAGAGCTCTGCCTTGCCAAGGCAGTTGTCGCGGGTCCGAATCCCGTCTTCCGCTCCATTTTTTTTCGTTCTGGCCAGTTGCCTAGTCGTGTGCCGGCGTAGCTCAGTTGGTAGAGCAGCTGATCCGTAATCAGCAGGTCGTCTGTTCAAATCAGATCGCCGGCTCCACTGTTTTTTGCTCCTACCTCGCGATACCCAGTACAGGAGGACCCTTGTAGTGAGTATTCCATCGCAAGCAGCGGTTGCTTATCCTCTCATTCTCGTTCCTATCCTCTCGATCGTCGGCCTCTTGTTCGTAGCTGTTCTGGCGAGATCCATTGCGCGCCATCCACTCGACAACGAGGCAATCCTCCAGATCACTCTTACCATCCATCGTGGTGCCACTACGTTCTTGGCGCGCGAATATGGCGTGCTATTCCCCATCCTGGCGATCGTAGGCATTCTTCTCGCGCTTGGGGACGGGTTTGTGGCAGGACTTTCCTTCGTTGTCGGAGCGGGATTCTCGGTACTGGCCGGCTATGTGGGTATGCAGATTGCCACTATGGCCAATGGTCGCACTACTCTGGAGGCACGACATTCCCTGGGGGCGGCTCTCAATATGGCTTTCTCTGGCGGGTCCGTCATGGGGATCGTCGTGAGCAGTCTTGGTATTGCAGGGTCCTTCCTTTCGATGTATGGCACATTGTCCATCCTTCACAGTCCGGAGAAGGCTCTGGTCGCTGCAACCGGATACTCCATGGGAGCATCGCTTGTTGCCCTGTTTGCACGTGTCGGGGGAGGCATCTACACCAAGGCGGCGGACGTAGGAGCAGACCTCGTCGGCAAGGTTGAGGCCGGTATTCCGGAAGACGACCCGCGCAATCCCGCATCGATAGCGGACAATGTCGGGGACAATGTCGGCGACGTTGCAGGCATGGGCGCCGATCTCTATGAGTCGTACATAGGGGCCATCCTGGCCGCCAACATTCTGGGCTACTGGTTCGCCCGTCAGCATGGAATTGCCGATGTCCTCCTGCCGGTGCGCTATGTCTACTATATCGTTGCGGCGGGTCTGATGTTCTCCCTGATGGCCGTGCTCCTGGTAAAGCTCCTGTCGACAAGTGACCGGTTCTCGCCCGAGTCCCTGCTGCGCTATGGGTCTATTGGAGCTTCTGTTGCGCTCGTGGCTTCCTCGGTTCCTCTTTCTCTCCGGGTATTCGGCGACATGAAGGCGGCGATCTCTGTTACTGTGGGTGTCGTGTCCGGAGTCCTCATCGGCCTAGCTTCAGAATATTTTACTTCGTCACGACCCGTTGCACAGATTGCGCTTGCATCGAAGAGCGGCGCAGCGACCAACATACTCAGCGGAATGTCTGCCGGAATGCGCAGCGTCGTCATTCCGGTTGTCGCGATTTCGGCGGCCCTGCTTGCAGCCTATGCCAACCTCGGGATGTATGGCATTGCCCTGGCGGGAGTTGGGATGTTGGGAACCCTTGGCATATCCCTGTCAGTCGATGCCTATGGTCCCATCGCTGACAACGCAGGCGGAATTGCGGAACTGACGCGACAGCTCCCTGTTGTCCGAGAGCGCACGGATCAGCTCGATTCGCTCGGCAACACAACGGCGGCAATGGGGAAGGGTTTTGCGGTCGGCTCCGCCGCCCTTACGTCGCTGGCACTGTTCAGTAGTTTCGCGCAAGCTGTCAACTTGTCGGTGCTCGACATTCTTGATCCGCGCGTGGTCGCAGGCATGTTCCTTGGCTCGGTTCTGCCATTCTGGTTCTCGGCGCTTCTCATCGAGGCCGTTGGCTCTACCGCAATGCTTATGGTTGCCGAGGTGCGCAGGCAGTTCCGCGAGATCCCTGGTCTTCTGCAGGGTCTCGCTCCGTCGGACCCAAATGCGTGCATAGCCATCAGCACGCGAGGCGCTCTCAAGTATATGGTGCCGCCAGCTCTCCTTGGTATCGCAGCTCCCTTTGTCACGTACTTTCTGCTGGGCAAGGAAGCCGTCGGTGGTCTTCTTCTCGGTGCGACGGTGACCGGCACGCTGCTCGGGCTATATATGGCAAATGCCGGCGGAGCATGGGACAATGCGAAGAAGCTTATCGAGCGGTCGCTTGGCGGAAAGGGCAGCCTCGAGCACCAGGCAAGCGTTGTCGGGGATACCGTTGGCGATCCACTGAAGGACACTGCAGGACCTTCACTGAACATTCTTATCAAACTCATATCAGTGGTTTCGCTCAGCTTCCTTCCCCTGTTCATGAAGTAGGCAGGACCGGTCCTTAGAGACTGACGCATTCCTTCAGTGTTTGCGTCTTGCGCGGTCGGTCCAAATGCGTACTCTTTGAGTACACAGATGAATAGATCTGGACTTTCAGGTGAAGGAATGTGCCAATGAAAACAGAAACCAAGGGACTGACGGGCTCTTTTCGCTCGACAAAGGTCCGCAAGACACTTCTCATAGTTGTTGTCTCCGTGTTGGCCATTATGGTCTGTTTTGCCGGCTACAGTGTCATCTCTCTCTACCGTTCTCTCCGCTCGATCAACCCCAATGCAGGTGCCACGAGATCGGCTCTCAACCTGCAGGAACGAGTCAACATCCTGGTCGTCGGTGTCGACTCACGGGCCAAGAACGATCCAGGTCGCTCTGACAGCATTATGCTCATCGGCCTCGATCCAGCCTCCCGCACCATGTCGGTCATGTCGATCCCCAGGGATTCTCGCGTCAACATTCCTGGACACGGCTATGACAAGATCAATGCTACGACAAACCCCGACTACTTTTCCGATGGTGGAATCGACCTTCTCGAGAAGACGGTCGAGG
>Ga0209539_1000311_pt1 | contig 29188 bp, 34 predicted proteins | sample BarGraNGADG00312_2_FD_184499 | JGI IMG/M metagenome (GOLD analysis project Ga0209539, IMG submission 184499) | Arctic peat soil microbial communities from Barrow, Alaska - Barrow Graham LP Ref core NGADG0011-312 (SPAdes) (version 2) | ecosystem: Environmental > Terrestrial > Soil > Wetlands >...
CCGAGATGGACGTGGAGCTCATCACACCCATCGCGATGGACGAGGGCCTTCGCTTCGCCATCCGCGAGGGCGGACGGACCGTGGGCGCCGGGCGCGTCATCAAGATCTACAAGTAAGCAGGGGACATGAGAGTACTGGTAACACTGGCCTGCACCGAGTGCAAGCGACGGAATTACACATCGAGAAAGAGCAAGACGAACGATCCTGACCGGATCGAGCTCAAGAAATACTGTAAGTGGTGCAGGTGTCACACGCTGCACCGGGAAACGCGGTAGCCAGGCAGCCGAAGGAGTTCGTAGGCCCGTAGCTCAATTGGTAGAGCGCCGGTCTCCAAAACCGGAGGTTGGGGGTTCGAGACCCTCCGGGCCTGCCACTACTGAGAGGCCCGGACGGGCGAACAGGCAGAGGCGACATGGTAAACAGGGAACTTAGAAGAGTACAGGACAAGAGCAAGCAGTCCGGCCAGCGCCAGAAGCAGATGCAACAGCGCAAGAAGGCGGCCGAAAAGAAGAAGGCCGAGCGCAAGGGCGTCTGGAAGACGATCACTCAGTTCCTCAAGGACGTCCGCATCGAGATGAAGAAGGTCATCTGGCCGAGCCGCCAGGAAGTGATCAACTACACGCTGGTAGTGCTGATCACCGTGACCATCGTCGCGACGTTCATCCTCGTGCTTGACCTGATACTGTCGAGGCTGCTTCATCTGATAATCGCCTAGGCGGGAGCCCGGGCTGCAAACGCTGCCAGCGAAGCGTTCGCGCTGAAAAGGAGTAATGAGCGCCAATGCCCCGTAGGAACGAGAAGTGGTTCGTAGTACACACGTACTCCGGCTACGAGAACAAGGTCAAGGCCAACCTCGAGCACCGCATCGAGTCGATGCACATGCAGGGAAAGATATTCGAGGTGGTCGTGCCGGTCGAGGACGTGCTCGAGTACAAGTCCGGCAAGAAGCAGCTCACGCAGAAGAAGCTGCTCCCGGGCTACCTGCTCGTCCGCATGGAGCTCGACGACGACTCCTGGTACGTCGTCCGCAACACGCCGGGCGTGACGGGCTTCGTCGGGACCTCGGCGCGACCGACGCCGATCCCGGTGCAGGAGGTCGACCGCGTGCTCGCGAGGCAGAAGGCCGAGAAGCCCAAGGTCTCCGCGGAGTTCGCCGAGGGCGAAGGCGTCAAGGTCGTCGAGGGGCCGTTCGCCGACTTCACCGGCGTGATCAGCGAGGTCAGCCTCGACCAGAGCAAGCTCAAGGTCCTTGTCTCGATCTTCGGGCGTGAGACGCCGGTCGAGCTGACGTTCGACCAGGTGATTAAGCTTTAAGGAAGGTAAGCCAGATGGCTAAGAAAATCATGACCGTCATCAAACTGCAGATCCCCGCGGGCCAGGCGAACCCCGCGCCGCCCGTCGGCCCCGCGCTGGGCCAGCACGGCGTGAACATCATGGAGTTCTGCAAGCAGTACAACGCGAGGACGATGAACGAGCTCGGGCAGATCGTGCCCGTCGAGATCACGGTCTACGAGGACAGGTCGTTCACCTTCGTGACCAAGACGCCGCCGGCCGCGAAGCTCCTGCTCGACGCCGCAGGGCTCGAGAAGGGCAGCGGAGAGCCGAACCGGGAGTCCGCAGGGACGATAACGGCCGACAAGGTGCGCGACGTCGCGCGCCAGAAGATGCCGGACCTTAACGCAAACGACCTCGACGCCGCGGTCCGCATAATCGAGGGCACGGCCCACAGCATGGGCCTGGAAGTAGTAGAAGACTAGGGAGGGCCGCGAGGCCCGCAGACCTAAAAGGGAGCTGTAATGAGACCACGAAGCCGCAAGTACAACGAGAAGCTGCACATGATAGAGCCCGGCAAGCTCTACACACCCTACGAAGCCGTGAAGCTTATCAAAGAGATGGCATCTGAAAGCAAGTTCGACGAGACGTTCGAGGCCGCCGTGAGGCTGGGCGTGGACCCGAGGCGCGCGGACCAGATGATCCGGGGCACGGTCATGCTCCCCAAGGGCACGGGCAAAGAGATCAGGGTCGCCGTCTTCGCGCTGGGTGACAAGACCACCGAGGCCGAAAAAGCCGGCGCCGATTTCGTGGGCGGGGAAGACCTTGTCGCGAAGGTGCAGGAAGGCTGGACGGACTTCGACGCGGCGATCGCGACGCCCGACGTCATGAGCCTGGTCGGACGGCTCGGCAAGATCCTCGGCCCGCGCGGGCTGATGCCGAACCCGAAGAGCGGCACCGTGACTTTCGATATCGACAAAGCCGTACGCGATGCCAAGGGCGGCAAGATCGAGTACAGGGTGGACAAGCAGGCGAACGTGCACCTCTCCGTGGGAAAGGCCTCGTTCGCGCTCGAGGACCTGCTCGAGAACTACGGCGCGGTCCTCGAAGAGCTGATCCGCGCAAGGCCCGCCGCGGCCAAGGGGCGCTACCTCAAGAGCATCACTTTCTCGACCACGATGAGCCCGGGGATCCCCGTGGACACGACGGTGACCCGCGACTTCATGCCCGAGTCGGTGGCTTCATAGCGATTTTGACACTCAGTCCGCCGTCTGCTACAGTCGGGGACGCAAACTGAATAGAACGATTGCCGGAGACAGCAGGCGCCATTGGCTTAAAAGACAAGCCTGCCGAGGTGGACGAAATGGCCTCTCCTCCGAGGCCTTTTATTTTGGAGGATAAGGATGCCGAGCCAGGAGAAGAAAGACAAGGTAAAGCAGATACGCAAGTGGTTCTCCGAATCGGATGAGCTGCTCGTCCTGCACTACAAAGGGCTCAAAGTCTCGGAGGCCAACGAGCTCCGGGTAAAGCTCTCCGAGATGGACGCCGAGATGCGCGTCCTCAAGAACACGCTCACCCGCATCGCCCTGGCCGACAGCCCGAGCGAGGGCATCATGCCCCTGCTGGACGGGCCGGTGGCCGTCGTTTTTGTGAAGAACGATCCGGCGACGGTCGCGAAAGCCGTGAGGGATTTTGCCAAGGGGCGCAAGGAGTTCTACCTCCAGGGCGGCCTGCTCGAGGGCCGGGTGCTCGACGGCAAGCAGGTCGAGTCGTTCGCCATGCTGCCGCCGCGCGAGGTGCTGCTCGCGCAGATGGCCGGGATGATACAGGCGCCGCTCGCAAGAATGGTCGGCACCGTGGTCGCTCCCGCGCGAAAGATGCTGGGCCTGTTCCAGGCGCTGGCCGACAAGAAGGTCGCCGAGAGCCCCGCGCCCGCGCCGGTCGAAGTGGTTGCCGAAGCGCCGGCCGCGGCCGAAGCCCCCGCTGAGCCTTCGGCTGTCGAGGATACGACTGCCGCTGATACAGCGGAACCTGCGGTGAGCGCTGATGCCGCCGCCGAAGTGACAGAAGAGGCCGCGGCGCCCGAGGAGGCTGAAGTGACGGAAGAGGCCCCGGCTCCCGAGCCGGAGGCTGAAGTGGAAGCAATCCAGGAAGCTGACGCCGGGGACACCGGCGAGGAAGCATAAGTTTCGCAAAAGATAGGAGAGGTGATTGTCTTGGCCGAGAAGTTGACCCCGCAAGAGGCCATCGATGGGATCAAGAACTGGACCGTGATCGAGATCTCCGAGTTCATCAAGATGTTCGAGGATGAGTTCGGCGTGAGCGCGGCGGCACCGGTCGCAGTGGCCGCGGGCCCGTCCGGCGGCGGCGAAGAGGCCGCGGAGGCCGAAGAGAAGACCCAGTTCGATGTCGTGCTCATCTCAGCAGGCGAGAAGAAGATCCCCGTGATCAAAGAAGTCCGCGCCATTACGAACCTTGGGCTGAAAGAGGCCAAGGCGCTGGTCGAAGAGGCACCGAAGCCGGTCAAGGAAGGCGTCAACAAGGACGAGGCCGACAAGATCAAGGCTCAGCTCGAGGACGCGGGCGCGACCGTCGAATTGAAGTAAGGACCTAAGTCTCAAACCGGAGGCCAGGCCTGGTTTGCCCCCACCACTACCCGACTCTGCGCAGGGGGAGTAACAGGCCTGGCTTCTCCCGTTGCGCGACGGTCAGCTCTCCTGGAGCAGAGGGCTGTCCATCAACGTCTGGAGGATCCGCTCGCTCGCTCTCCCGTCGCCGAACGGCGTGTCCAGCGCGCGCAGGCCCTCCATGATCTCGTCGTAGCCTGAGTCGATCCGACGGACTTCGGCGAGGACAGCGTCCGGATCGCTGCCCGTGATCGTCCCGAAGGTGCCCAGTATCTCCTGCCTCTCGGTGCAGTCGCGCACGATCACGATGGGCTTCTTGAAGATAGTGCACTCTTCCTGGATCCCGCCCGAGTCCGAGATGATCATGCGGCTCGAGCGCGAGAGGGCCAGGAAGTCGAAGTAGGGCAGGGGATCGGTCAGCTGCAACCGCTCGATGGCCTCCAGCCTGTGGAGCAGCTCGAACTCGACCATCCGCTCGAGAGTTCGCGGATGGACAGGGTAGACCATCGGCAGGTCGATCTTCTCGAAAGCGCTGACGAGGTCGGCGAGCCTGTCGGCGTCGTCAACGTTCTTCTGACGGTGGGCGGTGACCAGGACATAGGCTTCCGGCTGAAGGCCAAGCTCCCCCAGTATCGAGGAGTGCCCTTCGGCAATGGCCAGGTTCTCTGTCGCAACCTCGACGATCGTGTTCCCGACCAGGTGGACCTTGCCAGCGTCCAGGCCTTCTGCGGCCATGTTGCGGCAGGCGCGCTCGGTGGGGGCGAAGCAGATGTCGGCTATGCGGTCCACCGCGATGCGGTTGATCTCCTCGATCATGACGGGGTCGAAGCACCTCAACCCTGCCTCGACGTGAGCCACCGGGATCCCGGCAAGCCGCCCCGCAATGGCGCCGGCGAGGGCGGAGTTTGTATCGCCCTGGACGACGACGACGTCCGGGTGGGCGTTCTCGAGCAGGGGCTCCAGGCCGTGGACGATGCGCCTGATCTGGTCCAGCCTCTCGAGAGAGCCGACGGCGATGTCGATCTCGATCCTCGGGAGGTCGAGGTCTTCCAGGAAGCGCTCGGAGAGGTTGTAGGAGTAGTGCTGGCCGGTGTGGATTATCTCGAGCTCGACGCCAGGAGTCCCGGCCGCGAGCTTCACGACGTGGGAGAGCTTGATGATCTCGGGCCTGGTTCCGAAGACTATGGCTGCTTTCAAGGCTCATCTCCCGCCGGGGACGGCGCTTTGACTGCTTGGACGAGCCGATTATTGCACACAGGCGCCCGAGGCGCGAAAAGGGCGCGATCCCGGGGCGGCGCGGAACCGGGAAAGGCGGGAAATGCGTCAAAATAGTGATTGACGGGTAGTCGGAGAATTGGTATTATACAAGTTTGCGTTGTGTCAGTAAATTCGGGTAGTGCGAGAGGGTTTGGTTGCGAGTCCCAGTATAGCCCATTTTCCAAGTCCTTAGGGGGGATACTTTTGTCGGTTGCTCTTCACGGAAAGCGTAAGCGCATCAACTTCGCCAAGATACCGGAGGTTTTGCCGGTACCTGACCTCATCGGAATTCAGAAACAATCGTTCAAATGGTTCATGGGAGACGGCCTCGCCGATATCTTCCGCGACATCTCGCCCATCGAGGATTTCACCGGCACGATGGCCGTCGAGTTCGGCCAGCACTTCTTCGGTGACCCCAAGTTCGACGTGGACGAGTGCAAAGAGAAGGACATGAACTTTGCCGCGCCGCTGTTCGTCGACGTGCGGCTCATCAATAAGGAGACGGGCGAGATCAAGGAGCAGTCGGTCTTCATGGGAGACTTCCCGCTCATGACGGACAAGGGCACCTTCATCTTCAACGGCACCGAGCGCGTCGTGGTCAGCCAGCTGGTCCGCTCGCCCGGCGTCTACTTCGACCGCGAGATCGACAAGGACACCGACAAGGTCCTCTACTCGGGCAAGATCATCCCCTCCAGGGGGGCGTGGCTCGAGCTCGAGATAGACAAGAAAGACACCCTCGGCGTGCGCATCGACCGCAAGAGGCGCCAGCCGGTCAGCGTCCTGCTGAAGGCGCTCGGCTACGAGGGCGACGAGCTGGTGAGCCTGTTCGGCGGGGCGGAGTCCATCAGGGCCACCGTCGAGAAGGACCACACCGGCAGCAAGGAAGAGGCCCTCATAGATATATACAGGAAGCTCAGGCCCGGCGAGCCGCCGACGGTGGAGAGCGCGCGCGGCCTGCTGGACAACCTGTTCTTCAACGAGCGGCGCTACGACCTCGCTCGCGTAGGGCGCTACAAGCTGAACAAGAAGCTGCAGCTGAAGGTGCCGTCCAACGTGACGGTGCTCACACGTGAGGACATACTCGAGTCGGTGCGCTACATCGTGAACCTGCACGCCGGCAAGGAAGGCTACTTCGTCGACGACATCGACCACTTCGGCAACAGGCGGGTCCGCACCGTCGGCGAGCTCATCCAGAACCAGATCAGGATCGGGCTCTCCCGCATGGAGCGCGTCGTGCGCGAGCGCATGACCACCCAGGACGTGGATTCCATCACGCCGCAGACCCTGATCAACATCCGGCCGGTCGTGGCCGCGATCAAGGAGTTCTTCGGCTCGAGCCAGCTGTCGCAGTTCATGGACCAGACAAACCCGCTCGCCGGCCTCACCCACAAGCGCCGCCTGTCGGCGCTGGGACCCGGAGGCCTTTCACGAGAGCGCGCCGGGTTCGAAGTCCGCGACGTCCACCCTTCGCACTACGGCCGCATGTGCCCGATCGAGACGCCTGAAGGCCCGAACATCGGCCTCATCGGCAACCTCTCGACTTACGCCCAGATAAACGAGTTCGGGTTCCTGATGAGCCCGTACCGCAGGGCTCACAAGGGCCTGGTCACCGATGAGATCGTGTACCTGACCGCCGACGAGGAGGATACGGTCATCATCGCCCAGGCTAACGCACCGCTCACAAAGTCCAACAAGTTCAAGGAAGACCGCGTTCTCTGCCGCGCCCCGAAGCTCGGCGAAGAGGTTTCGATGGTCGACGCTAAAGAGGTTGACTTCATGGACGTCTCACCGCGCCAGACGGTGAGCGTCGCGACTGCCCTCATCCCGTTCCTCGAGCACGACGACGCCAACCGCGCGCTGATGGGATCGAACATGCAGCGCCAGGCGGTGCCGCTGGTCAGGCCCGAGGCTCCCCTGGTCGCGACCGGGATGGAGTTCCGGGCGGCCAAGGACACGGGCGACGTGGTATCCAGCAAGACCGCGGGCACGTGCTCCTACGTGGACGCGGACCAGATCGAGATCAAGGACAGCAAGGGCAAGAAAGAGCTCTACAAGCTCGAGAAGTTCGGCCGCTCGAACCAGGGCACCTGCATAAACCAGCGCCCCCTCGTCGAGGAGGGCGAGCATGTTGGGAAAGGCCAGGTCATAGCCGACGGCCCCTGCACCGAGGAGGGGGAGCTCGCGCTGGGCCGCAACCTCCTGGTGGCGTTCATGCCCTGGGAGGGCTACAACTTCGAGGATGCCATCGTCGTATCCGAGCGGCTGGTCTCCGACGACCTGCTCACCTCCATACACATCGAGGAGCACGAGGTCGAGGCCCGCAGCACGAAGCTCGGCGACGAGGAGATAACGGCTGACATCCCCAACGTCCAGGAGGAAGTCCTCAAAGACCTGGACGAGGACGGGGTCATCCGCATCGGCGCCAAGGTCAAGGCGGGCGACGTCCTGGTCGGCAAGGTCACCCCCAAGGGTGAGACCGAGCTCACGGCCGAGGAGAAGCTGCTCCGCGCGATCTTCGGCGAGAAGGCGCGCGAGGTGCGGGACACCTCGCTCAAGGTGCCGCATGGCGAGTCGGGCAAGGTCATCGGCGTCAAGGTGTTCTCTCGCGAGAACGGCGACGAGCTCTCGCCCGGCGTGAACGAGCTGGTGCGGGTGAACGTGGCCGAGCGCCGCAAGATCCGCGAGGGCGACAAGATGGCCGGACGCCACGGCAACAAGGGCGTCATCTCCAAGGTGCTCCCGATAGAGGACATGCCGTTCATGGAGGACGGCACGCCCGTCGACATGGTGCTCAACCCGCTGGGCGTCCCTTCGCGAATGAACATCGGGCAGGTCCTCGAGACCCACCTCGGCTGGGCGGCCCACGCGGGCATCGACAGCGACGAGGCGACGTACGTTGCGACCCCCGTGTTCGACGGGGCGACCGAGAAAGAGATCATCCAGTCCCTCAAGAAAGCAGGCCTTCCCGAGAACGGCAAGGCGAAGCTCTTCGACGGACGCTCGGGCGAGCCTTTCGAGAACGAGGTCACCGTCGGCCACATTTATATGATGAAGCTCATCCACCTGGTAGACGACAAGATCCACGCGCGCTCGACCGGCCCGTACTCGCTGGTCACCCAGCAGCCGCTGGGAGGCAAGGCGCAGTTCGGCGGCCAGCGCTTCGGAGAGATGGAGGTCTGGGCGCTCGAGGCATACGGCGCGGCTTTCTGCCTGCAGGAGCTGCTGACCGTCAAGAGCGACGACGTCGTGGGCCGGGTCAAAGTGTACGAGGCGATCGTGAAAGGCGAGAACATCCCCGAGCCGGGCATCCCCGAGTCGTTCAAGGTGCTGGTCCAGGAGATGCGCTCACTCGGGCTGGACGTCAAGGTCCAGGACGAGGACGGCGCCACGATCGAGATCCAGGAGACAGAAGAAGACGTCTTCCGCACAGCCGAGGAGCTGGGCATCGACCTTCGGACGAACCAGCCGATGGCCGGGACCGCGGAAGACGAACGCACCGATATCCTTTTCGAGAGGGAGGAAATTTAGTTGCTCGATGTCAATGAATTCAGCAGCCTGAAAATAGGGCTCGCCACTGCCGACCAGATCCGCAACTGGTCGAACGGTGAGGTCAAGAAGCCCGAAACGATCAACTACAGGACCCTCAAGCCCGAAAAGGAAGGCCTCTTCTGCGAGAAGATATTCGGGCCGACCAGGGACTGGGAGTGCTCCTGCGGGAAGTACAAGAAGCGCGTCAGGTTCAAGGGCATGATCTGCGAGCGCTGCGGCGTCGAGGTCACGCGCTCCAAGGTGCGCCGCGAGCGCATGGGGCACATCGAGCTCGCAGCCCCCGTCTCGCACATATGGTTCTTCAAGGGCGTCCCGTCCCGCATGGGATACCTGCTGGACCTTCCGTCCAAGAGCCTCGAGCGCGTCCTTTATTTCGCGTCCTACATCGTGGTCGACGTCAAGAAAGACCGCAGGGAGAAAGACTTCCCGATGCTGCAGGAGCGCATGGAAGCGGAGATCGCCGAGCTCGAGAGCGAGCTCTCCGAGCGCCACGGCGTCATCGTCTCCGACAACGCCTCCATGGTGCTCGATTATGTTGAGGCTTTTGTGAAGGACAAGAAGCTCCCGCAGTCGCTCGCCGACCCGCGCGAGCGACTGGTCGCCATGACGAAGACCCCCGAGCAGTGGGGCACCGAGCTCGGCAAGAAGGTCGCCGAGATCGAGGCGACCCGCAACAGGCAGATCGAGAACATCGGCAAGGAGTCCAAGAAGAAGGCGAGCGAGAAAGACAAGACCAAGGAAGAGCGCGTCGCCGACCTGCGCGAGCAGTTGGAGAAGAACATCCGCGAGACCAACTCCCTCTACGAGAAGAGGATGAAGCTCGCGACAGAGTACGCGGCCATGTCGGACGAGGAGCGCACCGAGGCAAAGGAAAAGTTCACCACCAAAGTGGACGGCCTGCTCGGAGGCTGGGAGGACCGTCTCGAGGAGATAGAGTCCGCGATCGAGGTCGAGCCCGCGAAGGCGCCGGCGCTCGAAGGCGAGCTCGACGTCTACGCCAACAGGATAGAAGGCCTGGCCGCACGCCTCGCCGACCTCCAGAAGCGCCTCGAGGACAGCAAGACCCCTGAGCGCGTCGAGGTCGACAAGCGCGTCAAGGAAATGGAGACCGAGCTCGCAAAGCTGGTCAGGGAGATAGAAAAAGAGTCCAAGAAGAAAGCTTCCGAGAACCCCAAGAGCAAAGAGGACCGCATCGCGGAGCTCGAGAAGCAGTACAAGGTCAAGATGGACAAAGAGAGGTCCGTCTACGACAAGCGCGTGAAGAAGCTCCATGAGAGCCTCGAGAAGGACAAGGACGACACGCGCGACGCGGTCCAGATACAGATCGATTACATCAAAGAGCTGTTCGACGACTTCAAGAACCTCTCGGCCAAGCAGCTCATCGACGAGGACCAGAAATTCCGCGACCTGCGTGAGCGCTACGGCGACTACTTCCGCGGCGGCATGGGCGCGGAGACGGTCCGCGACCTGCTCTTGAACCTCCACCTCGAGGAAGAGGGCGAGGAGCTTCGCGAGACCATCAAGACCTCGAAGGGGCAGAAGCGCAACAAGGCGACCAAGAGGCTCAAGGTCGTCTCGGCTTTCCTGAAGACCGAGAACAAGCCCGAGGCCATGATCATGGACGTCATCCCGGTCATACCGCCCGACCTGCGCCCGATGGTGCAGCTGGACGGCGGCCGCTTCGCGACCAGCGACTTGAACGACCTTTACAGGCGAGTCATCAACCGCAACAACCGCCTGAAGAGGCTGCTGGACCTGGGCGCCCCCGAGATCATCGTGAACAACGAGAAGAGGATGCTCCAGGAAGCCGTGGACGCGCTGTTCGACAACGGGCGCCGCGGCAGGCCTGTGACCGGCCCGGGCAACCGCCCCCTCAAGAGCCTTTCCGACATGCTCAAGGGCAAGCAGGGCCGCTTCCGCCAGAACCTCCTGGGCAAGCGCGTCGACTACTCCGGCCGCTCGGTCATCGTGGTCGGCCCGGAGCTCAAGCTCCACCAGTGCGGCCTTCCAAAGCAGATGGCCCTCGAGCTGTTCAAGCCTTTCGTGATGAAGAGGCTGGTCGACCTCGGCTTCGCCCACAACATCAAGGGCGCGAAGAGGATGATCGACCGGATGGTCCCGATAGTCTGGGACGTGCTCGAGAAGGTCATCCAGGAGCACCCGGTGCTGCTCAACCGCGCGCCTACGCTCCACCGCCTCGGCATCCAGGCGTTCGAGCCGATGCTGGTCGAAGGCAAGGCCATCAGGATCCATCCGCTCGTGTGCACCGCCTTCAACGCCGACTTCGACGGCGACCAGATGGCCGTCCACCTGCCGCTCTCCTCGGAGGCGCAGGCAGAGGCGCGCATCCTCATGCTATCGGCGCACAACATACTGTCGCCCGCCCACGGGAAGCCGATCGTCAGCCCGACCCAGGACATGGTGCTGGGCTGCTACTTCCTGAACGCGGTCAAGGCCGGCGCCCTCGGCGAGGGCAAGGTCTTCTCGAACCCCGATCAGGCCATCACCGCCTACGACTTCCGCAGGGTCAACCTGCAGGCGCTCGTCAAGGTGCGCATGGACGGCGAGATCATCGAGACCTCCGTCGGCCGCCTGATCTTCAACAGGGCGCTGCCCGAGGACTTCCCTTATCAGAACCGCGTCCTCGGTAAGAAAGAGATAGCCGAGATAATCGAGCAGATCACCCAGGTGTACCCTTCGGACGTGATAGCAAAGGTGCTCGACCAGGTGAAAGAGACGGGCTTCCACTACGCGACGCGGGCCGGCATCACGATCAGCGTCTCGGACATCGAGGTCCCGCCGGAGAAGCCGAAGATTCTGGCCAACGCCGAGAAAGAGATCGTCGAGATCGAGGACCGCTACCGCAACGGGTTCTACACCGAGGAGGAGCGCCACAGCCGCGTCGTCGACGTCTGGCACGGCGCCACCGACCTCGTCGCCACGAGGATGGAGGAGAACTTCGACGAGTTCAACCCCATCTACATGATGGCCCGCTCCGGAGCGAGAGGGGACCTCAAGCAGATCAAACAGCTGGCGGGCATGAAGGGGCTGGTGGAGGACCCGAAGGGCGACGTCATCGCGTCACCCATCACCTCCAACTTCCGCGAGGGCCTGACGGTCCTCGAGTACTTCATCAGCACGCACGGCGCCCGCAAGGGCCTTGCCGACACCGCGCTGCGTACCGCTGACTCGGGCTACCTGACGAGGCGCCTCGTGGACGTCGCCCAGGACGTCATCGTCCGGGAGGAGGACTGCACGACCGACCGCGGCATCCCGGTCCAGGTCATGGTCGACGGCGAACTCAACCCGAGCATCATCGGCCGGTTCGCGCTCGACGCGGTAAAGTCCGGCAGGACGAAGATACTCGAGGCCAACCAGGACATAACGAAGCCGCTCGCCCACAAGCTGAACGAGGTAGGCATCGAAGAGGTAATGGTGCGCTCGGTGCTGACCTGCAGGGCCAAGCACGGCGTTTGCTCCTCCTGCTACGGGCGCAACCTCGCCACGGGCGGCAGGGTCGCGATCGGCGAGGCGGTCGGCATCGTCGCCGCGCAGTCGATCGGCGAGCCGGGCACGCAGCTCACGATGAGGACCTTCCACTTCGGCGGCGTCTACACCGGCGCCGGCCGCGACATCACGCACGGCCTGCCGCGCGTGGTCGAGCTCTTCGAGGCCCGCAAGCCCAAGGGGCAGGCGTACCTCGCATGGAGCCGCGGCAAGATCGAGATCAAGAAGGGCGAGAAGTACCACGAGATAACGCTCCACGGCGAAGAGCTGTCCGAGGACGGCAAGGTCGTCCCCAAGGACTACGACTACCAGATACCTAACAGCCTCAAGCTGCTCGTGGCCGACGGCGACAGCGTGTCAGCCGGCGACCAGATCACGGAAGGCTCGGCCGACCCCAAGGAGCTCCTCGAGATAGTCAACCGCGAGGCGGTCCAGCTCTACCTCGTCAACGAGGTGCAGAAGGTCTACAAGGACCAGGGCGTCGACATACACGACAAGCACATAGAGATCATCGTGCGCCAGATGCTGAAGCGCGTCACGGTCTCCGACCCGGGGGACTCCGAGTTCCTGCCGGGCCAGCTCGTCGAGTACATGGAGTTCGAGGACGAGACCAACCGGGTGGTGGCCGACGGCGGCGAGCCCCCGAGGTTCAAGGAAGTGCTCCTCGGCATCACCAAGGCGAGCCTGGCCACTGAGTCGTGGCTCTCGGCTGCCTCCTTCCAGGAGACGACCAGGGTGCTGACCGACGCGGCGCTGTCCGGCAAGGTGGACCGGCTCCTCGGCCTGAAGGAAAACGTCATCATCGGCAAGGTCATCCCGACGGGATCGGGCATGAAGGTCTACCGACGGATCAACGTGAAACCGCTCGGCGAGGAGTGGGAACCGCTCTACACGGGCGAGCAACTACCGGAGCTCCAGCCGCAGCTCGACGCGATGGAGATCTTCCGCGGCGGGCTGTCCGCCGACGGGTCGTTCGAGGACGTCGAGGAAGACGAGGAAGTTGACACGACGTAGAAGTGATGGTACATTCACACTCCGGCGCCAGAAGCGCCGTTTTTGTGTGGTTTACCATACCCCGGCTCCCTGAGCGGGGTGTCTTTTTCGAAAGAATATTGGAGGCTCATTAAGTGCCCACGATCAACCAGCTGGTCCGCAACGGCAGGAACCGCAAGGTGAAGAAGACCTCGGCGCCGGCCCTGCAGGGCTCACCACAGAAGCGCGGCGTATGCACGCAGGTCAAGACGACCACGCCGAAGAAGCCCAACTCGGCCCTTCGGAAGATCTGCCGCGTGAGGTTGACCAACGGCATAGAGGTCACCGCATACATACCCGGCATCGGCCACAACCTCCAGGAGCACTCGATCGTGCTCATCCGCGGAGGCAGGGTAAAAGACCTGCCCGGCGTACGTTACAAGGTGGTACGCAGCGCGCTGGACGCAGCAGGGGTCGAGGACCGCGCACAGAGCCGCTCCAAGTACGGCACCAAGAAGAACAAGTAAGACGGAGGGCAAATGCCTCGCAGAGGACCCGCCACTAAAAGAAGCACGCTTCAGGACCCTGTTTACAACAGCGTTCTGGTCGCGCAGTTCATAAACCGGATAATGCTGGACGGCAAGAAGAGCACCGCCGAGACGATCGTGTACGGCGCTCTCAGCATCATCGGTCAAAGGGAAGGTGTGGACCCGGTCCAGATCCTCCAGAAGGCCGTTGAGAATGTCCGGCCCTTGCTCGAGGTCAGGTCCCGACGAGTCGGCGGCGCCACATACCAGGTGCCGGTCGAGGTCAAGACCAGGCGCTCTAGGACGCTGGCGGTCCGCTGGATAGTGACCTTCTCGCGGCAGCGCCGGGAGAAGAGCATGGCCGAGAGGCTGGCTGGAGAAGTACTGGACGCCGCGAACCGGACAGGCCATTCCGTCAAGAAGAAGGAGGACCTGCACCGCATGGCCGAAGCCAACAAGGCTTTCGCGCATTACCGGTGGTAAGGAAGATGAACGGCGCCGACGTCAAGAAAAGGGGTAACCCCACGGCAAAGATGAATGACCGACCCGAGAGGGACTTCCCACTCGAGAAGATACGCAACATCGGCATAATGGCACACATAGACGCCGGCAAGACGACCACCACCGAGCGGATCCTGTATTACACGGGCAAGACTTACAAGATGGGCGAAGTGCACGACGGCGCGGCGGTCATGGACTGGATGATCCAGGAGCAGGAGCGCGGCATCACGATAACCTCGGCGGCGACATCGTGCGAATGGGAAGACATTCGCATTAACATTATTGATACGCCCGGTCACGTGGACTTTACCATCGAGGTAGAAAGATCGCTCCGTGTCCTTGACGGAGCGGTTGCTATTTTTGACGCCGTAGAGGGCGTCGAGCCGCAGACCGAGACCGTCTGGAGGCAGGCTGACAGGTACGAGGTACCCAGGCTCTGCTTCGTGAACAAGATGGACAGGATCGGGGCGAACTTCGAGCGCTCGGTCGACATGATCGAGAAGAGGCTCGAGTCGAAGCCGGTCCCGGTACAGATACCGGTAGGGATTGAGGAGACATTCTCCAGCGTCATCGACCTCGTCAGGATGAAGTGCATCGTCTGGTACGACGAGATGGGCGAGGAGTGGGGGTACGAGGACATCCCGGGCGACATGCTCGAGAAGGCCAAGGCCGCCCACCACGTGATGCTCGAGAAGATCGCCGATTTCGACCCTGACGTGCTCCATGCCTACATCGAGAACAGGCCGGTGGCCCCGGAGGCCATCAGGCGCGCCATCAGGCGCGGAACGATCGCTGCCAAGATAGTGCCGGTCCTTTGCGGGTCGTCGCTGCGCAACCGCGGCGTGCAGCCCCTGCTCGAGGCGGTCTCCGAGTACCTGCCGTCGCCGCTGGACGTTCCGCCGATGATCGGCGAAAACACTTTCACCCACGAGGACGAGGTCCGCGCGGCCGAGGACGACGCTCCGTTCGCCGCCCTGGCTTTCAAAATCATGTCGGACCCCTACGTGGGCAAACTCACTTATTTCCGCGTCTACTCGGGGTGCCTCGATACAGGCACATTCGTCCTGAACTCGACGCGGGGCAACAAGGAGCGCATCGGGCGCATCCTCAGAATGCACGCCAACCACCGCGAGGACGTCAAGACGGTCTGCACGGGCGACATCGTCGCCGGCGTAGGCCTCAAGAAGACGACCACCGGTGACACGATCTGCGACCCTTCCCATCCGATACTCCTCGAGCCGATGACTTTCCCCGAGCCGGTCATCTCCGTGGCCATCGAGCCCAAGACGAAGATGGACCAGGACCGCCTCACCGAATCGCTCAACAGGCTGTCCGACGAAGACCCGACGTTCAGGGTCACGTACGACGAGGACAGCGGCCAGACGATAATCAGCGGGATGGGCGAGCTTCACCTCGAGGTAGTGGTGGACAGGCTGCTCAGGGAGTTCCAGGTCGACGCCAATGTAGGCAAGCCGCAGGTGTCTTACCGCGAGACCATCAAGGCGCCGGTCATGGGCATGCGGGGCCGCTTCATCAAGCAGACGGGCGGGCGCGGACAGTACGGAGACGTCGTCCTCAACGTCGTGCCGGTCAAGAGGGGCGAGGGTTACACTTTCGAGAGCAAGATACACGGGGGAGAGGTGCCCAGGGAGTACATCCCGGCGGTCGACCGCGGCATCCAGGAAGCGTCGACGGCGGGCGTTCTTGCGAGCTACCCGCTCGTTGATTTCAAGGCCGAGCTCGTAGACGGCAGCTTCCACGCGGTGGACTCCTCGGAGATCGCGTTCAAGGTCGCGGCTTCGATGGCGCTCAAGGATGCCGTCAAGGCGGGCAAGCCCGTGCTGCTCGAGCCCATCATGAGAATGGAGATCACCGTACCCGACGCGTACGTCGGCGAGGTCATCTCGGACATCAACGGACGCCGGGGGAGGCTCGAGGCCGTGGAGCACCACGCCGGACGCCAGCGCATCGACGTGCTCGTGCCGCTTGCCGAGACCTTCGGGTACGCCACCGACCTGCGCTCGCTTACGCAGGGCAGGGCGACCCACCACATGGAGTTTCACACATACGCGGAGGTCCCCGCGGGGATCGCCCAGGAGATAATCGCGAGAGCCAAGGGACATTAGGGAGGGACCATGGCCAAGGAGAAGTTCGAGAGAACGAAGCCGCACGTGAACGTCGGCACCATCGGGCACGTAGACCACGGCAAGACGATGCTCACAGCCGCGATCACCAAGGTGCTCCACGAGAAGGGCGAGAACGTAGAGATCCGCTCGTTCGAGTCGATCGACAACGCCCCCGAGGAGAAAGAGCGCGGCATAACCATTGCGATCGCCCACGTGGAGTACGAGACGGCCAAGCGCCACTACGCCCACGTCGACTGCCCGGGCCACGCCGACTACATCAAGAACATGATCACCGGAGCCGCCCAGATGGACGGGGCGATCCTGGTGGTGTCGGCCGCCGACGGGCCCATGCCCCAGACGCGCGAGCACATCCTGCTCGCCCGCCAGGTGGAGGTGCCCTCCATGGTGGTCTTCCTCAACAAAGCCGACATGGTGGACGACCCCGAGCTCCTCGAGCTGGTCGAGCTCGAGGTGCGCGAGCTTTTGAACGAGTACGAGTTCCCCGGTGACGACATCCCCGTGGTGATAGGCTCGGCCCTCAAGGCGCTCGAGTGCTCCTGCGCCAAGGAGGACTGCGAGTGGTGCAAGCCCATCATGGACCTCATGGACGCGGTGGACGACTACATCCCCACCCCGGTCCGTGAAATCGACAAGCCGTTCAACATGGCCGTCGAGGACGTCTTCTCCATCACCGGGCGCGGCACGGTGGCCACCGGCAGGATAGAGACGGGGACCATCCACACCGGCGACGAGGTGGAGATAGTCGGGATGACCCCCGAGACCCGCAAGACGGTCTGCACCGGGGTCGAGATGTTCAGAAAGATCCTGGACGAGGGCCAGGCCGGCGACAACGTGGGCCTGCTCCTGCGAGGGATCGCCCGCGACGATATAGAGCGCGGCCAGGTGGTGGCCAAGCCGGGGTCCATAACCCCGCACACCAAGTTCCGCGGCCAGGTCTACGTGCTCTCGCGCGAGGAGGGCGGCAGGCACACCCCGTTCTTCACGGGTTACCGCCCGCAGTTCTACTTCCGCACCACCGACGTGACCGGCTCAATCGCGCTGCCCGAGGGCGTGGAGATGGTCATGCCTGGTGACAACACCGAGATGGACGTGGAGCTCATCACACCCATCGCGATGGACGAGGGCCTTCGCTTCGCCATCCGCGAGGGCGGACGGACCGTGGGCGCCGGGCGCGTCATCAAGATCTACAAGTAAGCAGTGCGAACCGGGCACCCAGTGCCCTTGGGAGAGGAACCCGAGTGAGCAGAGAAAAGATTCGGATCAGGCTCAAGGCCTACGACCACGAGATCATCGACCAGTCCGCGAGGATGATAGTGGAGACGGCCAAGAAGACCGGGGCGGCAATATCGGGCCCCGTGCCGCTGCCGACCGAAAAGAATATTTACTGCGTGATCCGGTCGCCACACGTGGACAAGGATTCGCGCGAGCATTTCGAGATCAGGACGCACAAGCGGCTGATCGACATACTGGACCCCACCCCGGCCACGGTGGACGCCCTGATGGGCATGGACCTGCCGGCCGGCGTGGATATAGAGATCAAGCTCTAAGGGCCCCGATATGAGTTGGGAGCCGGAGGGTGAGCAGCAATGAGTAAAGCGATCATAGGCGAGAAGCTGGGCATGACGCAGTTGTTCAAAGGCGACCTGCTCGTGCCGGTGACGGTGATCAGGGTCGGGCCCTGCGTCGTCACCCAGCTCAAATCAAAAGACAAAGACGGCTACGAGGCCGTCCAGCTCGGCTTCGGGGAGATACCCAAGGAGAAAGTCGAGAAGAAAGTGAACATGCCGATGCGCGGCCACTTCGACAAGGCGAAGTGCCCCCCGCAGAAGGTGCTGGCGGAGGTCCCGCTCGACCCGAAGGACTACAAGGTCGGGCAGAGGCTGACGCTGGACTTCGAGGAGGGCGACAGCCTGGACGTGGCGGGCGTCAGCAAGGGCAAGGGATTCGCAGGCGTCATCAAGCGGCACGGCTTCTCGGGAGGCCCCGCCGCCCACGGGTCGCGTTTCCACAGGGCGCCCGGCTCCGTCGGCCAGTGCGCCACCCCGTCCAAGGTGTTCAAGGGCAAGAAGCTTCCGGGCCGCATGGGCGGCGCGAAGGTCACAGCGATCAACCTCAAGGTGGTCGAGGTGGACACGGACAAAGGGCTGATGATGGTCAAGGGCTCGGTCCCCGGGCCGAAGGGCGCGATCGTGTTCATCCGCCAGTCAGTCAAGGCAAGCGGAAAAGGTAAGCGGTGATATCGGTGAAGATACCGCTCAAAGACGTTCAGGGTAAAAAGATCGGAGAGTTCGAGCTCTCCGACGAACTGTTCGGCGTGACTCCGAACCAGCACGCGATCCACATGGTGGTCCGCATGCAGCGCGCGGCCGCGAGGTCGGGCACGGCTTCCACGAAGAAGCGCGGCGAGGTCCGCGGCGGGGGCGCCAAGCCCTGGCGCCAGAAGGGGACCGGCAGAGCGCGCGCGGGAAGCAGCAGGTCGCCGATATGGAGAGGCGGCGGCTCGGTCTTCGGGCCATCGCCCAGGGACTATTCGTTCCGCGTGCCACGCAAGGTCCGCAGGCTGGCGTTCCGCTCGGCGCTGTCGGCGGCGGCCGCCGGCGAGCGGGTCACGGTGCTCGAGGACTTCGTGCTCGAGGTCCCGTCCACCAGGGCCGGGATCGAGATACTCGACAAGCTGAGCGTTCCCGGCAAGGTCATGATAGTGGTGGGGGAGGACGACCTGAACGTCGAGAAGTCCTTCCGCAACCTCACCCACGTCGAGACGTTCCTGCCGAACGAGGTCAACACGTACGACATACTCAGGTTCGACAGCCTCCTGTTCCTCAAGGGGGCGCTGGAAAAAATGCAAGGGGACGGTGGCGATGAAGGATCCGCATGATGTGGTCCTCTACCCGGTCATAAGCGAGAAGACATACGCCGCGATCGACATCCGGCAGTACACCTTCATGGTGGACCCGCGATGCAACAAGTCGGAGATCAAGGACGCGGTCGAGGACATATTCGACGTGAAGGTGACGAGCGTGAACACGATGCGCACGAAGGGCAAGCCCCGGCGCCGCGGCATGACCAAAGGCCGCACCGCGCGAGGCAAGAAGGCGGTCGTGACGCTCGCCGCAGGCCAGAACATAGAGTTCTTCGAGAGCCGGTAACGGCGGGGGATCAAGATGGGTATAAAGAAATACAAGCCGACATCACCTGGCAGGAGGTTCGCGACGGTATCGGACTTCGCGGAGATCACGAGGACCGAGCCGGAGAGGTCGCTGACCGCGCCGCTCAACAAGACCGGCGGCAGAAACGCGCACGGGCGCAAGACTTCCAGGCACAGGGGTGGCGGCGCCAAGAGGCAGTACCGCTTCGTAGACTTCAAGCGCGACAAGGACGGCGTGCCGGCGAAGGTCGCGCAAATAGAGTACGACCCTAACCGGTCGGCCAGGATAGCCCTCCTTCACTACCGTGACGGCGAGAAGCGATACATCCTCTGCCCCGCTGACCTGGGCATCGGCGACATCGTCGAGTCCGGGATGAGCGTCGACGTCAAGCCTGGCAACGCGATGCCGCTCGGGAGCATCCCGGTGGGCACGACCGTGCACGGGATCGAGCTGAAGCCGGGCCAGGGGGCGCGCATCGTGCGCTCCGCAGGCACGTCCGCCCAGATAATGGCTCGCGAGGGCGGTTTCGTCCACCTTCGCCTCCCGTCGGGCGAGGTCCGCAAGGTGCACACCGAGTGCCGCGCGACGATCGGGGCGCTGGGCAACGCAGAGCACGAGCTGATCCGCATCGGCAAGGCGGGCGCATCGAGGCATCGCGGCATCCGCCCCCAGACCAGGGGCGCGGCGATGAACCCGGTCGACCACCCGCACGGCGGCGGCGAGGGCAAGTCCAAGTCGGGGCGCCATCCGGTGACTCCGTGGGGCAAGCCGACCCTGGGCTACCGCACCAGGAACAAGAATAAGCCTTCGGGCAAGTACATAGTCAGGACGAAGAGGCAGAAGTAATGGCAGTGTCACTCGAGCACGGGAGGGCGATTTGTCCCGTTCACTGAAGAAGGGTCCGTATGCGGACGAGAAGCTTCTCGCGCGGATCGTCGACATGAACCGCCGCAACGAGAAGACCGTGTTGAAGACCTGGTCGAGGCGCTCGACGATCTTCCCGGAGATGGTCGGTCACACGATCGCGGTGCACGACGGTAAGAAGCATGTGCCCGTGTACATCACGGAGAGCATGGTAGGCCATAAACTTGGAGAGTTCGCGCCGAGCCGCACTTTCCGCGGCCACGGAGGAAAGCTGGCCAAGGAAAAGCGCGCCCGGGTGAGATAGGGCGGAAGGACACAGACGGTGGAGACCAAGGCAGTCGCAAAATACATAAGGATCAGCCCGAGAAAGGCCCGCCTGGTCGTCGACATGATCAGGGGCAAGGACCTGGACCAGGCTACTCAGATCCTGGACTTCTCCGACAGGGCGGCCGCGAGGGTCGTATCCAAGGTCGTGAGGAGCGCCGCCGCTAACGCGGAAAACAACCAGGGCCTCAGCCCGGAGACGCTGTTCGTCTCCAAGGTGTTTGTCGACGAGGGGCCGACCCTCAAGAGGTTCAGGCCCAGGGCGATGGGCCGCGCGACCCGCATCAACAAGCGGACGTGCCACATCACGGTGATCCTCGACGAGCGCGAGCCCGAGAAGGTGGCCCCGAAGAAGCGCAGGCTTCGCAAGGCGGCGACCGCCGCGAGGGGCGCGGTCACGCGTGGCAAGGGCGAGAAGGAAGAGCCCGAAGAGGTCGAGGAAGTCGAGGAAGCCACGACGGCCCAGAAGCCGGCGGCAAAGAAGGCGGCAGCGGCCAAGAAGCCCGCGGCCAAGAAGCCGGCAGCGAAAAAGCCCGCAGTTAAGAAGCCCGCGGCCAAGAAAGCCGCACCGGCCAGAGAATCGAAACCGGAAGCCGAAGAGCCCGAAGAGCTCGAGGAACCGGAGGAGCTCGAGGAGCTCGAGAAGATAGAAGAAGACGCTGATTTCGACGAGGCCGCGGACACCGAGGGCGAGGCCGAGACCGCCACTCCGCCGGCAAAAGAGAAAAGCGAGGATTGACGTGGGTCAGAAAGTTCATCCTTACGGCTTCAGGCTGGGGGTCATCAACAACTGGAAATCCCGCTGGATAGCCGACAAGGAGTACCCCGAGCTGGTCCAGGAGGACATCAAGATACGGCGTTACCTGAAGGCCCGGCTGGCTAACGCCGCGGTCTCGAAGATCGAGATCGAGCGCAAGGCCAAGGAGCTCTCGGTCGATGTCCACACGGCCAGGCCGGGGATAGTCATCGGGCGCAAGGGCAGCGAGGTGGACAAGATCCGCGACGACCTCATGAAGATGGTCGGGCACGACGTCTCCATCAACATCATCGAGGTGCCCGTGCCGGACCTGGACGCAATGCTGGTGGCCAGGAACATAGCGGAGCAGATCTCCGGAAGGGTGTCCTTCAGGAGGGCCATGAAGAAGGCGGTCGGCAACACGATGCGCCTGGGAGCCCTGGGGATCAAGGTCCAGTGCAGCGGCCGGCTCGGCGGCGCCGAGATGGCCAGGCGCGAGTGGTACCGCGAGGGCAGGGTGCCCCTGCACACGCTGCGCGCGGACATAGACTACGGTTTCGTCGAGGCGCGCACGACCTTCGGGCGCATCGGCGTGAAGGTCTGGATATACAAAGGCGACGTGACCGGAAAGCGCGAGGAAGACCGCGCCATGCCGGCCTCGCTCGGTTCGGCGCGCTCGTCGCGTCAGAGGCCGCCGCGACCGGGCAGGGAGCCGGCGATGAAGCCGGTAGAGCCCCCGCCCCCGGCCCCCGCCGCCGAGGCGGTTGTCGAAGCGCCGCAGGAGGCCGTGGCCGAAGAGCCGGTCGCGCAGCCTGAGCCCGAGACCGCCGAGAGCCAGGTGCCGGAAGCTACGGAGGCGCCCGCCCAGGAGAGGACAGAGTAATGCTTCAGCCTAAGAAGCCGCCGCACAGAAAGGTGCACAGGGGCCGCTTGAAGGGCAAGGCCAAGGGCGGCACGCGCGTTAACTTCGGGGACTACGGGCTTCAGGCCCTCGAGCCATGTTGGATAACCGCGCGGCAGATAGAGTCGGCCCGCGTCGCGATGACGCGCCACATCAAGAGAAGCGGCAAGGTCTGGATAAACATCTTCCCTTACAAGCCGATCTCGAAGAAGCCCGCGGAGACCAGGATGGGCAGCGGGAAGGGCAACCCCGAGTACTGGGTCGCCCCCGTGAAGCCCGGCAAGGTCATGTTCGAGCTGGCCGGCGTAAGCGAGCCTGTGGCTCGTGAGGCGATGCGGCTCGCGGCGCACAAGCTGCCGATCAAATGCAGATTCGTGATGAGGGAAGAATAGCCACGCTTCAGTGGGGGTTATGTAGATGATAAAGGCGAACGAGCTCAGGATACTGGACGAGGATGAACTCCGCGACAAGCTGCGAGAGCTCAAGGAGACGCTTTTCAACCTGCGGTTCCAGCATGCCACGGGCCAGCTGGACAACCCGATGAAGATCAAGGAGACCCGCCGGGACATAGCGCGCGTCTGCACGGTGATCACCGAGCGGGAGTTCTCCATACACGCTGAGGCCTTCGAGGAAGCCCTTGCCGCGCCGCCGCGCGCGTTCGAGGAGCCCGAGGAAGTCGTGGCGATGGAGACCGCCGACGAGATCGAGGCGGACCTCGAGGAGCTGGCGGAAGAGGAGATGGTCCAGGAGGCCGAGGACCAGCTCGAGGAAGAAGTCGAAGACGAACTGAAGGACCTATAGGCGGGAGATCATGGCGAAAAGGCCGTCGCGCAAAATCAGGACTGGCAAGGTTGTGTCGGACTCGATGGACAAGACCATCGTCGTCGCCGTGGAGTCCATGGTGAGGCACCCACTCTATGGAAAGACGATCAAGCGCACCACCAAGCTGTACGCGCACGACGAGGAGAACCAGTGTGGCGTGGGCGATGTAGTCCAGGTCATGGAGACGCGGCCGATCTCGAAGCAGAAGCGGTGGCGGCTGGTTTCCGTCGTCGAGAAAGCCCGGTAGCGAGCAGCGACACAACCGGGCAGGAAATGCCGGGAGACTTGAGATGATACAGCAAGAGAGCAGAGTCAAGGTGGCGGACAACACTGGAGCGCGGGAGGTCCTGGTAATCAAGGTCCTCGGCGGCTCCGGGCGGCGCTACGCGTACACGGGCGACATAGTCGTCGGCACCGTCAAGGAGGCCATACCCGGCTCGGCGGTAAAGAAGGGCGACGTCATCAAGGCGGTCGTCGTGCGCACCAAGAAGGAGCGCAGGCGCCCGGACGGCACTTATATCAAGTTCGACGAGAATGCCGTGGTCCTTATAGACAACCAGATGAATCCGAGGGGAACGAGGATCTTCGGCCCGGTGGCCCGCGAGCTCCGGCAGAAGAACTTCATGAAGATCATCTCTCTTTCCCCCGAGGTGCTGTAGGAAGTGAGCAAGCGATGAAGAGCCTGCACATACGCAGAGGCGACACGGTCCAGATCCTCAAGGGTAAGGACGCCGGGAAGCGCGGCAAGGTCCTCAAGGTCGACCCCAACCGGCGGCGCATCGTCGTCGAGGGCATCAACAGGGCCCGCAAGCACATGAGGCCCAGCCAGGCCAACCCGCAGGGCGGCGTGGTCGACTGGGAGCTTCCGGTCGACGCCTCGAACGTGATGCTCGTGTGCGCGGGCTGCGACAGGCCCTCTAAGGTGAAGCGCATCCGGGGCGGCGGCAAGTCAATGACCAGGGTCTGCAAGAAGTGCGAGCGGGAGTTCTGATGGAACAGGTAGAGCAGCAAGAGGTCGAGCGGTACGTCCCGCGCCTCAAGGTCGGCTACGAAGAAGAGATCATACCGGAGCTGATGGACCGGTTCGGCTACACGAACAGGATGCGAGTGCCGCGTCTCGTGAAGATCACCGTGAACATGGGCGTCGGCGAAGGCACGACGAACCCGAAGGTCGTCGACGCGGCCGCCCGAGACCTCGCGATCATAACCGGGCAGCGCCCGATCATCATCAAGGCGAGGCACTCCGTGGCCGGGTTCAGGCTGCGCGCCGGCATGACGGTAGGATGCAAGGTCACCATGAGGGGCGACAGGATGTACGAGTTCCTGGACAGGCTGCTGTCCATCGCTCTGCCCAGGGTCCGCGACTTCCGCGGGCTCTCGCGAGGGTCGTTCGACGGAAAGGGCAACTACTCGCTCGGGCTGCAGGAACAGCTGATATTCCCGGAGATCGACTATGACAAGGTCGACAAGGTCAGAGGCATGGACATCACTCTGGTCACGACGGCCCCGACGGACGAAGAAGGCGAAGCCCTGCTCGAGGAGCTCGGCTTCCCGTTCAAGGCGCGATAGCGAACCCAGGAGGCAGGACTTGGCGAAAAAAGCCTTGGTCGAAAAGCAGCAGAAGAAACAGAAGTTCTCAACTCGTGAGTACAACCGCTGCAAGAGGTGCGGAAGGCCGAGAGGGTACTACAGGAAGTTTCAGTTGTGCCGCATTTGCTTGCGGGAGCTCGCGCACGAGGGCGAGCTGCCGGGAGTGACAAAGTCTAGCTGGTAGGGGAGGCAACTCGATGACAATGACCGATCCGATAGCGGATATGTTGACACGCGTAAGGAACGCCTCACACGCGCGCAAGGATAAAGTCGAGATCCCCGCTTCGCGGACGAAGGTCGAAATCGCGAGGATACTCGATCGCGAGGGATACATCCGGCGCTACGAGGTCGTGAAGAAAGAGAATTTCGATTTCATCATCGTCACACTGAAATACGGCCCCGACAGGACAGGGGTCATCAAGGGGATCAAGAGGATCAGCACGCCGGGCCTGAGGGTGTACGCGAGGAAGGACGCCATGCCGAGAGTGCTCGGGGGGCTGGGGATCGCGATACTCTCGACCTCCAAGGGCGTGATGACTGAGAAGGAAGCCGGCGCCCATGGGGTCGGCGGCGAGGTAATGTGCTACGTATGGTAGCGACGGAGAGGATTTACCCATGTCACGCGTAGGCAGGATGCCAATAGATGTGCCGGCAAGCGCTTCGGTCACCATGGACGGCAACGTCGTCCGCGTTAAGGGGCCCAAGGGCGAGCTCGAGCAAGCCATCTCGGACAGGGTCGACGTGCTCCAGGAAGGCGGGCAGGTCACCGTGAGCAGGCGCACTGATGAGCCGTACGACAGGTCGATGCACGGGCTCACGCGCACGCTCATCTACAACATGGTCCAGGGGGTCACCCAGGGCTACGAGAAGATGCTCGAGATCCAGGGCGTCGGCTACAGGGCGGCCCTGAAGGGGACGAGCATCGAGCTCCAGCTGGGCTACTCGAACCCGAGGACGGTCGACCCGCCGAAGGGGATCGACTTCGAGGTGCCGGTGCCGACGCGCATCATCGTGCGCGGCATAGACAAGCAGATGGTCGGGCAGGTCGCGGCCGACATCAGGTCGCTGCGCAAGCCGGACCCCTACAAGGGCAAGGGAATCAGATACCGCGGCGAGTATGTGCGGAGGAAAGTCGGAAAGGCGATAAAGTGAGCAAGCGCGTTGTCAGAAAGACCACGACCGGCAGAGACCGCCGGCGCAGGAAGATTCGCAAGAAGCTCTCGGGTACGTCCCAGCGTCCGAGGCTGTCGGTGTTCCGCGGCAACTCTTCCATGAACGTCCAGGTGATCGATGACGCAAAGGGCGTGACGATCGCGTCCGCTTCCACTCTCGAGAAGGATTTCCGCACAGGAGAGAAGATGACGAAGACCGAGGCGGCTTCCAGGCTGGGCGCGGTCATCGCGAAGCGCGCCGTAGAAAAGGGCGTCGGCGAGGTCGTCTTCGACCGCGGAGGATACAAGTACCACGGGCGGGTAAAGGCGCTCGCCGACTCCGCCCGGACGAACGGGCTGATTTTCTAGGAGGTGCGAATGGACCTCGAGGTCCAGTCAGAGGAAATAGAGGAGCAGGTCGTCCACATCAACAGGGTGGCCAAAGTCGTGAAGGGTGGCCGAAGGTTCTCGTTCACGGCGCTGGTCGTCGTGGGAGACGGCAAGGGCCGGGTAGGTGTCGGCTACGGAAAGGCGCGTGAGGTCCCCCTCGCGATCGAGAAGGGGGCGCAGAAAGCAAGGCGCGCGATGTTCCGGGTGCCCATGGCCGGGCAGACCATCACCCACCAGATCGAGGGCAAGTTCGGCGCAGCCCGCGTGCTCCTGAAGCCCGCATCCCCGGGCACCGGCGTCATCGCCGGCGGGGCGGTCAGGCCCGTGATGGAGCTGAGCGGCATCAAGGATATCCTGACCAAGAGCCTCGGCTCGGACAACCCGCTCAACGTGATCAAGGCGACGGTCAACGGGCTTCAGTCGCTGAGGAGCGTGTCCGACGTGGCGCGCCTCAGGGGCCTGCCCGTGGAGAAGATCCGTGGGAGGAGCGTGCTCGATGAGCTCGAGACTTAAGGTAACCCTCAAGAAGGGGCTCGTGGGCAGGCCCGAGGACCAGCGCGGGACCGTGAGGGCGCTCGGCCTCAAGCGGATCGGCCACACGGTCGTCAAAGAAGACCGGCCCGAGATACGCGGCATGATATTCAAGGTCAAGCACCTGGTCGAGGTCGAGGAGATCTCCAGTGCCGGGCCCGCGTCTGAAAAGGGACAGAAATGACGGAAGACAAAGACGAGATACGCCTTCATAACCTGAAGCCGGCCCCCGGGTCGCGCAAGAACCGCAAGAGGATCGGCAGAGGCCAGGGCTCGGGCAGCGGCAGGACGTCCGGCCGGGGCGACAAAGGCCAGCGCGCGCGCTCGGGATCGAGCAAGAACCCGGGTTTCGAGGGCGGGCAGATGCCGCTCTACAGGCGTATACCCAAGCTGGGCGGGTTCACCCCCAGGAACCGCAAGGTCTACGCGATCGTGAACGTCTCCGACCTCGAGGACCGCTTCGAGAAGGGAGCCGTCGTGGACCCCGCGTCGCTCGCCGCCTCAGGGCTCATCAAGAAAGAGCGCGAGAACGTGAAGATACTCGGCGACGGGGAGCTGAAAGTCAGCCTGACGGTAAGGGCGCACGCGTTCACCGCGACCGCGAAGGAGAAGATCGAAGCAGCAGGTGGGAAGGCCGAGGTGATATAGCTTGCGGATAGTCTCCGGGTTCCGGGACTCTGTGAAGATCCCGGACTTGAGAAAGAAGATCCTCTTCACCTTCTTCATCCTAGCCCTGTATCGCGTCGGTTGCTGGATCCCCGCTCCCGGGGTCAGCATCTCAAACCTCGCGAAGCAGCTCCAGGGAAGCGGTCTGCTCCGCTTTCTTAACCTGTTCACCGGAGGCGGCCTGCAGCGAATGGCCATCTTCGGGCTCGGGATCATGCCCTACATCACGGCATCGATCATCATGGAGCTGCTTTCCGCGGTCATCCCCAAGATCAAGGAGTGGCACGAGGAAGGCGAGATCGGCCGCAAGAAGATCACGCAGATCACGCGCTACCTGACCCTCGCGCTGGCCACGATGCAGGCCTCGGCGCTCATAGTCTCGTTCAGGGGCGGGGGCACCGGCCAGCAGGGGCAGCAGATCCTGCCGGGCCTCACGTTCGCGGGTGCGGCGCTCATCGTGCTTACCCTGGTCGCGGGCATGGCGCTGTTGATGTGGTTCGGCGAGCTGATCACGGACCGCGGGGTCGGCAACGGCATGTCGATACTGATTTTCGCCGGCATCATCGCCGCGCTGCCCACCGAGCTGTCGAACATGTACCGGACGATCATGGCGAAGCAGCCGGCGTTACTGGTGGTGGTCATCATAGCGGCCCTTGCCATCATCGCAGGTGTCGTGTACATCGAGCAGGGCGAGCGCAGGATCCCGGTCCAGTACGCCAAGCAGGTCCGTGGCAGGAAGATGTACTCGGGGGCGAGCACCTACATACCGGTCAAGGTGAACACCTCGGGCGTGATCCCGATCATCTTCGCGTCGGCGGTCTTATCGTTCCCATTGATAATCGCCCAGTTCTTCCCTTCCATGAAGGGGTTTGCGAACTCGTTCTCGCAGGGGTCCGTCGCGTACTTCGTGATCTATACCGGCTTCATAGTGTTCTTCGCGTATTTCTACACGGCGATCATCTTCGACCCGTTCGAGCTGGCTGACAACCTGAAGAAGTACGGCGGGTTCATACCGGGCATCAGGCCCGGGATGCCGACCACCAACTACGTGTCGAAGGTCGTGAACAGGATAAACCTCCCGGGGTCCCTGTACCTCGCTGCGATCGCGCTGATCCCGGCGATAACTCTCGTGACGTTCGGGGTCAAGGACGTCCCGTTCGGAGGCGCCGCCATCCTGATCATAGTGGGAGTCGCGCTCGAGACGATGAAACAGATCGAGGCGCAGATGCAGATGCGCCATTACGAAGGCTTCCTGAGCAAGTAGGGGTTGGAATGAACATCGTGCTCCTGGGCCCTCCGGGCGCAGGCAAAGGAACACAGGCGGAGAGGATGGTCGAGAAATACGGCCTTCCCCAGATCTCCACAGGTGACATATTCCGCGCGAACCTGAAGAAGGGCACCGCGCTGGGGCTCGAGGCCAAGAAGTACATGGATGCGGGCGAGCTGGTGCCGGATGACGTCGTGGAGCGCACGGTCTTTGACAGGCTCAACGCCGACGACGTGGACGGCGGATTCATACTGGACGGCTTCCCGAGGAGCATCCACCAGGCCGAGGCGCTCGAGAAGTACCTTGCCGGCAAGGGAGACTCGATCGACGTCGTCGTCAACGTCGAGGTCGACCCCGAGGTGCTGGTGAAGCGGTTGACCGGCAGGCGCATGTGCCGCGACTGCAATGGAATATTTCATATACTGTCCGACCCGGCGG
>Ga0209539_1000312_pt1 | contig 29150 bp, 24 predicted proteins | sample BarGraNGADG00312_2_FD_184499 | JGI IMG/M metagenome (GOLD analysis project Ga0209539, IMG submission 184499) | Arctic peat soil microbial communities from Barrow, Alaska - Barrow Graham LP Ref core NGADG0011-312 (SPAdes) (version 2) | ecosystem: Environmental > Terrestrial > Soil > Wetlands >...
CGGCGACACCGGGCAGAGCAGCAGCCCCACTTGCGTGGCGCATTCGTCTAGGGGCCTAGGACGCCGCCCTCTCACGGCGGTAACACGGGTTCGAATCCCGTATGCGCTACCACTCATTTGCAGGGATGTCTCCCGCCAGACCCTCCGCTCGGACCTCGTTCTGCAACCATTCTGCAACCCAAATGCTTGGTTGTGGATTGCACGAAACGGGTCCAGCTGTGTCTCGTCGTGGTACCCACCATGCCCGCCGCGTCTGCGCGTATTCATGCGGATGGCGATCCTGCCCAGCGGGCCGACAGCGTGCAACCGAGGCGACAGAACTGACGGAACCGACGGAACGCCGACCAGTCATGAAGAGACTCTCGCGTACTACTGTGAGTTGTCGCACCTCGCCGCTGTCCGGAGTCTGCGTTCGGGGGTCTCGACCCGGCCGCGGGGCGGGGGCCGCCGGTTGAGGACGTGCCTGGGTCCACGAGGAGAACGGGGTCAAGCAGGCTCAGGAGTGGCTCGGCCACTCCGACCCGGCGACGACGCCGTGGCACTACGTGCGCCTGACCACCGCCGCGCGGGCGAAGGCGGTCGCCGGGCTCGACGAGGTGACGCGGCGGCGTTCGAGCGCACCAAGGAGAAGGTCCTCGAGGACGGTCAGCCGCTCGAGGACAACGTCGTCTCGCTCGCCAGCCGGCGCCGCTAGGGGCGCGTCGCGCGTCGATGATCTTGGTCGAACACCGACGATTCTAGGGGCCCCGGTGGCCGGCACTCTACTGCGCCGGGACTCGGGGACTTCTACACCACATTACGGGACTCAACTTTGCGTGCAGACTTCTGTACACTGTGATTGCAGGCAATGCTGACCCAGCGGGATGGCCTCATGTAGAGGACGGAAGGCATGCGGCCCACGTTGGTAGCACTTGGAGTGCGTCCTGACAGACGGATCCGATCTGGTCAAGTCCCGATCTCAAGTCCGGCCACCCATATCAAGTGACGCCTTGGTTCGGTTGGCGCGCATTGCAGAGGAGGCACCCGCGTGAAATCCACCACCCAATTGGTCGTGAGCATGACTATCAACGGGACCATGCATACGGCCTCGGTAGATCCTTGGACTACGCTGGTCGAGCTTCTGAGATACCGCCTAGGGCAAGGGTTCAAGAGCGTGAAGCAGTGGTGCGGTGAAGGTGAATGCGGCTCGTGCACCGTCTTGCTCGATGGCAAGCTCGTGAACTCGTGTCTATATCCCGCGGCCCGCGCGGACGGCAAGTCGATACGCACTGTTGAGGGAATGACTTCCGGCAGTGAGCTTCATCCGCTTCAGGAAGCATTCATTGAGTTTGGCGCGGTTCAGTGCGGATTCTGTACGTGCGGAATGCTCATGACCGCGCAGTCTCTGTTGGAGGCGAACCCAGATCCCACTGTCGAGGACATCAGGCGAGCGATTTCCGGCAATCTCTGTCGCTGCACAGGGTACAAGCAGGTGGAGGCGGCGATTCAGAGCGCCGCCATGGCACTTCGCGAAGCTCCCTTGAGACGGACAGCGCATCTTCCATGAGCAATCCGGCCACACCGGGTGCGAGACAACGAGGTGACCGCTTGGACGACGGCGACCAGCTGAGAGTGATTGGCAAGCCGGCGGCCAAGTTCGACGCTTTGGACAAGGTCCTCGGACGCGCCGAATACGTTACTGACATGACCGCACCCGGCATGCTGTATGCGAAGCTGGTGCTCAGTCCTCATCCGCATGCCAGAATCAAGAAGATCGACACGTCGGCCGCCATGGCCCTGCCGGGCGTGCGGGGACTAGTGACCTACGCCGATGTCCCTCGAATTCCCTACAACCCACGCGGAATCGCAGGATCGATGGAGGACTGTGCGCCGCTAGACAAGTACATTTTGGACGACACGGTAAGGTTCGTCGGCGATCTTGTGGCGGGCGTGGCGGCCGACTCGGAGGACATCGCAGAGGAGGCAGCCTCGATGGTCAAGGTCGACTACGAACTCCTCCCGGCGGTCTTCGATCCTGAAGAAGCTTTGCAGCCGGGGGCCCCGCAGGTCCATCCCGAGGTCTCTGGCAGGAATCTGGCCACGCCAAATGGCGAGCCCATTGAGTACGTTGTCGGTAACGCGGAAGAAGGTCTTCGAGAAGCCGATCACGTATTCGTGGGCACCTATTGTACGGGTAGACAATCTCACGTATGCCCAGAGCCCAGCGCCGCGATTGCCAGTTGGGATCGCTTCGGCGGCAGGCTGACGATCACGTGTACGACACAGGTTCCTTTCCAGCTGCAGAAGACTCTCGCGTATGCGTTGGACATCCCTGCAAGCAATGTGAGGGTCATCATGACCCACATGGGCTCTGGATTCGGTGCACGGCAGGAATGCACGGATCAGTTCCCCGTGGTGGCAGCGCTGGCCATGCAAACGGACACGCCGGTCAAGCTCGTCAATACGAGACCTGAGGAGTTCTTGACGAGGACCCGGCACGCGTCCAGGGTCACGCTGACGACGGGTGTGAAGAAGGATGGGACGATCACCGCAATCAAGGCTAGGGTCGTCTCGGATGGCGGGGCCTACTCAAGTCACAGCGTGCCGGTGAACACCTGTCTCATGTGGATGCTGACGTTCTACAAGTGCCAGAATATGCATTTCGAGGTCTTGCCGGTGTACACGAACACGCCAGTTGCCGGCGCCTTCCGTGGCTATGGGAACCCGCAGGCGAGGTTCGCTACCGAGGTCCAAGCTGACGAGATCTGCGAGGCGCTGGGCCTTGACCCCATCGAGTACAGGCTGGCGAACTGTCGTCAGATGGGAGACGTCTTCATACCGACCGTGGTCGACGAGACGATCAAGAGCTGCGGGTTGAGGGAGTGCCTGGAAAGGGGGCGCGAGTCGATTGGCTGGAGCCGAAGGAACGCTCCCGGCTATCGCGGTGCTGGTGCGACGCGCCGCGGCATGGGTGTCGCCGCGAGCTTCATCTGGAGCGGCTCCGGCATTCTCGACACGGATCGGGGGGCGGCTATCGTTCAGTTGAATGGGGACGGGACCGCTCTACTGAATACAGGAGTGGCTGACTTGGGAACCGGCGCACGGAGCGTCTTGGCCCAAATCGCCGCCGAGACTCTCGGCATACGCCACGAGGAGGTCCACACTCTCAACGGGATGACGGTCGATACCGGAGTCAATCTGCCAGATGTCGGTACCTATGGCAGCAGATCGATGTACGTAGCAGGGGGCGCAGTGAAGGCCGCTGCCGAGGACGCTAGGGGGCAGCTCGTTACGCTTGCCGCGGAGATGCTGGAAGCCCGTGAGGATGACCTGGAGATCTCAGACGGAAGTGTCTTCGTGAGGGGATCATATGAGAGACGCCTCACTGTCGCTGAGGTCGTGGAAAGGGCAGGTTTGGTCCGTCGAGGGAGCACAGACATCATAGGCACAGCAAGCCATGAGCCTGTGCAGGCCCCGTCGTACGCTGCCTGCTTTGCCGAAGTGGAGGTCGACACTGCCACGGGTGAGGTGCGAGTACTCAGGATCGCCGCCGCACATGACGTAGGAAGGGCACTAAACCCCGCCCATTGTACCGGCCAGATAGTGGGTGGGGTTTCGATGGGACTCGGTTTTGCCCTCACGGAGGACCTGCTCGTTGATTCGACGACGGGGTGCGTTCTCAACAACAGTCTCCTCGACTACAAGATTTGCTCCTCTGCCGACATGCCTGGCGTGGATGCGATCATCGTCGAGGCAGCCGACCCGACGGGACCGTATGGAGCGAAAGGTCTGGGAGAACTCGCCGTGGTGACAACGGCGCCGGCCATATCGAATGCGATCTATGACGCGATTGGCGTTCGCATGGTCGCGCTGCCAATTTCTCCCGACAGGGTGCTGGAGGCTCTAAAGGCCCAGTAGACACCACCGCGGCCGAGGCAGCCTCACGCGATTCTGGAGACTGCGGTGAGCAGGGCTCTCTCGACGAGGACGCCACTTACCGCCCGGCGGTATTCGGCTGTCGTTCGGTGGTCCGAAATCGGCCTGGTCTCTCCCCTCGCTATCGACCCGGCCGCTTGAGCTGCCTGCAGACTCATCTTGCGGCCGAGCAGTGAGCGTTCCGCCTTCCTCGCCCGGAGAGGCGTGGGCCCGACAGCTCCCAGGACGATGCGGACCCCAACGACAGTCTCCGTTGGATCTAGATCAACACGAACCCCTACATTCACGAGCGCGATATCAGTATGCGCCCGCGACACGCGCGTGAAGGCCGCCCCTGTGGTCGCGGGGCGGGTTGGAATGAAGAACGAGAGAGCAATGTCATGAGGCTGCAGGACGGTCCGCCTGTTCCCAACGAAGAAGTCCTCAAGGCTGATCTCCCAATTCTCGTTCGCACCAGCGACCGTCACGCTGGCCCCCAGAGCCAGCAAAGCGGGTGCGAAATCACCCGATGACGAGGCCGTGCAGACATTTCCACCGATTGTCGCCACGTTTCTTATCTGGGGCGTCGCCATGGACTTCGCACATTCCCTCAAGGCTCCAAGCGCGGGAGTGTCCAGCTCCTCTGCTTCGGCTATCCGAGCAATAGTCGTCGCCGCACCGACACTCGTGCCGCCATCAAGCTCGCGAACATAGGCCAGACGAAGGCCTTCAATGTCGACGAGCGCCTCGACGCTTGGGTCTCTCTCCACCAGAAGATCGGTGCCTCCAGCGAGTATTCTGGCCCTGCCCTCATGTCCCCGAAGCATCTCGACGGCTTCCAGAACGCTCTGCGGTTTCAGATACCGGGAGGGCCTGAATGGGCCTTTCGGCGCCACCATCACGCATCTCCTTCCTACCGCCCCTCACCTTTCGACAACGCCGCCGCAAGCGTGGCGAGCTGTCGTCGCGACAGGTCGGTGGCACCTGGCTTCAAGTGAGCCCCGTGGCGCTCGGCATCGTCGGAACTCGAGCGGCAGGGCTCTCATGCCTGTCTACTCGATCGCGTCGGCGCCTTCGGGTAGCAGCTGGCCGCCGTCGATGATGATGGTCTGCCCGGTAATGTATGCGGCTTCATCAGAGGCCAGGAAGAGCTCGGCAAAGGCAACGTCTTCTGGGGTGCCCAGCCTCTTCATTGGAACGGCGGCAGCCAGCTTCTCGACGAACTCCTGGCCCATGTCTTCGAGGGCCGCGGTCAGAACGTTGCCGGGCATCACGGCGTTGATGGTGACGCCCTCCTGCGCCACCTCTATCGCGGCGCCGCGCATGAATCCAAGCATGGCCGCCTTGGTGGCCCCGTAGTGTGCCCAGCCGGGGTAGCCGGTTACCTCCCCGGTCACCGAGCTGGTCAAGACGATGCGCCCATACTTGCGAGCGCGCATCCCAGGCAGCGCCGCCTTGATCATGAAGAACATGCCTTTGACGTTGACTGCGAAGATCTGGTCCCAGTCGGCCTCGGTCATCTCGGCGACGCGCGCCTTGGGGTAGATGCCGACATTGTGACAGAGGATGTCAATACGCCCGTGTCTGTCGACGGCCGTCTTCACGGCCGCCTCACAGGATGCCTGGTCCGTCACATCAACTCTGATGAATCCAGCCACGGCGCCGCTGGCCGAGAGCTCGGTGGCCGCGGCCGTGCCGGCGGCCTCGTCAACGTCCGCTAGGCAGAGTGCGGCGCCTTCTGCGGCGAACACGTGGGCGATGCCGAGGCCGATACCCTTGGCAGCGCCTGTGATCATCGTCACCTTGCCCTCGAGCCTACGTGTCATGCTCCCACTCCTGAGTGCGCCGCCTTCGGTGATACCGCGACTGCGTGTCGCCACTCTGCATCCGTCGGCTGTCGCTGCGACTCGCGCCGACGTTGTTCCATGAGACTCCGAGTTTGCGTTCAGCCGCGTCCGAATCGGACGATTCCCGAGACGCCCTAGAAACGCCTAACAACCTCACCCATGAGGTCTTTCTCCGCCATGCCTGACTTGACGTCCGTGATCAATGAGCAGCTCTCCGTCCAGAATGACAGGTTCACCTCCTGCCCCTCTCGCCACCCCTTCCGATCGGTGTGGGAGAGGTTCTGCTGCAGGACTTGCGCCAGGTGCTTGCCCTCGATGCTGACGATGAACTGGGTCACTGAGCCAATGTACACAACCGCCTTGACCGTGCCTTTGAGGACGTTGCGGCGGTCGCCAATTTCCGACTTGTCCTCCACCGGCGTGATGAGTAGCTTCTCTGGCCGGATCACCACGCCGACCTTGTCGCCAGCTGTCACTCGGTCATGGCCTGCAGTGGACACGTATACAACTAGACCCTGGTCTGTGACGCACGTGGCGGCGCCGTCGCACACGGTCGTCACGTCAGACAGGTAGATGTTCGAAACGCCGATGAAGTTCGCAACAAAGGCGGAGCAGGGATTCTCGTATATCTGAGTCGGCGTACCCACCTGCTCCACGACTCCCTGGCTCATCACGGCAACGCGGTCGCTCATGGTGAGTGCCTCTTCTTGATCGTGGGTCACGTAGATGAAGGTAATCCCCAAATCGCTCTGCAGCTTCTTCAGCTCTAGTTGCATCGCTTTTCGCAGCTTCGCGTCCAGTGCTCCGAGCGGCTCATCCAAGAGCAAAACGGTTGGACGGTTCACGAGGGCGCGCGCGACCGCGACGCGTTGCTGCTGCCCGCCCGACAGCTGACCCGGCTTGCGCTGACCCATCTTGTCCATCTCGACCATCTCAAGCGCCTCTGCAACGCGCTTCTTGAGGTCGGGCTTCGGCACGTGCTTTCGCTTGAGCCCGAATGCCACGTTTTCCCAGACCGTGAGGTGCGGAAAGAGCGCGTAGTTCTGGAACACCGTGTTCACGGGCCGCTTGTGCGGAGGCACTCTCGCGACCGGTGTATTCGCAATGTAGATTTCGCCCTCGCTCGGCTGATCGAAGCCGGCGACCATTCGGAGCGTCGTTGTCTTACCACAGCCAGATGGTCCAAGCATCGAGAAGAACTCGCCTGCGCGCACCTTGAGGTTCATGTCCTTGACGGCGACGTAGTCACCAAATCGCTTGCTGACGTTCTCGAGCACGATGTCGTAGGCGTCAGAGTCAGTCACCATGTCGCACGCCCTCGCTTCCGTTATCCGCCAGATCCCCGTTGGTTCGATCCTCGTGTGCTCGAGCATGTCGCTCGCGGCTCGCGGCTCGCGCCTCTCGCGCTGACGTCGTTGAGGCCGAGCATAGCCCCACCGTCACTAGATGAGTGTGCAATCGCGCGTGTCCCTAGTTCGAATCGTGCGCCAGGGCCGTTCACATTTCCATCCTCACCTTGACGGTTGGCCATCATGCTGTTTAATGACGGCAATCGATCGACTGAATCGTCCGTTCGTTCGAGACCTCGAGGAAAGGTTAGCACATGGGGGAAATGCTCGACAATTCCAATTCACCGGCATTCTTCAGCCAGCCTCTCTCGCGTCGCCAGTTCTTGGCGCGCGCCGCGTTCTTGGCTGCGTCGCCTGCGTTGGCCGGGGCTTTCCTCTCGGCCTGCGGCGGCTCAGGCACGGCAAGCCAGACAACCTCGGCCTCGGCCTCGGCTGTACCCAATCCAACCGGCACCGCTACCTTGATGAACTTCCCGGGCTGGATAGGTCCATCAGCGATTCCCGACTTCGAGAAGCAGTACCCGGGGGCCAAGATCCACCTGTACACGCAGGTCCCGAGTTCGCTCGCCGGATATGTCCAGCTGATCAAGAACAATCCCGGCGCATACGACATGGCCCTTGCTGACTTGACTCAGATTGGATCGATGAAGGCCGCAGATGTCTACCAGGCGCCAGATTGGTCGCAGATTCCCAATATCGCCAACGTTGATGCCCCCTACCGCGCCGCGTATCCCGATGCGGTACCGAGCGACTACGGATTCGTCGTCATAGGCTACCGGAAGGATATGGTCACGGAGCCCATCTCGAGTTGGGCTGATTTCTGGAAGCTTGCGCCTAAGTACAAGGGCCAGGTCACCCTGTTCGATACCGACCGCTCCACGCTTGGGATAGCGCTGAAGTACCTCGGGTACTCGGACAACACGACGGATCCGGCGCAGATCGAAAAGGCACGGGACGCGCTCATCAGCCTCAAGCCATACCTGCAATCCGTCGCCTCAGTGAATATCGGCGCGGGGTTGGCCAAAGGCTCCATTGCCATGGCTGACTGTAACAACTATGAGATAGCCCTCGCGCAGGCCTCAAACAAGAATGTCGCTTACGTGGTGCCTGAAGATGGCACGAGCGGGTATTTCGAGGGCTTCGCGCCGATCAAGGGCTCAAGTCATCTTGATGTGGTCAATGCCTTCCTCAACTTCACTCTCGACCCGAAGCAGTACGCGGGCTTTGTCAACGCAACCGGTACGTCCTGGGTGGTGCCCTCGGCCGAGCCCTATATCAAGGCCAACCTGATGAAGAGTCCTGCGCTACAGCCCGACAAGGCCCAACTCGATAGGGTTGAGTGGCTGCAGTTCGTGGGCGAGGCCTCAGCTCTCTATGGCAAGGCCTGGGAACAGTTCAAAGCCGCATGATACCGACGCAAGATCCAGCCTCGGACACGGTGGCCGACCGGTCCATCTCCGAAGGTGTCCGAGTCACATCCTCGGGCGCACGCGGCAGGCTTCTGCGTAGGGAGAACAGCCGCCATATGCTGCTCCTTCCGACCGTCTTGCTCGTGGCCGTGTTCTTCGTGGTTCCCTTGGGACTGGTGGCCGTCTACTCTCTCGGCACAACGAGCCTGGTTTCCTTCACGACCCACTTCGGCTGGACGCTTCGTAACTACAGCGGACTTGCTGACCCACTCTATCTGGGGTCAATCATTCGATCACTTCTTCTCTCCGCCGGAGCGACTCTAGCCTGTGCTGTGCTCGCCGTGCCGATGGCGTACTTCATTGTTCAGCAGCGCCGCGGACTCCAAATGATCTTGTTGCTTGCTGTGATAGTGCCATTCTGGACGAGCTTCCTCATCCGAATCTACGCGTGGATCAGCATTCTCCAGAACGGCGGCTGGCTGGAGTCCATTCTCCATCACCTTGGCTTGGTGCATGGGCCGCTCAACTGGTTGTACACGCCATTCTCGATCGGTCTCGGAATCGTCTACGGCTATCTCACCCTCATGGTCCTGCCTGTCTACGTAGCCCTGGAGCGCCTTGACCCCGGAGTGTTGGAGGCGGCCGATGACTTGGGAAGCCATGGCTGGAACCTGATGTGGCGCATGGTGGTGCCACTCGCCAAGCCGGGGATCATTGCGGGCTGTGTCCTTGTGGGGATACCTGCCACGGGTGAGTTCGTCACCCCGGCGATTCTTGGTGGCGGCAAGACACTGATGCTCGGCAACGTCATGGGCACGCAGTTCATGGACGTGGGCAACCTGGCGTTCGGGTCTGCCATGGCAATGTGCCTTGTCACCGTGGTGCTCCTGCTGTTGCTTGTCCAGGTCTTGGCTCGACCGAGAAGTCGACCATGAGCATGTTGCGCAAACATCCGGTAGTGACCGTCTTTGGCGTGGTCGGCATCGGGTTCCTGTGGCTGCCAATAGTTGTCGTTGTCGTCAATAGCTTCAATCGAGACACGAATCTCGTGCGGTGGGGGGGCTTCACTCTGACGTGGTTCCGACAGGCGGCAGCAGATCCTCAGGTTAGGTCCGGCGTTATCAGCTCCCTCGAGCTGGGATTGGCCACGGCTGCGGTGTCGGTTGTGGTGGCGCTGACCGGCGTTCTCTGGTGGCGCAAGGCGTCGCCGCGCGGTCGCAGGGTTTTCGATGCGCTCGTCTACTCTCGGCTTGTGCTCCCCGAGGTGGTCTTGGCGACCTCGCTGTTCCTGATCTTCTCTAGAGCGGGGGTTCGGCTGAACATGGTTACCGCCGTCATTGGGCACACGGTGTGGGCATCGGCGTTTGCGACCGTGATCCTCCAAGCGAGCGCGAAACTCCTTAGCGAAGAGGTTGAGGAAGCGGCTGCCGATTTGGGAGCGACACCATTTGGCGTGTTGTTCAGAGTCACGCTGCCGGGACTGGCCCCGGGAATGATCGCTGCCGGCCTCCTGGCGTTCAGTCTGTCATTCGACGACGTCGTGACCACGCTCTTCCTGGCTGGATCAGGACTCAGCACGCTCCCCCTGCTCATCATGGGTCTCATACGGTTCCGCGTCACGCCTGAGGTGAACGCCATCGGCGCCTTGGTGACCACCTCGATGATCGTCTCGACGCTTGTGGTCGTCTGGCTTGTCACTCGGCGCGCACGCGGCAAAGGCTCGCTGGCGAGGGGCATGGGCATGTGAGCGGTCATGCACAGCTCAGGTAGCCATGATGGCTTCGCGGCTAGTCTGACACATGGACCGCAACGGGCACGTGGCTCGCGGGACATCGCTCAGCACCTGCCAGCCCCAGCCGAGAGTTGACTCGGAGAAAGGTTCGAAATGTCGGCAACATCAGTACCAGCGGATGATCGACTCGAGGCATCCGGCGAAGACGCGGGCGACCAGGACACGGCACCACTGATCCTGGCCGCTGCCCGTCGCGTGCTTGCCCGCGAGGGCATCGGCGCTCTCACGATCGGTTCGATTGCGTCGGAGGCTGGAGTCTATCGGGCCGCCATTCACTATCATTTTGGCAGCAAGGACGGACTCATTGCCACGCTTATCGAGAGGTCCTGGGAAGAGGCGAGCCGCCAGTCCGCAATTGCCGCTCGAAGCTGTCCACCTGGCGAGGTTCGAGTGAGGTCCATGGTCGATGAATGGGTCGGCGGCGCCAGCCCCGACCTGCACCTTATGTTCTACGACGTCCTGGGCCGGGTGCTGCGTGATCCGAAGATGCGTGAGCAGCTTCAGAGCAACTACGAAAGCTGGACTGATCTGCTGAGTGAGCTGCTGTCGCCTTCCGGAGACGAAGACACATCCGCGGTGCTCCGGCCCTACGCGCTGATGCTACGTATGTTCCTGGACGGAGCTGTCCTCGAGCGTCTCATCAACCCCGAGAGCGATGACTGGAAGGTCGCCGCTGGGGCCGTGGAGCTCTTGCTGTCGGATGCGTTGGCTGGGTTGCCGCGGCAGCCGGCCCTCATCTCGGACTACGCAGATGGGGGGTCATCGTGACGCTTCCTGGTCTAGAACGTGAAGGCCACCATCGGAATCCCCGGCTTGCTCAAGCGCCAACGGCCGGGTGGCGCGAGAGCACAGGTCGGGGGTTTCCAGCGTCAGGGCGAGCATGCTGCGCCGACTTTCACTTGCGCTCAAGCCGGCAATACGACGGGGAGGGAGAATGAAGCGAGGAGTACAGACCGCTGCCCATAGCGGCGGCACCCAGGTCACCGTCTTCTCTGAGGGCGACATGGATGATCTCCATCTCGGTACCTTGGAGATTCTCGACCATACGGGCGTCTTTGTAGAGAGCGATGAAGCCCTCGACCTGTTCGCGGACGCAGGTTGCCGAGTGAATCGTGACACACACATCGTCAAGATCGCGCCGACGGTCGTGGCGGATGCACTTCGCTCGGTTCGCCCCAGCTTCCGACTTTGCGGACGATCACCGGCCGATGATGTCCTCATCGAGCAGGGACGGGTCGTGTTTGCTCCCTTCGGTGAGGGGCTGATGGTCAACGACCTCGCGACCGGGGAGAACAGGCAGTCGACCAAGCAGGACGTAGCGGATGTCGTTCTGCTTGCGGACGGCCTGGAGGGGCTTGAGCTCAACAATGCCGCAGTCGTGCCCCGCGATGTTCCGCCGGACAATGCGGAGCTTCACAGCCTCGAAGCCACCTTCCACAACACGACCAAACCGTTCGGCATCTCGTTCTTGGGTAAGCGTGATTGTGAGCTGGCGACCAAGATGGCGGCCATCGTCGCGGGCGGGGCCGACGCTCTGTACGAACGGCCCTTGCTCATGTTCGTGGGGTGTCCCGTGGCGCCGCTTGTGCTTCCGACAATCCTCACTGACAACTTCATCGCTGGTGCTCGCGCAAATGCTCCGATCCAGTGCACGTCCATGGGAATGGCTGGCGGCTCGACTCCCGTATCACTGGCCGGGACCCTGATGGTACAGAACTGTGAGCAGATGGCGTCGCTTGTCCTCGTGCAGCACGTCAATCGAGGGAATCCCTACTTCTACGGTAGCTCAACTTGCACGATGGACATGCGTTGGGGTTCGTCGGCCGTTGGCACGCCCGAGACTGCCCTCTACATGGCGGGCACGGCGGCGATGGCCCGATACTACGGGGTCCCCTCCTGGACTGCTGGCTACTAGGCAGACTCGAAAGTCTGTGACTGCCAGACCGGGCATGAGAAGACCCTGACCGGAATGATGGCACTGCTGGCAGGCGCCAGCGTCATCTTCGGACCAGGGATGCTCGAGTCAGGCATCACTTTCGATTTGGGACAGCTCGTTGTTGACCACGAGCTCATCGCAATGACCAAGTACTGTCGGTCTGGCATCGCGGTGAACGATGCAACCACGGCCATCGAGGAGATTATCTCCGCCGGTCCCGCAAGCCATTTCCTGGAAAACGCCAGCACACTGACGGGCATGCGCAACCTGAGCACGACGAAGCTGATCGACCGGCAGGTTCGAGAGTCATGGGAGGCTGCGGGATCGCCGGAGTTCTATGAAAGCGCAAAGCAGGAAGCACGACGAATCCTCCGGGAACACCACGCAGCACCTCTTGCCGATGACGTCGCTCGGGAAATGCGCGCGGTCGTTGCAGCTGCAGATCGGGAAGTCGGCGTCTTCGACTGACGAACGGGTGCCCGCTTAACGAAGGAAGGAAAGCGATTCATGGCCAGCTTGGAGACACTCAAGGCGATGGTTATCGCCGGTGACGAAGGCGCCACCCACGAGACAGAGGTGTTGCTTGCCGAGGGCAGCACAGCCAGAAACATCATCGATGACGCGCTCCTGCCGGGCATGGACGTGGTTGGCGAGCGGATGCGTAGCGGTGATTGCTTCATTCCGGAGGTTCTGCTCTCTGCTCGCACGATGCAGGCCTGCCTTGACATCGTGAAACCTCGCTTGGCCGTCGGCGAGAGTTCCAGCGTGGCCAAGATGCTTATTGGCACGGTCGAGGGCGACGTCCACGACATTGGTAAGAATCTTGTTGCGATGTTGCTGGAGGGCGCAGGCTTTGAGGTCGTCAATCTCGGCCGAAGCGTCAAGACCGTCGATTTCCTGAGTGCTGTACGTGAACACAGGCCCGACATTCTCGGCATGAGCGCTCTGCTGACGACGACAATCCCGCGCATGGGCGAGACGCTCAGGGCCCTCGAGGCGGCCGACCTGCGTGAGGGGCTCAAGGTCATCGTAGGCGGGGCTCCTGTCAACCAGGCATATGCTGATGAGATCGGCGCTGATGCGTACGGACCGAACGCGGCAGTCGCCGTGGATCGGTGCAGAGAACTCGCCAAACAGCTCGCGCCCAGATAGGCGGCGAGCCTCTTCATGTCATCGCCCACTCTGTCCATTCTGAGCACAGCTGATCGTGACGTCCTGCATGAGAGGACGCTGCAGGTCCTGGCTCAGACAGGAGCCTGCTTCGAGAGTGCTGTAGCGCGCGCCCGTCTGAGGGAAGCCGGCTGCAGGGTGGACGAGCAGAGCGGTTGGGTACGGTTCTCCTCCGACCTGGTGGAGTGGACGCTCTCGCAGCTTGGGCGCGACGTGTTGCTTGCCGCGCGCGACCCCAAACACGACGTCCTTCTCGACGGCTCAAGGACGTTCGTCACGACGACTGGCATCTGTCCGAGCGTCGTGGACCTCGAGACACTGGAGCACCGAGAGCCGAGGCTCAAGGATCTGGCCGAGGCGGGTCTGCTCGTCGATGCTCTCGATGAGCTCGGCCTCTGCTGGTTTTCGGTCAGCCCGACGGCCGATGCGCCAGACTTGATGACCGACCTGGCTTCGCTGGCGTGTCTCGTGGCAAGCACAGGGAAGCACATCCAGGGCCAGCTTGTGCGGCCTGAGGACGTTCCCTATGCAGTTGAGATCATGCGCCTTGCTGCGCCCGGCGTGGACCACAAGAAGCGTCCCATCTTCTCCAGCCTCTACTGCCCAGTTTCTCCGCTGCATCATGGGGCTCAGGCGATTGAGGCCGGCGTGGCGATGGCTCGCGAGTGCATCCCGATCGACATATACAGTCTGGCGCTTTCGGGTGCCACCAGCCCGATGTCGCTTGCGGGCACCATTGTCCAGACGTTGGCCGAGGAGATAAGCGCCGCCGTGTTGTTCAAGCTCATCAACGCGGATTGTCCTCTTATCCTGACGGGCAACGCTGGCATCTTGGATATGAGCACGTCGAGCTACGCATCGGCCACTCCTGAATGCAGCCTGATGAACGTCGCCCTCATAGAGATGATTCACTCATATGGCGCGCCGACGCAGTCCATCGGCCTCGCAATGGATTCCTTTGATCTCAGCTTTCGAGGCGGTTTGGAGAACATGGGTGTCGGTCAGCTGACGTGGCTTGCGCGCCCCGACATGATGACCGGACTGGGGGGCGTGGGAGGAGCTCAGGCTCTCTCTCTCTCCAAGCTGGTTTTGGACGCCGAAATGGTGCAGTACCTCGTTCGCCTATCGGATGGAGTGGTGCTGGGCGACGAACATGGAGACGTCGACGCGATCAAGCGCGTGGCTCCCCACGGCCACTTTCTCAGCGAGAAGGCGACGGTCAGGTTGCTGCGCTCGGGCGAGCACTGGCTGCCGACCCTACTCCGTCGCGGCGGCCACGACGAGTCGCAGCGCCAAGCGTCCGACGCCTCGACGCTCGCCAAGGAGAGGGTTGGGGAGATCCTCGCGAGCCACAGGGCTCTCCCGCTGCCCGAGGGGGCCGTTGAGGCAATAGAGCTGATGCTTGTACCGCTTAGAAGGGAACGGGCACGTGCTGGATCGCCCTTCAATGCCTGTCAACCCAAGGCGCAATGAGGCCCGGGCGACCGATACGTGCGCGTTTCATGGGCGCATTCATGCGGAGCTGGCGGTGCTCGCAGCTCGAGCGCGAACGTTGCACCAGAATGCTGGAGGTACATGCGCAATGAGCGAAGTGGTCTACCCATACATTCCCAACTCCGCGCCCGAGACCAGGGCTGCAATGCTGAACGCCATCGGGGTTCGAGGCGTCGATGACCTGTTCAAGGACATTCCCGATCGACTTCTCCTGAAGCGACCACTGAAGCTGCCTGCGCCGCTCCTCTGCGAGTGCGATCTAGAGAGGCACGTGCGGGGCATTCTCGCTCGCAATGTGTCCTGTGACGATCGCCTGAGCTTCCTGGGCGCGGGCTCCTACCAGCACTACGTACCAGCGGTCGTGGATTCCATGATAGCTCGTGGAGAGTTCCTCACGGCCTATGACGGCAACGCCTACTCGGACGGTGGGCGCCTTCAAGCCACCTTCGAGTATCAGAGTCTGCTCTGCGACCTCCTGAACATGGACGTGACGGGCTTCCCCTCAGCCTGCAGCCTGCATGCCACAAATACCGCGCTTCGCATCGCGTCGCGCGTGACCGGGCGGCATGAGGTGCTTGTGCCGGCCACAATGAACCCGCGTCGCGCGCAGCACCTGCATGCATACCGGCGTGCGGAAGAGGTCGCCACTTTCACTTCTGTCGACGCTGACTCCGAGACTGGACTTATGGACATGGAGGACCTGCGTCGCAAGCTAACGCCCGAGGTCGCTGGCGTTCTTGTGGAGAACCCAACGTATCTCGGCGTGATCGAGTCGCAGGTTCGTGAAATCGGCGAAGCCGCGCATGCGATGGGCGCTCTGCTGATTGCGTGCGTCAATCCTATGTCGCTAGGCGTCCTTGCCTCGCCGGGCGACTATGGCGCCGACATCGCTTGCGGCGACGCCCAGCCCCTCGGTGTGCATATGAACTATGGCGGCGGCGCATTGGGCTTCGTGGCCATCCGCGCCGAGTATGTGATGGAGTTCCCGAATTTGATGGTGAACATCGCACCCACTCTGGACGGCGAAGGGTTCGGCTTTGATTTCTTCGCCTTGCCGGAACGCCTCACCTACATCGCTCGAGAGAACGCGAAGGAGTACACGGGAACGATGGCCTGCCTCTGGGCAATTGCCGCGGCCGTCTATCTGTCGTTGATGGGGCCGCAGGGTATGCGCGACATCGGCGAGACGATCATCAGGAAGTCTCACTACGCCAAGTCGCTTCTGGCTGACACGCCGGGCCTCGGTCTCCCCTTGGCAGCCCCGCACTTCAACGAATTCGTCGTCAACTTCGACGGGACCGGTCGCACCGTAGCGGAGGTCAACGCCTCGTTGCTCGAAAAGGGGATATACGGCGGCGCTGATCTCAGTGCGGACTTTCCTGGTCTCGGGCAGAGCGCTCTCTACTGTGTGTCCGAGGTTCACTCGGCCGATGATCTCAGGCTCCTGGCGAATGCACTTCGAGACGTGACACGATGACCGACCAGACTAGGTTGCGCCGTTTTCACTCGGCATGTTGGGATGAGCAGCTCCTGACTGACATGTCGGTCGACGGCGAGCGCGGCATTCTCGTGCCAACTCCCGAACGCGAGATTATGGACGCTTTCCACAGTCTCGATGGCCTAGTGCCCGCGAGTGTGGCGCGCGACCGACCGCCCAACCTACCCGAGCTGGCTCAACCTCAAGTCGTCCGTCACTTCAGCCGTCTCTCTCAAATGACCATGGGTGGCGATGTGCAGAGCGACATCGGACAAGGCACCTGCACGACCAAGTACAACCCCAAGGTAAACGAGCGGTTGGCCGGATTGCCGCAGATGACCGAAATGCATCCGCTGCAGCCCGTTGAGACCGCGCAGGGCATTCTCGAGATCCTTCATCGTGCCCGCGGCTTCATGATGGAGATCGCCGGTATGGACGAAGTGAGCTTCCAGCCAGGACATGGCGGCCAGGCTGTAATGGCGGCGGCTGCCATGGTGAAGGCCTACCACGAGGCTCGTGGGGAAGCGCATCAGCGTGACCAGGTCATCACGACGATCCACTCGCATCCGTGCAATCCGTCAGGTCCGGCCGCCGTTGGCTATGAAGTGATCACCCTATGGCCGGACGACAGGGGCTACCCGGACCTCGCAGCACTTGAAGCCGTCGTGAGCGATCGTACGGCTGCCATCTTCATCACCAACCCCGAGGACGTTGGCCTCTACAACCCGCAGATTGACCAGATCGTGGACATCGTGCACGGAGCCGGTGGTCTCTGCTACACAGACCAAGCGAACTTGAACGGGGTCATTGGACGCGCCCGCGCGGGAGATGCAGGCTTCGACATGTGCCATTTCAACCTCCACAAGACGTTCGCAACACCACACGGCTCGCATGGGCCGGGTTGCGCCGCCCTTTGCGTGAGTGACTATCTTGCCCGCTATTTGCCGCTTCCCATAGTCACGTTCGACGGCCACTCTTACGGCCTCGACTTCGACCGTCCGGACAGCATCGGTCGGGTCAAGGATTTCGTGGGAAACGCAATGGTCGTCCTGCGCGCCTACGCTTGGGTGATGAATCTCGGTGCCGAGGGCCTGAAGCAGGTTGCCGACACGACGGTGCTCAACAACAACTATCTGGCGGAACTCCTGCTTGGCATTCCCGGCGTTGAGTACTCCTATGGCACGGATGACCGTCGACGGCTCGACCAGATCCGCTTCACCCTTGAGAAGATCACCCGGGACACGGGTATCACTGCGGCCGACCTTTCGACCCGCATCACCGACTTTGGGCTGCAGAAGTTCTGGCTCAGTCACCATCCGGTGACAGTGCCCGAACCGTGCACGCCCGAGCCGACGGAGACAAACTCACTGCAGGAGCTTGAGGAGTGGGCCGCCGCCATGCGGCAGATGGTGGAAGAAGCCTATGAGACCCCGGACGTCATCAGGACCGCGCCGCACAACGGCGTGACGACGAGGCTCGATCGAAGCTACCTTGAGCGGCCTGAGCTCACCTACGTGACGTGGCGACAGTGGAAGCATGCTACCGAGAAAGCGGCCTCTGTGTCGTGAGTGGGGACTACCCAACATGACGCCCGTTGTTGGCCTGATAGTGAACCCCATCGCAGGCATGGGTGGACGCGTCGGTCTGAAAGGCAGCGACGGAGATGCCCTGCGATGCGCGGTCGAGCTGGGCGCGAAGCCCGAGGCACCAGACCGCGCTCGTCGGTTGGTGTCCGCTATGTTGCCGAATGCGAATCGGATTCGTTTCCTGACGTGCGGTGCGTCAATGGGCGCAGATGCGTTCGATTGCCGTCGAGGTGATGTGTCGATCATCGTTGATTGCCCGGCTAGCGACACGTCCAGGGTTGACACGATGCGCGCGGCTTCTGTCATGGCTGGACATGGCGTTGATCTGCTTCTCTTCGTTGGCGGCGACGGGACGGCCCGCGACGTCTGTGAGGCTGTTGGAGACTCGGTGACAACGCTGGGCGTGCCCGCAGGCGTAAAAATGCATTCGGCTGTCTTTGCCACTACGCCGCAGGCTGCGGCGGAACTTGCCGGACGCTTCCTCGGGGGCTGGGCTCCGCGCACGCGCGAGGGCGAAGTCATGGACATCGACGAGGACGACTATCGCGCTGGACGGCTGAGCGCGCGCCTATTCGGCTACCTGAGAGTGCCATCAGACGAGCGCTTCGTGCAGGGGGCCAAGGCATGCAGTTCGGTCGCCGAAGCCGTGGCAGCAGCCGATATTGCCGAAGCGACTGTGGAGCACATGGAACCGGGCGTCGCCTACATCCTTGGTCCCGGCACAACGACTCGCGCTATCGCTGAGCGGCTAGGCGTCGCCAAGACGCTTATCGGTGTGGATGTCGTTAAGGACGGCAAGCTCCTTGCACAAGACGTAGGTGAGGAGGAGCTCGTTGACCTAGCCAGCGAGATCCCTGCCCGAATTGTCGTCGCCGTGGTTGGGGGCCAAGGCTACCTCTTCGGTCGTGGCAATCAGCAAATGAGCCCTCGAGTGATCGGCCTCGTGGGCAGAGACCGCATTCTAGTTGTCGCCACCGAGGCGAAGATCGCGGCGCTGCGCGGACGACCGCTTCTAGTCGACACCGGGGACGAGAAGACAGACGCCATGCTTTCGGGTTATTTGAAGGTCAACACGGGTCGCGGCAGGTCAACGCCGTATCGGGTCGAGGCCTGACCTTGCAGTGCAATCGCTCGATTCTCGAGGGGCCAAGGAGGCCGACTTGACATGGGTCGGATAAGTCGCGACGCAGCACTGTGCTACGGGTGTAGGACGTGTCAGTTGGTGTGTTCGTTCCACTTGACCGGCTGTTTCTGGCCGGAGGAGAGCAGCATCCAAGTATCCCGCAGACCGCAGACTGGCGTCGTGCGTTGGAGCATCGACGAGCGCTGTGATGGGTGCGTCTCCGAGCAGGAATGCCTCTGCGTCGCGCACTGCGCCTATGGAGCTCTCAAGACGGTCGACGCCGGATCGGCTGAGGAGGCGGACCGTGAATAGGCACCGTGACATCCGCGGAGGCTTGGCCGGGAGGATTCTCCGCGTCGATCTCTCGACTGGCGCGATCTCCACCGAGGACAGCCTCGGATACGCTGCGAGGACCCTGGGGGGAAGAGGCACCAACTCCCTCATTCTCATCAACGAGATCGTGCCTGGAACAAGGTGGGATGACCCAGAGAACCTTCTGTGCTTCGGAGCGGGCTCTCTCGTCGGGACTGCTGCTCCAGGGGCCTGTCGGACGGACGTTTCCACGATCAACGTCTTCTCTGGCGGAAAGGGCTCTGCGAACGTAGGGGGTTTCTGGGGCCCCGAGCTCAAGTACGCCGGGTTCGATCACATCGTCATTCGCGGCAAGGCCAAGCAGCCGGTGTATCTCTATGTCGTCGACGGTCGTGCCGAAATGCGCGACGCGAACTGGCTGTGGGGGAAGACCACTTCTCAGACAGAGGCCATGCTGCGCAAGGCGCTTCATGACGAGGGCATCGAGATAGCGACGATTGGACCCGCGGGCGAGAACCGAGTTCGCGGCTCAGCGATCATGGTCGACACTGCCAAGGCCGCGGGCGGATCGGGCGTCGGATGTGTCATGGGAGACAAGAACCTCAAGGCGATCGTGGTGCGGGGTCACGGGAAGATCGACGTCTTCGACCCTCCGGGATTCATGAGTGCGGTCGCCACGGCCTACCGTCAGTGCGAAGCCAATCGGGAGAAAGTGAGCTCAATGCGTCGCTCGGCCGTCGCCCGCTTCGAGGACCTTGAGTTCGAAGGCTGGGAGACTTGCCTCGTGGTCCGCAATGGACAAGACGACTACTGGGACATGGGAAAGAGAGCTCGTTTGATGAACTCCGAAACCGGTGTTCCAAGCATGCGCAGGGCGGTCCGGGCGTGTCCATCGTGCCCCACCGGCTGCATGCCCTATATGGAAAAGCCCCGAGACAAGTACCCCGAGATGAAAGGCGAAGGATTCTGGATCAACGCCGTCATGTCCATTTCTCGGTTCGACATCTCTGATCCCGAGACGGCCTTGTCATTCTGGCTTCTCGCCAATGAGCTGGGGCTGGATACGGACTATGTGGCCTCCAGCGTTGCCTGGCTTTTCGAGTGCTACGAGCGAGGCCTCATCTCCAAGAAGGACACAGATGGGCTCCAGCTGACGTGGGGTAACGGACCTGCCCTCATCGAGATGGTGCGCAAGGTCGCCTATCGTGAAGGCATTGGCGAACTTCTGGCCGATGGCGCGCTTGAGGCCGCCAAGAAGATCGGCCAGAACTCAGAGTACTATCTGAGTCACGTCAAGGGTCAGCCCTCCATTGAGCCCTTCCGTATCCCTGCAGGATGGGGACTGGGAGTCGGCACTTCGCCTGTCGCCGGCAGGCACATGCGCGGGGCAGTTCGCGGCCCTGGTCATTCAGGCCCGAGTGGCCTCGATTTCGACTCCACCGACTATCGCAACCAGGCGAGGGCCGTGGTATGGCAGGGCAAGACCAAGGAGCTCGAAGACAACCTAGGTATCTGCAATTACATCGGGACCTGGTCTGGCGCCCATTTCCTGACCCCAGCGAACTTCGCAGAACTGGTCCGGACGGGGCTTGGGCTCGAAGTGACGGAGGGGGATCTCATGGACCACTACTCCGCTATCGGCAGGAATCTGGAGAAGGCGTTCAACAGCCTACATACGGACTTGGGGCGGGAAGACGATCTTCCCCCTCAGCGGTTCCAGCGGGAGGCAGTGAAGTCCGGCCCTCATCAGGGATCAAGAGCCGAGAAGGATCAATACGAAGACATGCTTGACGAGTTCTACGCCCTGTGGCGTTGGGACAAAGAGACCGGCATGCAGACCCGTGCGGACTTGGAGAGGCTTGGCTTGCAGGACGTTGCAGAGAAGCTGGATGAGAGACTGGCTTGCCGAGAACCACTCGATGAATCCCTCTGACCCCTTTATCGATGCAAGTGTCGGCTAGACCGAAACCAGGAGTCTGCGATGGCAACACTCGAGACTGAATTCGCAGGGGTTCGTCTGCGCAATCCTTTGATTCTCTCGTCTGCGACACCCAGCTGGGACGGTGCGCATTGTCGTGAGGCGTGGCAAAACGACGCTGGCGCGATAGTACCGAAGAGTCTCGCCCCGCCAGTCAAGTTCGCCCAACATCCGCGCAGCGGCCGCATGAAGATCATCCGCGAAGGCAAGAAGCAAATCGGGATGATCAACATCGAGCTCTACACGACCATGGACTTGCGGCATTGGCTGCAAAATGACCTACAGGAAGCGTCTCAGGGCGGCAGCTGCATCATCGCGAGCGTTGTGGCTCACCCGGATCCAGAGTCCACGGCGCGCAATGCTCGCATCATCGAAGACACCGGCAAAGTGGCGATGTTCGAGATCAACGTGTCCTGCCCGATGCCCGCCGACGAGTCGAAGGTCGGTTTCCAGATGGGGAACGACCCAGCAGCTTGTCATGCGCAGCTTCGCGCCGTAAAGAACGCGGTCGAACTTCCCGTAGGCATCAAGCTCAGTCCAACGACTCACAGCATGATTCCCGTGGCCGAGGCAGCCGAGGCGGCCGGAGCTGACTTCCTTACGATTGGCAACTCTGTGCGCGCTTTCGCGGGAGTGGACGTATTCACCGGTTTGCCGAAGCTGCCGGCCTACGGAGGGTACAGCGGTCCAGCGATCAAACCGATTACGCAGAGGCACGTCTCCGAAGTGGCGCGAGCTGTCTCGACTCCCATCTCGGCCTGTGGCGGCGTGTCCACATGGGAAGACGTCGTCGAGTACGTGATGCTCGGGGCAACGACAGTCCAACTTTGCACAAGCGTCATGTGGAAGGGATACGGCCATTTCCAGACGATTCTCGGCGGGCTCAGGGGATATATGGAGAGCCAAGGTCTAGAGTCCCTTGCCGCCGTCCGCGGGCAGGCGCTCCCTCACATCTTGACCATTGACGAGGTCGCAAAGCGGCCTCCACTCGTCGCACGCGTAGACCCGGAGACATGCGCGAACCTGAAGGGGGGTGGCTGCGAGCTCTGCGGCAGAGTCTGCTTCTATGGGGCGATCGCATTCTCCCCTCGGCTGCAAGTGACCGCCGAGAAGTGCGACGGCTGCAACCTCTGCGTTGAGATCTGCCCGAATGGGGCTCTCCAGTTGATCCCGCCGGACTAACTCCCTGAGCAGTTCCCGGAGGACCCCCGTCCCGCCCAGTGTCCGGAGGAACCAGATGCATGATCGCGTGATGGAGTTGATCGAAAGGGATCGCGACGTCGTCGTCGCCTTTCTCCAAGACCTGATCAGAATCCCGAGCGTGACCGGTAGCGAAGGGCAGATTCAGAACTTCATCGCCGGCCGCCTTGGGTCGATGGGTCTGGAGGTCGACCTTTGGGAACCGGATTGGAATGCGCTCAAGGCGCACCCGGCCTATGTGGCTGTGTCGCGAGGTTACGAGGGGCGGCCGAATCTCGTTGGAACCCTTCGAGGGCGAGGGGGCGGGAGGTCGCTTCTCTTCAACGGACATGTCGATGTGATCCCGGCGGTGGACGACGGTTGGATTCACGGACCCTGGTCGGGCGATCTGGAGGAAGGACGCATCTACGGCCGAGGAGCCTCGGACATGAAGGCCGGGCTGGCGGCAATGACAATGGCGGTGGATGCGGTGGTCCGCGCGGGAGTGCGCCTCAAGGGAGACGTTATCCTCGAGTACACGGTCGATGAGGAGTTGAGCGGCAACGGCACTCTCGCCTGTGTGATGAGAGGGTACCGCGCCGACGGTGGCGTCTGCTGCGAGACGAGCAGCATGCGAGTCCAGCCTGGCTCGATCGGTCGTATCTGGTTCGAGATCAAGGTGAGCGGGAAAGCGGCTGGGATTCAGCGGCGATGGGAAGGTGTGAACGCCATCGACAAAGGCTACCTCGTCACCCAAGCGGTCTCCGACTTTGAACGCAAACGGATCGAGCGCGTGAAGCATCCCCTTTATCCCGAGATGCGTGAGGCGATTCCGTGCATGGTGGGCATCTTCGAAAGCGGTTCATACCACAGCGCCTTCCCCGACATGTGCGTTCTGAAGGGGAGCATGGCAACGGTTCCGGGCGAAGACTCGAGGGCGGTCGAACGCGAGTTCATCCGGTTCGTTCTCGAGACGACGTCCGTGGATCCGTGGTTGAAGGACCATCCGCCGGAGATTGCCTTTGTCGGGTACTTCGCGGAGCCGTCTGAGATTCCCACGGATAGTCCCGTTGTCGAGTCGCTTCTACGTAGCTTCCGCAAGGTCAACGGCGCGGACCCCGTCATCAGCGGGCGTGAGGGAGCGGCCGATACGCGACATCTGAATCGATATGCCGAGACGCCGACCGTCATTTTTGGCCCAGGAAAGAGTGAACAGATGCACGCCAACAACGAGTGGGTAGCGGTGGACGACCTGGTCTCTGCGACCAAGGTCTTGGCCGCCACGATCCTAGACTGGTGCGGATATGTGTCTTCGTGACGGTGTGGAATCGTCGCCGCGCCCGTATAACGCCGAATCGCATCGGGAGGTGACGCATGGCTGACTCCGTGAGGGAAGCCCGACTCAAGAAGGCGATCCAAAGGGCCCGCGAGCGGGGCGTGCTTATCCCTACGTTCAGGCAAATGATTGACCCTGATCTGATACCCGGGAAGGTCAAGAGAAAGCTGGCGGAGGTGGGGCTCTGGGACATCGACCCCGTCAACCTCTTCCGCATCGGCTGGAAGAACGAACCGACGCCCTTCGGAGGTCAATTCGGCGGCGTAAACCGTGTGGAATTCTCATCCAAGCTCACCGGGGTGGACGCACGGATAATCGCCCTCGTCGGCAAGTGGTTTCCCACCGGATCACACAAGGTCGGCGCCACATTCGGCTGCCTCGTCCCCAAGCTAGTGAGCGGACAGTTCGATCCGACGGTGCAACGGGCCGTCTGGCCCTCAACAGGTAACTTCTGTCGGGGCGGAGCCTACAACTCGACGCTCCTAGGCTGTGAGTCCATTGCGATCCTTCCGGAAGGAATGAGCAGAGAGCGCTTCGACTGGCTCGCGAACGTAGCCGGCGAGATCATCGCCACCCCGGGCGGCGAGAGCAACGTCAAAGAGATATTCGACAAGTGCTGGGAGCTGCTCCACACGCGCCCCGACACGGTGATCTTCAACCAGTTCGACGAGTACGGGAATCACCTCTGGCACTACCACGTCACGGGTCGCGCGGCGGCGGAGATGGTGGCCTCAGAATTGCACGAGACGGGCCGTTTGGCAGGGTTCGTGTCTCAGAGTGGATCCGCCGGCACATTGGGCACCGGAGACTATCTGAAGGAGCTGTACCCGGCGACGAAGATCGTCGCCAGCGAGGCTCTGCAGTGCCCCACTCTCCTGATGAACGGCTACGGTGATCATCGCATCGAGGGCATTGGCGACAAGCACGTTCCCTGGATCCACAACGTCCGCAACACGGACGTCGTCATGGCCATCGATGACGAAGCCTGTCTTAGCTTGCTTCGCTTGTTCAACGAGCCGGAGGGCAGGCTGTTCCTCGAGGCTGAAGGGGTCCCCAGCGTCCTCCTCGACAAGCTGGACCTGATCGGCATCTCGGGAATCGGGAACTTGCTTTCCGCCGTCAAGTTCGCGAAGTACTTCGAGCTGGGCGCCAACGACATAGTCGTCACGGTTCTCACGGATTCCGTGGAGCTATATCAGACGAGACTCCAGGAAATGCGACTGGATCGTGGACAGTACGCTAGGTCCGACGCGGAACGCGACTTCAATCGCTACCTTCTGGGTCAGTCGACCGACCACATGCTCGAACTCGACTTCCCGTCTCGCAAACGGATACACCAGCTGAAGTACTTCACGTGGGTGGAGCAGCAGGGCAAGACGCTCGACGAGTTGAACCGGCAGTGGGATGAGTTTCCCGAATACTGGGGTCGCATCCACGACGAAGTCACAGAAATTGACCAACAGATCGAAGCTTTCAACTCGCGTACGGGCGTCCTGGACGCCCTCTAGCCAATTCAGTCGCCGGAGACAATCCCCCAGCAGCACACGTCTCGCGGCCCGATTCCCACACTGCGTCGTCGCGGCGCCAGCACAGGCGAACCCGTGACCCCGTCTCTCGCCGCCCTGCTTCCGATCAGCCTACTCTGGGAGGCGAGTGGCGGTGCGTCCCCCGCTGGCGTCGTGGCCTGAAGGGTACGTCTATTCCGATTCGCCCTCTGAGCAGCGCCGATGTAGCATCGCGCCGTGCTCTTCTCCCTTCTCTACCTCCTGCTGCGGCTCTTGCTGCGAGTCCCTTCGCCCGGTAGGGATCGAGAGCGCGAGCTCGAGCTCGAGCTGCTCGTCCTTCGCCATGAGCTCACGGTTCTCAAGCGGAAGGTCGGCCGTTCCAAGCTTCGCCGCGTCGACAAGGTGTTCCTGACGGCGTTGTCTCGCGTGCTGCCTCGCCAGCGTTGGTCTGCTTTCATCGTCACTCCGGGCACGCTCTTGCGCTGGCACCGCGAGTTGGTGAAGCGCAAGTGGACCTTCAAGACCAGGCCCGTGGGACGCCCGCCCTTGGACCCGAAGCTAGCGGCCTTGATCGTACGCATGGCAGGAGACAACCCCCGCTGGGGCTACTTGCGTATCAAGGGCGAATGCCAGAAGCTCGGACTGCGCGTCTCGGCCACCACCGTGAAGAAGGTTCTGCTCGGCGCCGGGCTTGATCCTGCTCCGCGCAGGGACGGCCCAGCTGGTCTGAGTTCCTGCGCTTCCAGGCCGAGGGGATTCTCGCGTGTGATTTCTTCACTGTCGAGACTGCCTTCCTGCGCACGCTCTACGTGCTGTTCTTCATCGAGGTCGGTTCCCGCCGGCTGCACATCAGCGTCGCGACGCGCAACCCGGATGGGCCCTTCGTCACCCAACAGGCGCGCAACCTGTGCTACACGCTCGATGAGCGTGAGGAGCCAGTGCGCTTCCTCATCCACGATCGCGACACCAAGTTCTGTGGCCCGTTTGACGAGGTGCTTCGCACCGAAGGCATCCGCGTCATCCGCACGCCGATCAGGTCACCCCAGGCCAACGCCTTCGCTGAACGCTTCGTGCGCACGGTGCGCCATGAACTCCTCGATCTCACGTTGATGTGCGGACGAAGACACCTCGACCACGTGCTTCGCCGCTACGCAGAGCACTACAACGCGCAGCGACCGCACCGCGGCCTTGAACTACGCACCCCGGCGGGTGTGGCCCCTCGGGAGTTCGTCCCCGACGTGCAGAGGGTGCGCCGAATCGATGTCCTCGGGGGTCTGATCTGCGAGTACGAGTCGGTGGCGGCATGACGAATCGGAATAGATGTACCCTTCAGGGCGACATGACAACTACGGATCCGTGCTCGCGGCACACCCGGACAGTCGCAAGGGCGGCCACCTACAAACCTCGGGCTCGCAGCCCATAGTGTACGACGGCCTGCCCAACCTGCATCTCCCTGAAGCCCTTGGCATCCGGAACGCGCCGAGGCTACGCCGACGGCGCGACGACGCAAGGACTCCATGGGTGGAGTTTCATGGCCCTACAACCAGAAGCGACCACATCGAGCACCGGCTTCAGGCTGCCGAAAGTGCTGCGTCGGTCGCAGAGTTCGGCGTCGTACCGCACATCCAGTGGCGAGATCTTCTCGGTGGACTCACCCACGAGCGCGAGAGCGCGGCATGATCGAGTACTTGCACCCCACGGGCTGCGGATCGGTACGTGGAGAAGGCCATCAGCTGGGCCTTGGCGCAGCGGGGAAGTCACGGCTGGGATTACAAGTGTCTTGCGTTCGTCTGCGACGCCTACCAGCACGCCGGAGTTACACCGCAGCGTTGGTCCTCGGCAATCGTTGCGGCGAATGCTCTGAGGGCCTCGTCAAACAAGGGAGTTACCGCCTCGCGGCGCCTGGGTCTTCTACCGGCACGCCCCTTGGGGCCATGCCGCCCTCTCCTTAGGCGATGGGCGGATCGTACATGACTTCGGCAGCCAGGGGGTGATCGTCTCGAACTACCGACGCATTGGATTCACCTATGTTGGCTGGGCGGTTCCCAAGACCGCACCGCGGGTAACCCTGTGACCTGACGATCTGGCCGGAGGCGGCAGGGTCCTTTGCCCTGGCGCCGAATCTCTTCGCCGAGCCTCGTTTGTGTAGCCGGGCAAAGCCGAAGGTCGTCAACCGCTCGCCGTCGGTCCGCATCGCGCCGGTCAGCGATGCCGCCGGGTGCGGCGCCGCGAGCTGTGCCCGTCTTGCGTGAGCGCCTCGAACTCCTCGAGGTACTTGCCGGCGCCGACTGCCACACAGGTGAGCGGCGACTCGGCAAGGTGTACCGGCATCTGCGTCTCCTCGCGCAGGCGCTCGGTGAGCCCCTGCAGCAGCGAGCCGCCGCCAGCCAGCATGATGCCGCGGTCCATGATGTCGCTAGTGAGCTCGGGCGGGGTCTTGTCGAGCGTGGCCTTGACCGCGTCGACGATCGCCTGCACCGGCACCTTGATCGCAGTGCGGATCTCCTCGGAGGAGAGGGCGATCGTCTTGGGCAGGCCCCTTGCGAGGTCGCGGCCGCGGATCTCGACCTGCTCCTCTTGGGGCAGCGGGTGCGCCGAGCCGACCGAGAGCTTGATCTCCTCAGCGGTCTGGCTGCCGATCCGGAGCTTGTACTCCTTCTTGATGTGACTCAGGATCGCCTCGTCGAGCTCGTCGCCGCCCACGCGGATGGACTGGCTGACGACGATGCCGCCGAGGGAGATGATGGCGACCTCGCTGGTGCCGCCCCCGATGTCGACGATCATGCTGCCGGTGGGCTCTGCGACGGGCAGGCCGGCGCCGATGGCGGCCGCCATGGGCTCCTCGACCAGCGTCGCCCACCTGGCACCGGCCGCGTAGGTGGCCTCTGCTACGGCGCGCTTCTCGACGCCGGTGACGCCGCCTGGCACACAAATCACCACGCGAGGGCGCGCCCACTTGTTCTGCACGACCTTGCGGATGAAGTGGCGCAGCATCTGCTCGGTGACGTCGAAGTCGGCGATGACGCCGTCCTTGAGCGGTCGCATCGCCGTAATCGTCGCCGGCGTGCGCCCGAGCATGCGCTTGGCCTCGGCGCCGACGGCGTGGACCTCACCGGTGCGATCATCGATTGCGACGAACGACGGCTCCGAGAGCACGATGCCCTTGCCGCGGAGGTAGACGAGGGTGTTGGCGGTCCCGAGATCGATGGCCATGTCGCGCGCGCCGAACCCGTGGGTGAATCCGAGGAAGCCGATGACGAACTCCTTTCGATCTGTGACCGGACCCCAATCGCCGATCGGTCTCTCATGATAGCGCCGTGGCTACCTCCGCGTGGGAGACGGGGGAGCGTAGTCGGCTAGTGTGAGCCCGCGGGGTGCAAAATACTCGATCGCGTCTCGCTCCGGCGGTGTTCTTGCAGCACTCGCACGCTCGTCCCGCTGGTGCTTTGACGATCGAGGGCACGAAGGCCGCGGCGCACGTGCATGATGTCTTGTGCGCGCCAGGCTCGATGGGCCACAGTCATGCGGCAGTCGTACATGTGGCGGCCGCTCAACTGCCGACACGTTGCCGCCGAGACGCCTCACCACGGCCCGTCACGCCTGAGCACGGCCCAGCACCGGGCTCGTGCAGACACCGTAAGCGTTCAGGTCCCCCGCTGAATCAGGTGAGCAGCGGGATGGGGTCGCCGCGGATCTTGGCGGCAAGCACGTCGCTGAGGTAGGCGAAGAGCGAGCGCCCCTGCAGGCGGCAGGTGACTGAGGC
>Ga0209539_1000316_pt1 | contig 29057 bp, 27 predicted proteins | sample BarGraNGADG00312_2_FD_184499 | JGI IMG/M metagenome (GOLD analysis project Ga0209539, IMG submission 184499) | Arctic peat soil microbial communities from Barrow, Alaska - Barrow Graham LP Ref core NGADG0011-312 (SPAdes) (version 2) | ecosystem: Environmental > Terrestrial > Soil > Wetlands >...
TGTTCGTCTTCGCCGCCATCTCCGTCCTGCGACAGGATCTCTACTCCGCCACGCGTGTCACGCCCCGCGGCCCCGGCCGTCGTGACACCCGATCCGCTGCGCGCCCGTCCCCCCGCGGTGCGCCCGACGGCGCCGGGATGGCGGGTGCCGCCGCCGGACCGCCGGCGCCCGTGGCCGTGCCGACGCCGCAGGCCGGCGCCTCCTCCCTCGAGACCAGCCGCACGGGCCCGTCGCGGCAGTCGATCACTCGCCCGCCGTCGCGCCTGGTGGTGACGGCCGGGAAGCTCGCCGGCACGTCGTTGCCGCTGGGACGCTCCGCGATCGTCGTCGGCCGGGCGCAGTCCTGCACGCTGGTCCTCGAGGACGACTACGCCTCGTCGCGCCACGCCCGCATCTTCCCGCAGGGCGACCAGTGGTTCGTCGAGGACCTCGGCTCCACGAACGGCACCATGGTTGCCGGCCAGCCGATCACCGAGGCGACCCCCCTCACCCCCTCCACCCAGGTCCGCATCGGGCAGACCGTCATGGAGTTGCGCCGGTGACCGTCCAGCTGAACTACGCCGCGCGTTCCGACGTCGGACTCGTGCGCGCCGGCAACCAGGACTCGGCCTACGCGGGGCCCCACCTCCTTGTCCTCGCGGACGGCATGGGCGGCCCCGCGGGCGGCGACATCGCGTCGTCGGTGGCCGTGGCGCACCTCGCCCCCCTCGACGACGACGTCCCCCCCGCGGACGACCTCCTCCACCTCCTGCGGGACGCCGTCGAGGCGGCGCACGGCGAACTCATGGAGCGCTCCCAGGAGGCGCCGGAGCTGGCCGGCCTCGGCACCACGTGCATCGCGGTGCTGCGCAGCGGCAACAAGCTCGCGATGGTCCACATCGGGGATTCGCGCGCCTACCTGCTGCGGGGCGGCATCCTCACCCAGGTGACGACGGACCACACCTACGTCCAGCACCTCGTGGACACCGGCCGGATCAGCGCGGAGGAGGCCGAGCACCACCCGAACCGCAACATGATCCTGCGGGCGCTCGGGGACAACGACGGCGAGGTGCTGCTCGACGAGTCGGTGCGCGAGGCGCTCCCGGGCGACCGCTGGCTGCTGTGCTCCGACGGGCTGTCCGGCATGGTGGCCAGGGACACCATCGAGGACGCGCTCAACCGGTTCGCAGACCCGGGCGAGTGCGCGGACAGGCTCATCGACCTCGCCCTGCGGGCGGGGGGTACCGACAACATCACCGTGGTGATCGCGGACGTGATCCGCACCGCTGACATCGACGTCGCCCACCCGCCCGGGACCGTGCCCCAGGTGGTGGGCGCCGCCGCGACGAACCGCCTCGCCGCGTCGCGCGCAGCCACGGCCACGACCCCGGCGGCCGAGTCCCCCGCCGCGAGGGCGGCGGCCCTCACCCCGCGCCGGGACGCCGAGGGTGAGGACGACGCCGCCCCCCGCCGTCGCGGCGCCGGCCGGGTGATCGGGTTGGCAGTGGGACTCCTCCTCATCGTGGGCCTCCTCGTGGGTGGCGGCGTGCTCGGCTACCGCTGGACCCAGACGCAGTACTTCGTGGCCACCAGCGACGGCTATGTGGCGGTCTACCGTGGCATCCCGCAGGAGATCGGGCCCCTCAGCTTCGCCTCGCTGCACGAACGCACGGACCTCAAGGTGGCGGACCTCCCGGGAGTGGCCCGCGACCGCCTGGAGCAGCCCATCACCCGCCAGTCCCTGGCGGCGGCCGAGCAGGTGGTGGAGAACCTTCGCGAGACCGTGGCGCCCGTGGCGCCCACGGCGCCCACGACGCCCACGACGGCGCCCAGCGCGGACCCCTCGGCCTCCCCGACCCCGGTGCCCTGATGGCGACCGTCACCCACGAGACCGTCCGCACGGGTCGCGGCTCCGAGATCCTGCTGCTGGTGATCGCCGTCGGGATCGGGATCTACGCCTACGTGCAGGTGGCGCTGAACATGAACGGCGTGGCTCCCGAGCGCATCACCCTGCAGGCAGGGGCCTTCACGGTGCTCGCGGTGGTGGTGCACCTGCTGGTGCGCTGGAAGGCGCCCTACGCGGACCCGGTGATCCTGCCCGCGGCTGTCGCGCTCACCGGCATCGGGCTCGCCATGATCTACCGGCTGGACATCAGCTACACGGAACTCGGCCGCCCCTCGGGGTTCGCCCCGAAACAGTTGGTGTGGACCGTGATCGGGATGGGCGCCGCCACCGCGATCGTGCTCTTCTTCACGGATCACCGTGTGCTGCGCCGCTACACCTACGTGTCCCTGGTGGCGGGCATCGTGCTCCTCCTGCTGCCGATGGTGCCCCTCCTGGGCAAGAACATCAACGGCTCCCGCATCTGGATCGGGGTGGGGCCGCTCACCTTCCAGCCCGGTGAGATCGCCAAGATCTGTCTTGCCGTCTTCTTCGCCGGCTACCTGGTGGACGCGCGGGACAACCTGGCGCTCGCCGGACCGAGGATCCTCGGCCTCCACCTGCCCCGCATGCGCGACCTGGGCCCGATCCTGCTGGCCTGGGGCGTGGCCATCGTGGTGCTGGTGGCGGAGCGGGACCTCGGCACCTCCCTGCTGTTCTTCGGCTTCTTCGTGGCCATGCTCTATGTGGCCACGGAGCGGGTCTCGTGGGTGATCATCGGCCTCGTGCTCTTCGGCGGCGGCGCCACCCTCGCGGCGAACTTCTTCCCCCACGTGATGGCCCGTGTGGAGGTATGGCTCCACGCCCTGGACCCCGAGATCTACAACCGCGACCCGGGCGGATCCGGGCAGGTGGTCCAGGGGTTGTTCGGGATGGCGTCGGGCGGGCTCACCGGGGCCGGCTGGGGCAAGGGCCTCCCCCACCTCGTGCCCTACGCGAACTCGGACTTCATCTGGGCGTCGCTGGGCGAGGAACTGGGTCTCACCGGCCTCCTCGCGATCGTCAGCATCTACCTTGTCCTCACGCAGCGCGGCATCCGCACCGGAATCGGGGTGCGGGACGGCTTCGGCAAGCTGCTGTGCGCCGGACTCTCCTTCGTGATGGCCTTCCAGGTGTTCGTGGTCATCGGCGGCGTGACCCGCCTTATCCCCCTCACTGGCCTCACCATGCCGTTCATGGCGTACGGCGGCTCCTCGCTGCTGTCCAACTGGATCATCGTCGGGCTGCTGTTGCGCATCTCCAACGAGGCGCGCGAGCCCGCCGCCGTCCCCACCGGGCCGTTCCCGCGCGTCGACGCCGTCCTCGCCGCGCGCCGCGCGTCCGACGACGTCGCCCCGCCCGCCGCCCCAGCCGCCCCGGCCCTCCCAGCCGCCGGCATGCCCGAGCCGGACGACAACCCGACCGAGGTGGTGGACCTGCGATGAACCTCCCCCTTCGCCGCATCGGAACCGTGATCGCGCTCATGCTGGTGGCGCTCATGATCTCCACGACCTCCGTGCAGTTCTTCCAGGCGTCCTCCCTGAACGCCGACTCCCGCAACGTCCGCACCATCTACCGCGAGTTCGGCCGCGACCGCGGCCCGATCGTGGTGGCCGGTGAGTCGGTGGCCTGGTCCGAGCCGATCGACGACGCCTACGCCTTCCAGCGGGTCTACGCCCCCGGCCCGTTGTACTCGCACGTCACGGGCTACTTCTCCACCACGTTCAACGCCTCGACCGGGATCGAGCGCTATTCCAACTCGATCCTCGGCGGCACCGCCAGTTCCCTCCTCCTCTCCCGCATCCAGGACCTCGTCACCGGCTCGCAGCCCCAGGGCGGGTCCGTGGAGCTGACGATCGACCCGGCGCTCCAGCAGGTGGCGGCCGAGGCGCTGGCGGGCCAGCGCGGCGCCGTCGTCGCCCTCGACCCGACGACGGGCGCGGTGCTCGCGCTGTACTCCTCCCCGGCCTTCGACCCCAACACGATCGCCACCCACGACCGCGCCGCCGCGACCGCCGCCTGGGACGCGTTGCAGGCCGACCCGGAGAAGCCGCTGGAGAACCGCGCGACCGGCACGATCCTGTACCCGCCGGGCTCCACCTTCAAGGTGATCGTCACCGCGGCGTGGCTCGAACTGGACCCGACCCGGGACGTCACCACGCAGGTGCCCACCCCGGCCGAACTCCAACTGCCCCAGTCCACCTCGGTGATCCGGAATCCGGGAGGTGCCACCTGCGGGGGTGTGGACACGAATGAGTTGCTCTACGCCTTCAAGGAGTCGTGCAACACCACCTTCGCGCAGCTCGCCATGGACCTCGGCCAGCCGCAACTGGATGCCATGACAGCGGCCTTCGGTTTCGGCCAGGACCTGTCCATCCCGCTGTTCGTGACGCCGTCGGTGTACCCGCAGACGGCCTCCGCCGCCGAGACGGCCCTCACCGGCATCGGCCAGTTCGACGTGCGGGTATCGACACTGCAGATGGCCATGGTGGCCGCCGCCGTCGCCAACGACGGCGTCCTGATGCGCCCGTACCTGGTTGCCACCGAGCGGGACGCGGACCTCGGGGTCCTCAGCCGGACCGAGCCGTCGGTGTTCTCCGAGCCGATCAGCGCGGGGACCGCGGCCACGCTCACCACCCTCATGGAGGCCGTGGTGGCCTCCGGGACCGGGACGCCCGCGCAGGTGCCCGGCGTCACCGTGGCCGGGAAGACCGGCACCGCCGAGACCGGCAACGAGCAGGACCAGCATGCGTGGATGATCGCCTTCGCCCCCGCGGAGGCGCCGCAGGTCGCGGTTGCCGTGCTGCTGGAGAACGGCGGGCGCGACGGCTCCGCGGCCTACGGCGGGTCGAGCGCGGGCCCGATCGTGCGCCGGCTCATCCAGGCTGCGGTGGGCTGATGGCGACGCGGCACAGCCCGGGCGAGGTCATCGCCGGCGAATACGAACTGCTCACCCCCGTCCACGTGGGCGGGATGGCGGAGGTGTGGCATGCGTGCGGCCTGTCCACCCCGCGAGACGTCGCGATCAAGTTCCCGCGCACCGCGATCCTCGAGGACGGCGACGAGTGGCGGCGCCTCGAACGTGAGGCGGAGAACCTCGCCGCGGTGCGTTCCCGGCACGTGGCCGAGTTCATCGAAGTCGGAACCGACCACCTGGTGATGGAGTTCGTCGACGGCGTCGACCTGGCCACCACGCTGCTGCGGCGCCGCACGCTTGGGCCGTCTGAAGTGGCGCGGTTCGTGGGTGAGTGCGCGGACGGCCTCGCCGCCGCGCACCTCGCGGGAGTGCTGCACCGGGACGTGAAACCGTCCAACATCATGCTGTCCTCCCGGGGGGCGGTGCTCACCGACTTCGGGGTGTCCCACGCGGTGGGGCAGGGCCGGATCACGGCCGTCGGGCACGTGATGGGCACCGCCGAGTACATGGCGCCGGAACTGATCGCGGGCGTACCGGCGTCGCCGGCTTCGGATGTGTACGCGCTCGGGATCTGCGCCTTCGAGGCCCTGACCGGTGCGGTGCCCTTCCGGGGCCCGAACCCGGTACAGACGGCCCTCGCGCACGTGGACCTGCCCGCGCCCGGACTGCCGGCAACCGTGCCCGCATTCCTGCGGGACCGGGTCGCCGCGATGCTCGCGAAGGACCCGGTGCTCCGGCCCACCACGCTGCGCGTGGGTGCTTGGGCGCGTGAGTTGGTGGACAGCGCGAACACTCTCACTGCCCCAGAAGGGGCCGATACGCTGGAGGGGGATGTCCACGGCGCTTCGCCGGCGGACCACACCAACCCTCAGCACACCGAGGAGGACAAGTGGTAGACAACATCCCGCGTGTGCTGGCGGGCCGGTACGAAGTGGGCGAGCTGATCGGGCGCGGCGGCATGGCCGAGGTCCACATCGGGTACGACTCCCGCCTCTCGCGGACGATCGCCATCAAGCTCCTCCGGGGTGACCTCGCCGAGGACCCCACCTTCCACGCGCGCTTCCGCCGCGAGGCGCAGTCCGCGGCCGCGCTCAACCACCCCGCGATCGTGGCGGTGTACGACACCGGCGAGGAGACCACCACCGACGCGCTGGGCAAGCAGACCACCCTGCCCTTCATCGTCATGGAGTACGTGGAGGGCCACACGGTCCGCGAACTCCTGAAGGACGGCGCCGCCGTCCCGATCGACGAGGCCGTGGAGATCCTGGTCGGGGTCCTCGGGGCGCTCGAGTACTCCCACAACGAGGGCATCGTCCACCGCGACATCAAGCCCGGGAACATCATGCTGACCCCCACGGGCCAGGTGAAGGTCATGGACTTCGGCATCGCGCGCGCCATGGCGGACACGTCCGCCACCATGACCCAGACCAACTCCGTGGTGGGGACCGCGCAATACCTCTCCCCCGAACAGGCCCGCGGCGAGGTCGTGGATGCCCGCTCGGACCTGTACTCCACCGGCTGCGTGCTCTTCGAACTCCTCACCGGCCAGCCGCCCTTCTCCGGCGACTCCGCGGTGTCCGTGGCCTACCAGCACGTCCGCGAGCTCCCTCCCGTACCGTCCACCATCGCGAGCGACATCCCGGAGTCCCTCGACCGCGTCACCATGAAGGCCCTCGCCAAGGACCGCGACGAACGCTACGCGGACGCCAACCAGATGCGCGGCGACCTGCTGGCCGTGCTGCACGGGGGCACCATCGACGCGCCCGTGGCCACGGCGTGGCTGCCGGTCGGCGGCGTCGGGGCCCCGGCTGCGACGACACAGCTCACCGCCGCCGCGCCGGCCGACGCCACGCGGGTGAGCCACGCGACGACGACCATCCCGCCGGCCCGCCCACTCTCCGACGATTCGGAGAAGGGTTCGCGCTGGTGGGTCTGGCTGCTGGCCCTCGTCGGCCTCGCCGCCGCGATCGGGATCGCCTGGATGGTGATGAACCGGGACAACACCGGCGCCGAGATGGTGCCCGTGCCCGACGTGACCAGCCTGGACCAGGCCGCCGCCGCCGCGGCGATCGAGGACGGGGACCTCCTCAAGTTCAACTACGCCGGCGAGGAGGCCAACGCGGACATCGCGGCAGGCCTCGCCGTTCGGTCGGACCCGGCCGCCCTCCAGGAGGTCGAGGTCGGCACCACCGTCGACGTGTACTTCTCCTCCGGACCGGAGGAGTTCACCATCCCGCCCGTGGAGAACATGACCCAGGCGCAGGCCCAGAAGGTGCTGACCGACGCCGGGCTGTTCGTAAGCAGCGTGGAGACCGAGGACGCGCCCCGTATCCAACGCAACGTTGCGCTGCGCACCGACCCCGCCGCGGGCGAGCCCGCCAAGAAGGGCGACAGCGTGGTGCTGTACATCGCCACGGGGAGGGTGCAGGTGCTGAGCGTCATCGGCCAGTCCGAGGCCGAGGCAACCAACTACCTCCAGAACGAGTTGGGCCTCACCCTCCGCCTCGACTCCGCGGCCTCCAACGACCAGCCCGCGGGCAACGTCGTGAGCCAGGAGCCCGGCGCCGGGACTCTCGACGTCGGCTCCACGGTCAGCATCGTGGTGTCCACCGGCCCGGTGGAGACGACGCCGCCACCCACAACGCCGCCACCCACAACGCCACCGGCAACAACGCCACCGGCAACCACCCCTCCGGCCGAGACGGCGCCGCCGGGGAAGCCCTGAGCTACGGCAGCGCCAGCCGGAACACCTTCGCCCACGTGGAGGCCACCTGCTTCGGCAGTGGCCCCGTGTTGTAGGGCAGGCCGTACCGCGCGCACAGTTCGCGCACCAGCGGCGCCACCTCGTGGTACCGGTTGGACGGCAGGTCCGGGAACAGGTGGTGCTCCACCTGGTGCGAGAGGTTGCCGGTCATCAGGTGCATGAACGGTGAGCCGGAGATGTTGGACGAGCCGATCATCTGGCGCACGTACCAGTCGCCGCGCGTCTCGCCCTCCACCATCTCCTCGGTGAACGTGTCAGCCCCCTCGGGGAAGTGGCCGCAGAAGATCACGGCGTGCGCCCACACGTTCCGGACCGCGTTCGCGGTCAGCGTCCCGTAGAGCGCTCGCCTGCCGGACCCCGTGACCATCGCGGCAACCGGGGTGGCGACGTAGTCCTTGCTGAACTGCCTGAGGGCCTTGCGCCCCAGCGCCTTCAGGTCCCGGACGAGGGCCTCCCTGGACTTCGTGCCCTGCTTGTACTCCGGGAGTTCCAGGTCGTAGAGGGCGATGCCCCACTCGAACACCGGTGCCAGGAGCGCGTTCCACAGCGGGTTGCCGAGGTTGAAGGGCTTCCACGGCTGGTTCTCGTCCATCCGCAACAGGCTGTAGCCCACGTCCCGGTCCCGGCCCACCACGTTGGTCCAGCGGTGGTGCAGGTCGTTGTGGGTGTGCTGCCAGGACCGCGCCGGGGTCACGAAATCCCACTCCCACGTGGTGGAGTGGATGTCCGGGTCGTGCATCCAGTCCCACTGCGCGTGCAGCACGTTGTGCCCGATCTCCATGTTCTCGAGGATCTTCGAGAAGGAGAGCATGGTGGTGCCCGCCACCCAGGCGTACCGGTTCCGGCTGCCCAGGAGCGCGGCACGACCCGCGAGCTCCAGGCCGCGCTGGACCCGGATGACCCGCCGGATGTACGCCGCATCGGAGGCGCCCCGGCGGGCCAGGACGTCGTCGCGGATCGCGTCGAGTTCGCGGCCGAGTTCCGCCACCTGGTCGTCGGTGAGGTGCGCGGCGGCGGGAGGCCGGAGGCCGGGGTGGCCGGCGACGGCGAGCGCGCCGGGCCTCGTCGCCGGCCGGGGGGCCGGGGGTGGGGGCGCCGTCGGGGCGACGGCTTCGAGTGTGGTGGTCATGGTGTCGGTCTCCTTGGAGGTGGGTCGGTCTGGGGTGGGTCAGCGGTCGAGGTTGACGGGTCCGGCGGCGGCCGAGACGCACGTCTGGATGAGCTCGCCGGGCTCGCCGTGGATCTCGCCGGTGCGCAGGTCGCGGACCTGGCCGGCGCGCAACGGGGTGAGGCAGCTGTGGCAGATGCCCATGCGGCACCCGCTGGGCATGAGGATCCCGGCGTCCTCCCCGAGGTCGAGGAGGGAGGTTTCGCCATCGGCCTCGATCTCGCGGTCGGAGGCCTCGAAGGTCACGAGGCCGCCGCCGGTGCCGTCCCCGCCCAGGCGGGTGACGCTGAAGCGTTCGATGGTGAGGGCGGGCGCCCCGTCGTGGCCGGGCCATGTGGGGCGGGCAGCGGCCCACAGCCGCTCGGCGGCGTCGACGAATTCCTCGGGCCCGCAGGCGTAGGCGGCGCGGTCCCGCCAGTCCGGGCAGAGCCCGTCCAGGTCCCCCGCAGGGCTCGAGAGGTCCAGCCGTCCGGACTCGGAGGTGAAGCGGTGCACCAGGCGCAGGCTCGGGAACTGGTCCGCGAGCTCGAGCAGCTCCTCGAAGAAGAGGCTCTCCTCGCGGGCGTGGGCGGTGTGGATGAGGACCACGTCGGCGTCCCGGCGCCGCGGGACCAGCGTGCGGATCATCGACATGACGGGGGTGATGCCGCTGCCCGCGGTGAGCATCAGCAGCGGCCGCGGGTGCTCGGGGAGGACGAAATCGCCCTGAGGGGGCGCGAGGAACAGGATGTCGCCCGGCCGGGTGTGGTGGACAAGCGCCCCGGAGATCACGCCCATGTCGGTCACGGTGATGGCCGGGTCCGCCCCCGCCGCGGCACTCAGCGAGTACGAGCGCCAGTGGCGGACGCCGTCGATCTCCACGCCGATGCGCGCCCACTGGCCGGCACGGTGGGCCTCCCAGCCGCGCCCCGGCCGGAAGTGGATGGTGGCGGAGTTGGCCGTCTCGGGGACCACCCGGGTGACGACGCCGCGCAACTGCCGGGCGGAGAACACGGGGTTGAAGAGGGCGAGGAAGTCCTCGGGGGCGAGGGGCGTCGTGAACACCGAGGCGGCCCGAGCCAACAGGCGGCGCTGGTTCATTGTCCAAGCGTATGCGTGAGTGCGGATATCCTCTCGTGGCCGGCACCCACATCCCGCCCGCGAAACTGTCGTGGCGAGACAAAGTCTGGCAGGATGCCCCCATGCCTGAGCTTACGAGTCCCGACGACCGGACCGCCTCCTCCGCGCTCGGGGCCGCCGGTGACCCCCCGTGGCTCGCTCTCCCGCGCGAGGTCAGCGACGTGATCCGCCCGTTCGTCCCCCAGGTGGTCGATGCGATCATCGACGTCGTGCCGCGGCAGGTCCCCGCCTACGCCCGCCCCACCGGGGCCAGCTACGGGATCGGGCTGCACCCCGGGGTGACCGCGGCCCTCGAGCGCTTCCTGGCGTTGCCGGGCACCACCCTCCCCGCGCTCTCGGACGAGAACCGCGAGATCCTCGCCGTCCTCGGGAGCGGGGAATTCCACCAGGGGCGCTCGATGGACGCGCTGCTGGGGGCGTACCGGATGGCGGCGCGCGTCACCTTCCGCGAGTTGTCCCGGATCTCGGTGCAACAGGGCCTCGGCCTCGCCGTCGTGGTAAACCTCGGCGAGTCGATCCTGGCCTACATCGACGAGCTCTCCGCGGTGAGCGCGGCCGCGTACGCGAACGCGCAGTCGGAACGCGCCGGCCAGGTCGACCGGCGGCGCACCGCGCTGCTGGACCTGCTGCTGCAGGGCCGGGCCGACGAGGGTGCCGTGCGCCGGGCGGCGGCCATTGCGGACTGGGTGCTGCCGCAGCGGCTCGCCGTCGTGACGGTTCCGCGCGAGCGCGCGGACGGGCTGCGGCTCCGCCTCGGGTTGGCCGCGCTCGTGGTCGATCGCGAAACAGAGGTGATCGCGCTCGTGCCGGCGTGGCAGGCCGGGGCCGAGCGGGCGCGCCTGGGCGTGGCGCTGCGGGGGCGGCACGCCGTCGTCGGGCCGGCGGTGGGCTGGGACAGGGCCAAGGACTCGCTGCGGATGGCGGTGCTCGCCGCGGCCGCGTTCCTGGAGCGGGACGGTCCGGACGACCCGCCGTTGTGGGCGGACGAGCACCTCGCACGGATCGTGCTCGGGTCCGAGCCAACCGTGATCGCCGAAGTGGCGAGCCGGCGGCTCGCGCCCCTGGCCGGGCTGCGGCCCGCACAACGCGAGCGCCTGTCCGAGACGTTGCGGTCCCACCTGCGCCACTGGGGCCAGCGCGCGCCGATGGCGGCCGAACTGGGCATCCACCCCCAGACGGTCGGCTACCGGGTCGCACAGTTGCGCGAGCTGTTCGGGGACACCCTCGAGGACCCCCAGGTGCGCTTCGAGCTCGAACTGGCGCTCGAGGCCGGCCACCGCTGAGGGCGGCGCCGGCCCGGCTCCCCCTACTCGACGACGAGCGGCGCGAGCCCCACGGCGCGGGCGGGGGCGTCGTCGTCGCCGCAGATGGCCAGCCAGTTGGCGAACATGCGGTGGCCGCCCTCGGTGAGCACGGACTCGGGGTGGAACTGGACGGCGTGGAGCGGCAGGTCGCGGTGGTGCATCGCCATGATGAGGCCGTCCGCGTGGGCGTTGGGCACGAGTTCGTCCGAGATCGTGCCCGGCTCCACCGCGAGCGAGTGGTAGCGGGTGGCGCGCAGCGGCGAGGGCAGGCCCGCGAAGATGCCGGTGCCGTCGTGCTCGATCATCGAGGTCTTGCCGTGCATGAGGGTGGGCGCGTGCGTCACGAGCCCACCGAACACCTCCCCGAGCGCTTGGTGGCCGAGGCACACCCCCAGCATGGGGAGGCGGAGCGCGGCGCACTTCTCGATCACCTCGATGGAGGCGCCGGCCTCCTTGGGGGTGCCGGGGCCGGGCGAGACGAGCACGCCGTCGAAGCCGTCCAGGGTGTCGGGGACGACGTCGTTGCGCACCACGACCGTCTCCGCCCCCAGTTGCTGGAGGTAGCCGACGATCGTGTGGACGAACGAGTCGTAGTTGTCGATCACGAGGATCCGCAGCGGGCGCCGCCGCTCGTCCGGTGTGGCGCCGGAGTTCACTTCATCAGACATGGACATCTCCTCCGTGGACGGGCCTGTCACGACACCCCCGCGATCACCTGGGCGTGGGTCAGCGTGAGGGGGCCCGTGTAGGCGGGCATCGTGGTGGACTCGAGCCCGGTGACCCGCCAGCCGAGTCGGACCGCCTCGACGTACTGGATGTAGACCTGCACCTCGTCGGAGGCGTCGAGGGCCGCCCGCATCCGGTCCTCGTTGCCGATCGCCTCGATGACGTAGGGCGGTGAGTACTGCCGCCCGTGCAGCAGGAGGACGTTGCCGACGCAGCGCACCGACGACGTCATCGTCAGGCGCTGGCCCTGCACGGTCATGCCCTCGGCGCCCCCCGCCCACAGGGCGTTCATCACCGCCTCGATGTCCTGCTGGTGCACCACGAGGTCGTTGACGTCATAGGACGTGTTCTCCACGGACACCGCGGGGGCGTCCCACAGTTCGACGCGGAGTCCCGGCCCCTTGAGCGATGTTCCCGCCGCCGCGGCGAGCACGTCCTCCGAGGTGGTGGGCAGAACCATGTCACTGGCCTCGACGAGTTTGTCCCGCTCCGCCCGCAATTCGGCGACGTCGGCCTCGAGCTGGTCCAGCCGCCTGGACTCGATCCGGACGAGGTCCGCGATGTCGGTGGGTGTCTCGCGGTCGTCCGCGCTGAAGAGGCGGGCGCTCGTCGCGAAGAGGACACCCGCCGCCGTCGCCACGACGACCAGGGCGATCGACGACGCGCGTGGGTGCCACCACTCGGGCCTCCTCTGCTGCGCCATCGCTCCCGACCACCTTGACCACCGCACGTTCCTGCAACACTAAGCTAAGGCCAGACACAAGTGCGAGCGCGAGCGGTCCTCGCGTCGAGGAGAGAAACACATGCCCGAGTCCCGGAAGCGCAAGAAGCCGGCCGAGCCGGCCTTTGTCAAGCGTGAGGTCGTGCAGGCTCCCAGCCCCACGTGGTGGGCGCCGACCCTCAGCACGTTGATGGTGCTGGGCCTCGTGTGGGTGGTGGTCACCTACCTCTTCCGCGGCAGCATCCCGATCCCCGGGATCGGCAACTGGAACCTCGCGATCGGCTTCGGCATGATCATGGCCGGGTTCCTCATGACAATGAGGTGGCGCTGAGAAGTTACACCGATGTTATTCACAGGTGTGGGTAACCCTGGGGATAACTACACAGGTGTAATTCAGGTCACACCTTGCGGGAGGGCGCCGCGGGACCGGCCGCGGCGTTTCAGAACGGGATCGCGGCGTACTTGAGCACGGCCGCGGCGACCAGCGCCAGCGGCACGAGCGCCGTGGCGGCCAGGGCGATCGGGGTGCGCGAATTGCGCGGCGCGAAGAGGTACGCGGCCGAGAGGATGCCGCCCGCAAGCAGCCCCCCGAGGTGTGCTTGCCACGACACGTTCGCTATGACGAAGCCAAGCACGAAGTTGATGGCGATCAGCACGAGGATCTGCGAATCACTGCGCTTGAGGCGCCGCATGGTGAGGCCCAGCGCCCCGAACAGGCCGAACACCGCGCCGGACGCCCCCACGGTTCCCGCGTTCCAGTACACGCTGGTGGGCGACGCCAGCAGCAGCACGGCCACCGAGCCGCCCAGCGCCGAGACCAGGTAGAGCGCGAGGTAGCGCCACCGGCCCAGCACCGTTTCGAGGGTGGGGCCGACGATCCACAGCGCGTACATGTTGAACGCGAGGTGCATGAGCCCGCCGTGGAGGAATGCCGTTGTCAGGAAGCGCCACGGCTCCACCCGCCCGATCGACGGCGCGAAGATCAGGCTGTTCGTGAAGCCCGGCACGAGCATCTGGAGGACGTAGGCGGCGACGCACAACCCGATCAGGGTCATGGTGACGGTGGGCCGGCCGTGCACCGGCCGGCCTCCGGCGATCGTCGTCGCCCCGCGGACGTTGCGCTTCGCCGCATTCACGCAGTCGACGCACTGGATCCCCACGGGCGCCGGCCGCTGGCAGGTGGGGCAGGTTGGCCGCCCGCACCGCTGGCACCGCACGTAGGAGACCACCCCCGGGTGGCGGGGGCAGACGGGTGGGCTCTGGACGCCGGAGTCCCCGTATGACACGCGACTACTCTTCGACGGTCACCGAGTTGATCACCACGTCGGTCGCCGGCCGGTCGTTGCGGCCGGTGGGCGCGGCGGCGATGGCATCGACGACGGCGCGGGAGGCGTCGTCGGCGACCTCACCGAAGATCGAGTGCTTGCCCTGCAGCCATGTGGTGGCGCCGACGGTGATGAAGAACTGGGAGCCGTTCGTGCCGCGGCCGCCGCGCTTGCCTGCGTTGGCCATGGCGAGCTTGTAGGGGGCGCGGAAGTCGAGCTCCGGGTGGATCTCGTCATCGAAGGTGTAGCCGGGGCCGCCCATGCCCGAGCCCAGCGGGTCCCCGCCCTGGATCATGAAGCCGGGGATCACGCGGTGGAAGACGACGCCGTCGTACAGCGGCGTGGTGATGGGCTTGCCGGTGGCGGGGTCGGTCCACTCGCGGGCCCCGGAGGCGAGTTCCACGAAGTTCGCGACCGTCTTCGGCGCGTGGTAGGGGAAGAGGGTGACGACGATGTCGCCGGCGGAGGTGTGCAGTGTTGCCTTCATGGACACAGTCTGTCATGGACTCGGGAGGGCATCCGGGGTGGGGCGGGGGATTCGCTGAGAGCGCACGGAGCACGAAATTCTCGCGGTCCGCATCGTGGGCACGTACAGTCAATAAGAGGCAAAATAGTGTCAGCAGTCACGTGCCCCCTGCACGTGAGAACGTCCAACACAAGGAGACGAAATGCTCAAGCGCAAAGACGTGGACGTCGACAAGGTGCGCCACCAGGCCGTGGAACTCTCCCAGGTCATCAGTGAGCAGGCCCACACACTCGGGGACAAGGCTGCGTTCCTCGCCCACGAGGCCGGGGACTGGGCGGCACCGAAGATGGAGGAGGCCATCGACTGGGCCGAACCCAAGCTCAAGGAAGCCCTGAAGTGGGCCGAACCCAAACTCGACGAGGCGAAGCAGTGGGCGGAGCCGAAGCTCGGCGAGGCCCTCGAGGGTGCCAAGCACTGGGCCGAACCCAAACTCGACGAAGCGAAGCACTGGGCCGAACCCAAGCTGGACACCGCCAAGGGCAAGGTCCTGCCCGTCATGGACAAGGCGCGCCCGGTCATGGACAAGGCACGCCCCGTGGTGGACAAGGCCTGGAAGGAATCCGTGAAGGTGGCGGCGCCGAAGATGGAGGCGGCCGCCGAGAAGGCCCGCCCCGTCGTCGACGAGGCCTACGCGAAGGTCATGGAGGACTACCTCCCCCGTATCCAGCGCGCCATGCACGACGCGGCCGTCGCCGCCGCGAAGGACGAGTCACTGCAGGAGCGGGCCAGGGACGCGGGCCGCGCCGCGGAGAAGGCCCTGACCACCAAGACCCCTGGAAACAAATGCATGAAGACGGTCGGCTGGGTCCTGGTCGGGACGGTCGCCGCCGGCGCCGGCTACCTGCTGTGGCGTCGCACCCAGCCCGTGGAGGACCCGTGGGCCGAGGAGTACTGGCAGGACGTCGACGCCCCGCCCGCCGCGAAGCCCGAGGGCGTGGCCTCGTTCGCGGACAAGGCGACCGGCGCGGCCCACAAGGCCACCGATGCCGCGAAGGATGCGGCCGGGAAGGCCACGAGCGCGGCCAAGGAAGCAGCCGGCAAGGCGACAGTCGCCGCCAAGGAAGCTGCTGAGAAGGCCGAGAAGGTCGCCAAGGAGACCGCCGAGAAGGTGAAGCACTCCATCGAGGACACCTCGGACCGGATCGAGCGCGTCACCCACCGCAAGGTCGGCGAGGTCGAGGTCGTGGCCGAGGACGCAGCGGAAGCTGTCGAGGAAGCGGCCGACCAGGCTGCCGACGCCGCCGCGGAAGCCGTCGAGGATGTGAAGGACAAGCTGGACTGATCTCCGGGGGCTGTCGCGCCCCGGCAGGCGTCACGCTGGGATTGGAGCCCCGCACCGGTTCGACGGTGCGGGGCTCTCCCGTTCATCCCGTGAACTCGCGCAGCGTCACAAAGCCGTAGCCGCGGTCCCGCAACCCCTGGATGATGCAGGGGAGGGCGTCGGCGTCCAGGGTGGTGCCGTCGTCGGGGTTGGCGCCGACGTGCATGAGGACGATCTGGCCCGCACGGGCCGTGTTCATGACGCGCTCGCACACGATCGCCGCCGTGATGCCGCCCAGTTTTGTGCCCTTCCATCCGAGCGTGTCCACCGTCCAGCGGAACGGGATGTAGCCCTCGCCGTTGACGACCTTGATGTCCAGGCTGCCGCGGTCGCCGTACGGGAAGCGGAACAACGGCTTCGTGCTGCGTCCTGTCAGCGCCGAGATGGACGCCTCAGCCGCCGCGAGTTGCTCCCGGATCACCACGTTCGTCGAGGTGGAGAAGTAGGGGTGCGTGTCCGAGTGGTTGCCGACGTCGTGCCCCGCCGCCGCCATCGCCCGCACGGAGTCGGGGTACGCCCGCGCGAACTGGCCGGTGGGGAAGAACGTCGCCCGCACCCCGTAGCTGCCCAGCGTCTGCAGGATGGTTGCCACCCCCGTGTTGGACGCGCCGCCGTCGAACGTCAGGGCGACGACGTTCCGCGACGTCGGCAGCACCTCCCAGTCCACGCCGGCCCACCCCGCCGGGAGCGAGGGCGTGGTGGGGGCCGGGGTCGTCGGCGCGGCGGTCGTGGGTGGCGGCGTGGTCGGCGGCGGCGTGGTCGGCGGCCGGGTCGTGGGCGGTGCGGTCGTGGGCTCGGTGGTCGTCGGCTCGGGCGAAGTCGGCTCCGGCGAGGCGCTCGTGGGTTCGGCCGTGGTGGGCTCTGGCGTCGTCGGCTCCGCGCTGGTGGGGGCGGTCGTGGCCGGTGTGGTCGACGTCGTCAGCGTGGTGGTCGGTTCGGGGTCCTGCCCGGCCGACGTGCACGCCGCCGTGGCGCAGATGGCCGCGGTGGTCAGCAGCGCGACGACGGCGCGGCGCCGCGTCCGTTCGCGCTTCCCGGCGAGCCGGCCAGAAACGCCCACACTCAATGGTCCCCCCGGGAGCGGCGGAAAGTGAAGGTGCCGCGCGTTGCAGTTCGGTGAAGGGGTCGGGCCGCCGGCTCAGTGACCCCGCAGGCGGGTGATGTCCCGCCGCTCCCGCTTGGTCGGCCGGCCGGCCCCCCGCTCGCGGCGCGGCACCGCGAGGACGCCGGGCGGCAAGGGCGCTGGGCTCCGGTCGATGATCGCCGTGGCGGCGGCGGGCGCGCCCACGCGCTTGAGGAGGAGTTGCCTGACCTCCACGATGCGCTCGCGCTCACCGCCGCGCACCACCACCTCGTCACCGATCGCCACCTGGGTGGCCGGCTTGGCTTTCTCACCGTTGACGCGCACGTGGCCGGCCTTGCAGGCCGCCGTCGCGAGGGAGCGGGACTTGAACAGGCGCACGGCCCAGAGCCAGGCATCCACGCGCACGGCGCCGGGTGCGGGCTGGGTGATCATGCGACCACTGTACGGCGAGCGTGGAAACGGGAATGACCGCCGGTCGTCATCGGTCGGCGGTCACGTCCTGGAGGTCTACCTGTGGCTGTCGAGGGTGCGGGCGACGACGTTGACCCGGCCCTGCACGGCCTCCGCGGAGAAGTCGCCGTCCTTGGCCGCCGCGAAGCCGATGAGGAAGGCGGTCAGGGGGGCGTCGTCCTGGTCGCCGGGGCTGTCGGCCACGTGGTGCACGAGGTCGATGATCGACGGCGTGACGGCTGCGAGGACCTTCCGCTTCATGTGCAGTGCGTCGCAGATCTCTTCAAGCCAGGTCTCCGCCGCCGGCAACCCTTCTGGTTCGAGTGCCACATCAGTCATGGTTTCCTCCGAATCGAGGTAGGTGTCCAAATCGGATGTCAACCACCCTATGCCGGATTTCTGACCCGGTGAAGGGCTTTGGTCCGCCTCCACGGGCGCTTGCCCGGGAGGGTGGCGGGGTCCTCCGCGAGGGCCGGTGAGCGCTCACCGCACGCCCCCGAAGCAACCACGGAGGTGTCCTCCGCGAGCGCGTGGGCGGGCGGGCGCTTAGCCTGAGGTGATGCCCGCTCCCCCTTCGCGATTGCGCCGCTTGGCGCGCGCCGTCGCCTTCGCCGTGGTCCTGGGGCTGCCGGTGGCGGCGCTCACCTTCCTGGTCCGCGCACAGGCGAGCGCCGTGGTGGTGTTCGACCAGGATGCCGTCGCCGCCACCGACTACACCCGTTGACCACCCCGCCCTCCACAGCGCGGCCATCGTCTGGCAGGAGGCCTTCCAGGCCCGCTGGGTGAACCTCGCCGTCACCGCGGTCTGCGTCTGGGCGTGGCGGCGCCACGGGCTGGGCACGCGGGCGCTGTGGGCCTTCACGACCCTCATGGTCGCTGGGGGCTCGGCAACGCGGTGAAACTCCTGGTGGCGCGGGCGCGTCCCGTGGTCGAGGATGCGCTCAACCACGCACCGGGGTACAGCTTCCCCTCGGGTCACGCCACCAACACGACGGCGGCCGGCATCATCCTCGTGCTCCTCCTGTGGCCCATCCTCGGGCGCACGGGCCGGGTGGCGCTGACGGCGGGTGTGGCGTTCGCCGTCGTCGTCACCGCCCTCGACCGGGTCCTCCTCGGCGCCCACTACCCCTCCGACGTCGTCGCCGGCGTGGCGCTCGGCGCCGCCATGGCGGGGGCCTCCTACCTCGGCAACCTCGGGTGGCACCACTCCAACGTGAAGGACACAGAATGACCTTCATCCGCCGCTACGAACTCGACTCCTCCGCCCCGACGCGCTCGGGGGTGTGGCGTGACGTCGCCCGGCGCGCGCTCCTGCCCGGGCTGTTCCTCTGGCTGGGCCTGATGGGGGTGGGTTTCCTCATCGTGGGGCCGCTCGGGGGGTTGCCGGCGGAGGCGGGCATCAACGAGGCCCTCGCGGCAGCGCGGACCCCGTTCCTCAACACCGCCACCGCGACGGTGTCCCTGATCGGGAGTACCGAGTTCGTCATCGGGCTGTGCGCGCTTGTGATCGGGCTCGTGTGGTGGCGGACGAAGGAGTGGTGGTACGCGCTCGTGCCCGGCCTGGCGGTGGCCCTGCAGGCGGTGGTCTTCATGTCGGCCGCGGCGATCGTGGGGCGCGAGCGGCCCGAGGCGGAGCACCTGGACGCAGCCCCGCCCACCTCGAGCTTCCCCAGCGGGCACACGGGGGCGGCGGCGGCGGTGTACTTCACGTTCGCGATGATGGCGCAACGGATCGCCAACCCCTGGCTCCGGTGGCTGGTCACGATCGTGTGCCTGGCCAAGCCGTTCGCGATGGGCTTCTCGCGCCTCTATCGCGGCATGCACAGCTTCACCGACGTGCTGTTCGGCTTCCTAAACGGCGTGGCGTGCGCTTGGCTGGCGTGGCGCTACCTGCGCCGGGACGTCGAGGCAAGCTTCACCGACGTGCTGTTCGGCTTCCTGAACGGCGTGGCGTGCGCTTGGCTGGCGTGGCGCTACCTGCGCCGGGACGTCGAGGCGGGCGCAAGACGGCTCACCGCGAACTGAGTCAGACCCGCGCGTAGCGGGCCCGGCCGAATGAGTACACCCCGTACGCCGCCAGCCCCAGGGCGATCAGGGTGAGGAGGACCTGGCCCATGGGAACCTCGCGCAACGATCGCAGTGCGCCGTCGAGGCCCTCGGCCTTCTCGGGGTCCGTGGTGGCGGCGGCCGCCACGAACAGCCCGCCGACGACTCCCAGCGCGATGCCCTTCGCCACGTAGCCAACCCGGGCGGCCCGGACCAGCCACGTGCCGGGGTGCTCCCGCAGGTCCCGGAGGAATGTCTTCCTCCAGCTCTTGACCACGTGGTACCGGTCCATGCCGACGACGCCGAGGCCCACGACCGCGACAAGGGCGCGACCGTAGGACTCGGCCATGATCGAGGCGGTCATCCCGCTCGTGTCATCCGACCCGGTGCTGCGGCCCTCGACCACGGTCACGGCGGTCCAGGCGAGGAACGCGTAGAGGCCGAACTTGCCGGCCGCCTTGAGCCGGTCCCCGATCTTGCGGCGCGCGATTGCCTCCGTCAACTGCCACAGTGCCAGCAGCGCAAAAGCGATCGCCACCACCCACAGGAGGAGCGACCCCATCCCGGTGCCGGCCAGGTTCTGCAACGCGCCCGTCTGGTCCGCTTCCTGGCTTGTCGAGCCCCACGCGACCTCGAAGGCGATCCAGCCCATCACGAGGTGGAGGAGACCACTGGCGGCGTACCCGAGACGGGCGCCCCACCGGAGGACTGGGCTGTCGCCCACGGCCTCGGCGGCATCGCGTGCGGTGGAAGTCATGCGCATACTCTCCCAGCGCTCCGCGAGGGCCGCAATCGCAGGGCACGGACGCGGGGGACGGTTGACCTGTCGACACCCGTTGACCGCGCTGCCGCACAGGCGCTATGTTCGTCGCCAGGGGGGCTGGGACCTAGGGCCCAAAGCCTGTACCCAGCATGTGGGAGCCGTCCTACCATGGGGGAGCCGTGGAAACGGATTCACGTTCACTTGACCTTGCCTTCGAATTCCCTGGTCAGCCGGCAACACCCGATCCTGCCCTCCCCTTCGTGCACCCGTTGGGCGTGTGCGAGAGCGACCGGGTGGGATCCGGCACCCGGATCTGGGCCTTCGCCCATGTGCTTCCGGGGGCCGTGGTGGGCGAGGACTGCAACATCTGCGATGGCGCGTACGTCGAATTCGGAGTCCGGATCGGAGACCGCGTCACGGTGAAGAACCAGGTGATGCTCTTCGAGGGGGTCACCATCGAGGACGACGTCTTCCTCGGTCCCGGGGTGATGTTCACCAATGACATGAACCCGCGCGCCTTCGTGAAGAAGCACGGCCCGGAGCTCGACGCCACGGTCGTGCGCCGCGGCGCAACGCTGGGCGCCGGCGTCGTCGTGGTGTGCGGGACCACGATCGGCGCCTACGCCTTCGTCGGTGCCGGCGCCGTCGTCACCCGTGACGTTCCAGCCCAAGCGTTCGTCGTCGGCAATCCGGCGCGCGCGATCGGCCACGCCTGCCGCTGTGGGCGGCGCCTCCCACCGGATCTGCGCTGCGCATGCGGGCTCGCGTGGCAGTTGGGTGACACCGGGCTGGTCCCGACGGGAGGACTCGGATGAGCGCCCAGCCCATGGGCGTCCACGCCGACCGGGCCGACGCGCGTGGCCGGATCGATGCCGTGGAGGACGCCGCTCCGGGGATTCGGGCGCTGGTGACCCGCCTCACCGAGGTCGCGGTTCGCGGCCTGGCGTCGATGGGTTACCGGGGCGGCCCCGAGGTGCCCCACACCCTGCGTGGACTGCCCTCGTCGGCCGGGCCAGTCGCCGTGCCGCAGGGCACGAGCCTCCGCTACGCCGCGATCGCCGCACTGGGGCTGGCCGCGCGCGACCTCGAGACCCAGGAGGCAGTGTTCGGCGGGCAGTCCGCGGCGGACGTCGCAAGCGAATGCCTCGCGGGCGCCGCGCGTCCGGGCACCGAACCCGGGGGAGTGGCACTCGCGCTCTGGGCCGCCGGCGAACTCCGTGGCGAGACGGACCCGTTCCTGGTGGGACGCCTCACGGACGCCGTGCTGGAGCCGGGCGTCCCGACGGTCACCTGCGCGTGGGCGCTGACCGCGGCGCTGGCCGTCCCCCACGGGGGCGACCGCCTGGCAGGGATCGCCGCCGAGCGGCTCCTCGCCGCGCAGGGGCCTGCCGGGACCTACCCCCACACCATCCCGGGCGGAACCGGACTGCGGGGGCACATCGGCTCCTTCGCCGACCAGGTCTATCCCGTCCAGGCGCTCAGTCGGCTCGCGGCCCGGACGGGTGAGGACCGGTACCTTGCCGCCGCGAACGCGACGGCGGCCCGCCTGGTCCGGCTGCAGGGACCCGCTGGACAGTGGTGGTGGCACTACGACGTCCGGACCGGCGGGGTCGTCGAAGGCTACCCGGTCTACTCGGTCCACCAGCACGCCATGGCGCCGATGGTGCTGCTCGAACTGCTCGGGGCCGGGGGTGACGACCATCGCGCCGCCGTCGCGAAGGGACTCCACTGGCTCGAGGCGCACCCCGAGTGCGTCGAGCCGCTCATCGCCGACGAGCTGGGGGTGGTGTGGCGCAAGGTGGGCCGACGCGAGCCGCCCAGGGCGAGCCGGTCCCTTGCTGCCATCAGCTCCCGCGTGCACCCGAAGCTCCGGGTGCCCGGTCTCTCGAAGCTCCTCCCACCGGGAGTCGTCGACCACGAATGCAGGCCCTACGAACTCGGCTGGCTAATGTACGCGTGGGCAGCCCCCAAGGAGGAGCAATGACCCCCTCACACGATCTCTTCGGCTTCCCGATAGCCGCGCTCTCCATGGCGGACGTGGTCGACCGGTGTGAACGCACGATCCGCAGCCGGGGCTCGCTCCAGATCGGCGTCGTGAATGCGGCGAAGATCGTCAATTCGGAGGCCAGCACCGAGTTGCGGGACGCAGTCCTGTCCTGCGACCTCATCCTCGCCGACGGCCAGTCCGTGGTGTGGGCCAGCAGGATGCTGGGCCGGCCCCTCCCGGAGCGCGTCGCCGGGATCGACCTCTTCCTCCGCCTGCTCCAACTCGCGGACGACGAGGGGCTCTCGGTCTACCTGTTGGGAGGCACCGAAGGCGTGGTGGCGGCCACGGTGCGGACCGTCGGCGAGCGCTTCCCCAATGCCCGAGTCGTCGGCAGCCGCGACGGCTACTTCTCCGACGCCGAGAGTGACGAGGTGGCGGCCGGGATCGCCGCAGCGCGCCCCGACATGCTTTTCCTCGGCATGACGTCACCCAAGAAGGAGATCTTCCTGGGTCGCCACGGCGTGACCATGAACGTCCCGGTGACGCACGGCGTGGGGGGCTCGTTCGACATCCTCGCAGGGGTGACGCGCCGGGCGCCCGAGGCCTGGCAGCGTCTCGGGATGGAGTGGGCCTATCGGCTCGTCCAAGAACCGGGGCGGCTCTGGCGCCGCTACCTGGTCACCAACACCCGGTTCGTGTGGATGGTCCTCCGCGAAGCCGTCGCAGCCCGCGGCCGATCCCCCTGTTGCCGCCACATCCACGTCCACGTGAGGTCATGATGAAGTCGAAGTCCGCACCCAAGGCGTACCCGGAAACCATCGCAATCGTGGGGCTGGGCTACATCGGCCTCCCGACCGCGGTCATGCTCGCGTCGCGCGGCACACAGGTGATCGGGGTGGACGTCAACACGGCCACCGTCGCGAGAGTCGCGCGCGGTGAGCTGCCGTTCTACGAGCCCGGCCTCGCCGCCGCGCTGAGCGGAGTGGTGGCCCAGGGCAGGCTCACGGCCACGACCGAGATGCCCGAAGCTGCGGTCTACATCATCGCGGTCCCCACGCCCATCACCGCCGACTACGCCGCCGACATGTCGTACGTCGAGGCTGTCGTCGAGGAGATCGGGCCGCGGCTCCGGCGCGGCGCGCTGGTGATCGTCGAATCCACCTCGCCTCCGGGTACCACGGAGTCGGTCAGCCGGCGCCTCGGGGAGCTGCGACCGGACCTCCGGATGCCCCACGTCGGGGAGGCAATCCCGGATGTCTTCGTGGCCCACTGCCCCGAGACGGTGCTTCCGGGCCGGATCGTGGTGGAGATGATCACCAACGACCGTGTCATCGGCGGGGTGACCCGCGAGTGCGCGGAGAAGGCGGCGGAGGTCTACCGGGTCTTCTGTGAGGGCGAGATCCACCTGATCGACGATGCCGCGAGCGCGGAGATGATCAAGCTCGTGGAGAACGCCTATCGGGACGTGAACATCGCCTTCGCAAACGAACTGTCCATGACCTGTGACGCTCTCGGACTCGACGTCTGGCGCGTGGTCGAACTGGCGAACACGCATCCACGCGTCAACATCCTGAAGCCCGGACCGGGGGTGGGCGGGCACTGCATCGCCGTCGACCCGTGGTTCATCGTCGGTGCTGCGCCGGGGCTCGCCCGGCTGATCAGGATGGCGCGGGAGGTGAACGACCGGAAGACGCACTACGTCGCGGAGGAGATCGTCCGGATCGCGAGCAGGTTCAAGGATCCGGTCATCCTCTGCCTTGGGCTCACCTACAAGGCGAACGTCGACGACCTCCGCGAGAGCCCGGCCGTCGAGGTGGTCGCGGAGCTGGCGCAGGCGCTGCCGGACAACAGGTTCCTGGCCTGCGACCCGATGATCAACGAGCTTCCCCGAGACCTGAAGCCCTACGGGAATGTCCGGTTCTGCGAGTCCGCCTCGAAGTCGATCACCGAAGCCGACGTCGTCGTCCTCCTCGTGGACCACGACGTCTACCGCGGGTACACCAACCACCGCCTCGCGGGACGTGCGTTGTACGACACCCGTGGGGTGTGGCGCTGACGGTTACGCCCCGGGGTGGGAGCGGTCCGGCCGGAACTGGTCCGGGGGTTCGCCGAGCCCGAAGAAGTGGGCGATGGCGGCGATCGAACGTTCGGCCGCCCGGCCGTCCCCGTACGGGCTGGCTACCTGCGCCATCTGCTGGTAGGCCTCCTGGTCGGTGAGCAGGCGCGTCACCTCGGTGACGATCGTCTCCTCGTCCGTCCCCACCAGGCGGGCCGACCCTGCCTCGACTCCCTCCGGGCGCTCGGTGGTCTCGCGCAATACCAGCACGGGCCTGCCGAGACTGGGAGCCTCCTCCTGCACGCCGCCGCTGTCGGTGAGCACGAGGGTGGACCGCCGCATGGCGCGGGAGAAGTCGGAGTAGTCGAGCGGCTCGGTGACGACGACGTTGGGCAGTCCCGCGAGCGGCGGCAGCAGCGCTGCACGCACGAGCGGGTTGCGGTGGGCGGGAAGCAGTATGTCGAGGTCGGGGAACCGGCGGGCGATCCGCGCGACCGCCTGTGCCGTGTGCCGAAGCGGCTCACCCCACGACTCACGCCGGTGGCTGGTGACCAGCATCATGGGGCGCTCGGGGTCACGCAGCAGTCGTGCGAGCGCGGGATCCGTGATCGGCGCGTCCGTCTCGACGATGCGGAGGAGCGCGTCGATCACCGTGTTGCCCGTCACCGTGATGGCGGCCGGGTGGACGCCGTCGCGCAGTAGCGCCTCTCGCGCCCGCGCCGTGGGGGCAAGGTGGACGTCCGCCAGTTGCGTGGTGAGCCGCCGGTTCATCTCCTCGGGAAACGGGTTGTAGCGATCATCGGTCCGCAGGCCGGCCTCGAGGTGGACGACCGGGACCTGCTGGTAGAACGCCGCGAGCGCGGCGGCGAAGCACGTCGTCGTGTCCCCCTGGACGAGGACGGCCGCGGGCTTTTCGGCGGCGATGATCGGCTCCAGCCCGAGGAGCGACTTGACCGTGATCCCCGAGAGGGTCTGGCCGGGGGTGATGATGTCCAGGTCATGGTCCGGCGTGATTCCGAAGGCGGTGTTGACCTGGTCGAGCATCTCGCGGTGTTGGCCCGTGACCGCCACGATCGGCGTGAGGTCCGGGTGCTCGCGCATCGCCAGGACCACGGGCGCGATCTTGATGGCCTCCGGTCGCGTGCCATAGATGATCAGGATGCGCTGCGTCACTTTTCCACCCCGCTGGAGATCTCCCTGTACAGCTCCGTCGCTCGATCCACTTTCCCCTCCCAGAGTCCGACCTCCTCGAGGCGACGGCGTGCTGCCTGCCCCATTCGATCCCGCCTCGCGGGGTCGCCCGCGAGTTCACGGATGGCACGGGCGAGGTCACCAGCCAGTTGCTCCGGATCCATGGCGGGCAGCGAGATCGCGCACTCGCCGTCCACGGCGGCGGACGGCCCCCCGCGGTCGCACACGATCAGGGGCAGGGAATGTCCCATGGCTTCGAAGACCACGTTTCCGCCGGGCTCGCGGTAACTGGGGAACACGAAGATGTCGGCGCCCCGATAGAACTCGTCAACCTGATCGCGGGCCTGCCGCCCGTGGAAGGTGACCCGGTCCGTCACACCGAGGATTGCCGCGAGCCTCCGGCACTCCTGAAGGTCGAAGCCGTCACCGACCACGTCGGCCCGCACGGGCAGATCTCCGAGGCGCGCGACGGCTGCCACCAGGTCGCGTGCCCCCTTGGTTCTGATGACCCTCCCCACGAACAGCAGGCGGAGCGGCTTGTCGTTCGTCGGAATGGCCGCCGGCTGTCGTTCGCCGGCCGCCGGCATGCTCGTGAGGCCGGTCTCGCTCAAGACCTCGAACCTCCTCACGCGCAATCCCGTCAGGGCCTCCCGCACATAGTCCGCGATGCCAAGGACGCATGACGCGTCCTCGTAGGTGGTGCGCAGCGGTCGATCGTGACGCAGGCGCCAGCGGTCAAGCTTCCTGAGCCGCAGGTACCAAGGACCGGTCTCCTGGTCCACGAAACCCCGAGGCGATTCAAGACTCCCGCCAACCGGACCGATGAGATAGGGGATTGTCGATCCGGCGAGCGGGCTCGGATACCGCATCGCGACGGGAACGACCTGGTGTCCGACGTCGAAGTGCTCGCCCCGCCTGGTTGCGTCCCGAATCCAGCGGCGAGCGCGTATCAGGAAGGCGAAGTAGCCGGGCTTCAGCAAGCTGTTGAAGCGCTCCAGCCTCCCGAACAGCGGCGGCTCAAGCCACTCGACGACGCGTGCCCCCGGCACTTGGTCCGCAATCGGGGGAGCGCCGCGTTTGCGGTAGGTCAGGACCGTCACCTCGAACCTCTCGGCGAGGTGGACAGCCCATTGGTAAGCGACCCAGGCCTCGCCGATGTCATGCCCGTTGATCGTCGGAGCCACCAGCAGGACCTTCATCATGGGCATCACGGTACCGGCTTCGTCGGGCTCGTGCCGTACGCTCTTGTCCCATGACGGGGCTCGTCGTGATCGTGGTCACCTACAACAGTGCCGACGCCGTCGAGTCCCTCCTTGCTTCCCTGCCGTCCGGGCTCGACGGCGTCCCTGCGCAGGTCGTCGTCGTCGACAACGGCTCGTCGGACACCACCACGGAGGTCGTGGCCCGTCATCCCGACGTGGTGCTCGTGCGGGAAACGAATCGGGGCTATGCGGCGGGGATCAACCGCGGTCTCGCCGAGGCGCCGAATGCCACGCACTTCCTTGTGCTCAATCCCGATCTGGTCATCCTCCCCGGCGCGATCGCACCCCTCATGGACGCGCTGGCGATGCCGGGGGTCGGTATAGCCGCTCCCCGCGTCATCGGCCCGGACGGCACACTGCAGCACTCCCTCCGCCGCGAGCCGACGCTCGCCCGCGCCCTCGGACTGGGCGCCACCGGCAAGCGGCTGTTCTCCGAGTACGTCCTCGATGAGGCGGCCTACCGATCCCCCCATGATGTCGACTGGGCCCTTGGCGCAGCCCTGATGCTCTCAGCCGAATGTCTCGAAGCGGTGGGGGGATGGGATGAGTCCTACTTCCTGTACTCCGAGGAGACCGACTTCTGCCTGCGCGCCCGAGACCTCGGGTGGCGTACCCGCTACGTGCCGTCGTCGACTGTGATGCACGCCGCGGGTGGTTCGGGGCGGACCGACGCGACGCACTCCATGCAGATCGTCAACAGGGTGCGGCTCTTCGCCCGGCTCCACTCCGCACCTTCCGCGTGGGCATACTGGGGTCTCACCATCCTCTCCGAGTTGAGTTGGATCCTTCGGGGGCATCCTCAGTCGCGCGCGGCCTTCCGGGCACTCGTGTCCCCTCGTTCGCGGCCTCTCGAGCTTGGTTGTGGGGGCGCCCTGCTGCCGCGCTGATCGGGGCGTGATCTACACCTGTTGAGCGTTGGCGCTGTGTGACGTTCGTCCCGTCGGGGCCGCGCGAACCATTGAAAACTGGCGTCTCGTGTGTTAGGGAGACCCGGAACACGTTGTGCATCCTGCAGACCTGGCGCATGGTGGATGAACGAGACAAGGCAGTCTCGGGCCCCGGAAGGTCTGCTCCACCTCTCCACCTTGGTGACCGTCGCATGACGGGTGGCGTGTGCCCTCGAGGTCTCATACTCCGCAGGGGGAAAGTTATGTACACATACGATCGTGCGCGCCTTCGAGCCGGGTGGGAACGACAGATCTGGATCGCCGTGGTCCTCGCCGCGGTGCTCATCCTGTCGCTGGTGGCGCCGCTGCGCTCCGCCTTGGCCGCCACCACGCAGGTCACCATCTGGGGTGATGCGGCGCCGACCGGCGCAATCGTCGACTCCGACCGTGACGCTGTGGAACTGGGTACCGTCTTCACGCCCACCGTCTCGGGGCAGGCGACAGGAGTGCGTTTCTGGAAGACCGCCGAGAACACCGGTACCCACGTCGGCAACCTCTGGTCGAGCAACGGCACTCGCCTCGCAACAGTGAACTTCACCAACGAGTCCGCCAACGGATGGCAGGTGGCCCAGTTTGCGCAACCCGTCACTCTGACCGCCGGGACACGGTACGTCGTGTCCTACTTTGCTCCCAACGGGCGCTACTCCGTCACCGCACCGTTCACCGGCTCTTCCACGTCGGCGAGCCTCACCGTTCCTGTGGGCGCTTCCGGCGTGTACCGCTACGGCACCACCAGCGGCTACCCCACGCAGACCTACGCCTCGGGCCAGTACTGGGTGGACCTCGCGTTCGTCCCCAGCGCCGCGCCAACACCAACACCGACGCCGACCCCGACACCCACACCCACACCCACACCCACGACACCACCCGCCTCGACGTCGTCGTCCACGATCTGGGGGTCATCAACCCCGACTGGAGCGTTCGTCTCGTCCGACACCGGAAGTGTGGAACTGGGAACGGTCTTCACGCCGACCGTCTCCGGTTCAGCAACCGGGGTCAGGTTCTGGAAGACCGCGGAGAACACCGGCACCCACGTCGGCAACCTCTGGTCGAACACCGGCCAGCGCTTGGCCACCGTCACGTTCACAAACGAAACGAGTAGCGGCTGGCAGACAGCGACGTTCGCGAGTCCCGTCTCGCTGAGCGCCGGGAGCCGCTACGTGGTGTCCTACCTCGCACCCAGGGGTCGGTACTCGGTGACCCAGTCCTTTGTGGGCAGTTCAGCCTCGTCATCATTCACGGTCCCGGTCGGCGCCAGCGGCGTGTACCGCTACGGCACCACGAGTGGCTTCCCGACGCAGTCCTATCGGTCGAGCCAGTACTGGGTCGACCTGACGTTCGTGACCAGCGGGACAACCGTGACGCCGACGCCCACGCCGACACCCACCCCCACGCCCACGCCCACGCCGACACCCACCCCCACACCCACGCCCACGCCGACACCCACACCCACCGGCACGAACTGCATTTCGGTGCCGAG